>Ga0224555_1000725_pt1 | contig 50059 bp, 40 predicted proteins | sample 714S23034metaG_FD_180687 | JGI IMG/M metagenome (GOLD analysis project Ga0224555, IMG submission 180687) | Peat soil microbial communities from Stordalen Mire, Sweden - 717 S2 30-34 | ecosystem: Environmental > Terrestrial > Soil > Wetlands > Peat | place: Sweden: Norrbotten County, Stordalen...
GTACCAGGAAGGTCGTCTCAAACGCCTGACTGCCACCGCCAAAGATCTTGGCTATCAGCTTACGCCAAAGGCCGTCACGGCTTAAACTCAGTCGTTCGAGCCAAGGGAGTCACAGACCAGAAGTCAGGAGACAGAAGGCAGAAGTCAGGAGACAGAAGTCAGAAGCCTCAAAGGTGCGGTTGGGCCAGGGTCGGAATCACCCGGTTTCATACGGCAGCAGAACTTCCACCCGATAGCGGCGGTCGCCGCTCTCCACCGCCATGTCCGCTCGGTCGCCATACCGCGCCAGCAACCGCCGCTTCACAATCTGCAATCCCAGGCCGTTACGGCGCGCCATTGCCCCTTCCGGATCGAACGGATTCTCCACGCTGATGTGCATCGCGTTCTCGACCAGCCATGCCTGCAACCGGATGGTCCCGCCTTCCACCATGCTGGCGATACCGTGTTTCACGGCGTTTTCGACCAGCGGCTGCAGCAGCAGCGGCGGCACCAGGCCCGCTTCGCATTCCGCCGCGATTTGCTGCTCCACGCGCAACCGTCCGCCAAAGCGCACCTGCTCCACCCCCAGATAGTTGTGCGCCAGCGCCAGCTCTTCACTCAGCGGAACGCTCTCGCGCTCGCCGACGCGCAGGCTGGCGCGCAGAAAGTCCGACAGCCGCACGCACATCTCGCGCGCACGCGCGGCATCAATGCCCGCCAGAGCGCTGATGGAATTCAGGCTGTTGAACAGGAAGTGCGGGTTGATCTGCGCCTTCAACGCTTTGAGTTCGGCGTCGCGCGCCGCCACCAGCGCCTGCATCTCGCGATTCAGCGCTTCCTTGGATTCCTCGACCGACGCCATGGCGTAGTGCATGCCGGCGGAGAGCAGATAGAGCAGCACGCCCATGCCGAACAGCAGCGGCGCGTGCGGCCGGAAGCGCTGGTCGACCGAGTGGAAGGTGGCGAAGCGCGAAAGCAAAACAGCCATGCCGCGCGCGATGGCCAGCAGCAGAATGCTGCCGCCGACGGCCGCGCCGAAGTTGGTGGTGAGAATGCGCGGCATCGCGCTCGACCGCAGCGGCGTCATGCGCACCACGTACCACGGCGATAGGCAGACGAACGCGTACACCATGCACGCGGGTATCACGATCGCCGCGCTGGCCTCCCAGCCCAGGCTGCCGGAAGCTTCCAGAACGTAGACCAGCAGCGCCGCGAGCGGTACCCAACCCAACAGGTAAATGGTCAGCGCAGCGCCGGAGACAAGAAGCGGATGCATCCCGGCGCCTCAGTTCTTGACGCCCAGTCCCCCGAAGATCGTGGCGCCCCGCACGGTGAGCCGCTTGGGATTGGGCACCAGCCGCGGATCGGGCTGGTGGGTCTTGTCTTCGTGGCCTCCGAAAATCCCCGCCACGTGCACGTCCACCAGCCACGTCTCGGGAACCCGTATCTCGAAACCGCCGAAGATGGCGTTGACGCTGACCACGGCTTCATCTGCGGACATCGTAGCGTTCCGCAGGTCGAGCCCGCCGCCGCCGAAAATCGCCACCAGATCGGCGCCCTTGAAATCGCCACTTAGCTTTCGATTGCTGCCGCCGAATATGGAGAACATGTTGCAGTTTCCAGGGGTCGCCGCACCGCCCAAGTTCCACCGGGTACCCGCCAAGCCGGTACCGCCGGCGCCCTTGCCTTCCAGCGCTCCCCACAGCATCATGAAGCCCACCACGATGATCGCCACCGGCCACAGGTCCCAAAGATTGCGATCTCTCAGGAAGGGCAAGTGGATCTTATCGGCCATGAATACCAGTCCTACGAGCAGGATGATGGCGCCGCCCGAGCGCCCGGCGGCATCCTTCGAATCCACCAGCTTGGCCAAGCCGATGGCGATCAGGATGACCGGCCAGTACCCCCAGACATTGCCAACTGGGACGCCGAAGTTGTCCAGCAGAAAGAGCACGCCGATGGCGACGATGGCCAGCCCGAAGATCAAGCTGGCACTGACGGTGCCGCTGTCCGGATCCGATGCGGGCTGCCAGGTTCTGCGGTTGTGGTCTTCCATATCTGCTCTCCCTGATTCGAGGTTAGCCTGCCCGCGCGGCTAAGTCCTGTGTTTTTCGGCAAAAACCCCGACCCAACCGGTGAGTGGCGAGCCGGGGTGACGGGTGGCGTTGCCGGTCCGGCCTGCCGCTTGAGTCTAACGGCGCGCGTGGCCCCGATTCTAGCCGATAAGTTAGGCATGATTTCGATCAAGAAGCTCATCGACCGAGCCGGGGAGGAAGCCCTTCAGGCAACTCTGGACTCTTACTGCTCGGTGCTCAACGCCGTAGGGGAGAGCGGCGCGCAAGCCTGCCCGCAGGTGGGCAACGCGTTGCGCCAGAACCTGCTCAACCTCCAGGCGGCGATTTCTCCGAGATCGACCCCAGACCTCCTTCACCAGACCGGGCAGAAGGTAGCTTTCAGCTATCAGCTATCAGCTTTCAGCCAAACACACGCTACTAGACTAGCTCCCAGCCGTCAGCCAAACACGCGCGCTTCAAGCTGAAAGCTGATCGCTGAAAGCTGACCGCTGAAAGCTGATCGCTGAAAGCTTTCTTATCTGAACCGGTACGTGTAGGATGCCGTCACGTAAGACGGCAGATAGGTACCCACCACGCGCTCAAAAGGCTCCGCGTCTCCCGGCAGCGCCAGGACTTCTGTCGTCTGTCCGGTGTAGCCGCGGGCGAGCATGAAGTTGATGCCGGCCGTTATCCTGCCGTTGTGGAATCGGCGGAGCAGCGCGCCCCGCAACTCCCTGACCGGCACACTGACGAAGCCATCGCCCAGCGGCTTGCGGCCCACTTCCTCGTATTCGGCGCGCGCCTGCAGGTGGAGGGGCAGGCGATCCAGCGTGCCCAGCACGTCGAGAATGGTTCGCGGCGCTTCCGGAACGGGCGCGCCGCCGGAAAGGTCGCGCGCATCGGCTTTGGATACCGACGCCTGCAGAAACGCCGAGCGGAAATGCCGCCGGGCGGATGCCGTCAGATAGCGGTTGCGGCTGGGACCTTCATAATACTGGAGACCGGTATCGGGATCGAGTTTCGCCAGCGACTGTTCCTCGGTGGCGCGCCCCAGCGTGAGGCGGAAGTCCGTGCCCCAGACCGTTTTGCCGCTCACCAGTTGCCAGGAATGCGCGCGGCTGACCGGCGTCCCGGGTGTCGTGCCGGTTCCAATGCGGGGGTCGTTGGTGAAGAACGTCTGGCCGAAGCTTGTGGAAAGGCTGGGCAACACGCTTTTCTCCGGAGGCAGCAGGCTAAGGGTAGCCTTGGGCGAGTTCACGCCGGCCCACTTGTTGAACGAGTTCGCCGGGTTGAGCAGATCCGTGTTGTCCATACCGATCTCGTCGCGCCTCCATCCGGCGTAATAGTGGAGCCACGGCAAAGGACGCCCATCGATCGCGATGAAGGGCGCAAGATCGCCGATGGTCACATTATTCGCCGTGACCCTCTCGAACGGGCCATAGACGGCGGGATCAGTGGATAGATAGTGGTCGAGGTCGTCGCGGCGAGGCGCGTCACGGTTATAATCCGCGCCTGCCATGATCGTCAGAGACTCGCTCACTTTGCGCACATAGTTCGCTTCGCCGCCGGTGACGGTGCGAAACTCACTCTGGCGGATGAGGCCGTCGCCGAAGTTCGAAAAAAGCGCCAGGTCGTAGGTGCGGAAGAAACTCGAAAGCCGCAGTTCGCTCGACGGCGATAAATGCCACAGATCGTTGAGCGCGATCTCACCCGTGTGCGTCTGATCCTTCTGGCGGGGATCGATGGTGTCGTGAAGATTCGGCACGCCGATGGGCACCAGGCCCGGAACCATCGAGTGGCCGTAGTAGCCCATGCCGAACAGCGTCAGCCGGTGCGCGCCCATGTCGAAGACGCGGTAGCCGTTGAGCTTGTATTGCTGGCGGTGCTCCAGCCTGTCCAGAAAGCCGTTGCCGTAAGATGCCTCGACTGCGATCCAGGCGCGTGTGCTGGGATCGGCGGGGCTCCAGCCCGCGGCCAGATCGATGTCGCGGTAGTCGCCCGTCAAGGTGACGAAAGGATCCAGGCGGTCGTGGAAGCCGTAGATGGCGGCCAGATTCACCGCGTGGTTGCCTTCGCGCACGTTGAAAGCGCCGCCATCGGTTTCGACGGTCTCAATGATGGCCGGAACCATCGCGTTGGGATCGGAGTAACCGTTGCCATGCGCGTTGGCGGATAAATTGTTCGGCGCCAGGTAGTCGCCAACCTGGAAGTATTGCGCGATGGGCTCGCCGTGATCGCCGGCCACACCCGGCGCGAAGTACTGCGGGGCTTTGATGCCGCCGGAAGCGGTCTCGACGGGAAGGCCCGGAATGGAGACGGGAGCGCCGGGCCGCCCTGGGTTGGCGTCCAGGGTGTCTTCGCGGACGTTGACGCGCTCGGACGGATCGGGGTACATGACGCCGATGTCTTTCAGATCGGCCGTCACGTCGACCACCTGGGACTGGGCCGCTAATTCGAATCGCAGGTCAAGTTGGAGGTCATCCTCGACGCGCACCGTCTGCCGGAGATCGGCGAAGCCCACGTGCTGGACTTCGAGCTTGTAGTTGCCGGGCGTGATGCCCGCAAACGAGAAATTGCCCTGGTCGTCTGTCCGGGTTTCCTGCGCCGCCGCGTTCGGCGAGCGGAGCGACACGCCCGCCTCCGCCACCGCCTTGCCCTGAGGATCGCTGAGGCGGCCGGAAACCGTGGCTGCGCCGGCGGACGCGACCAGGCAAATGAACCCGAAAATTCCTGCCAGCCAGGACATTTTTTCCGTTCGTAGCAACAAATACGTATTTGTAATACTATCAGCCAGTGCTACTGTTTTCAAGTACGTATCACGGAGCTGGCTTGGATGGGGTGCGCGATGTATGCTAATGAAGGACAAACATTATGACCGACCTTTGTCGAATTGGCGTGGCCATCAGCGGCGATCTCCTGGAAAAGTTCGACAAGCTCATCGCCCAGCGGGGCTACACCAACCGCTCGGAGGCGTTCCGCGACCTGATCCGCAATGAGCTGGTCCAGGAGACCTGGAAGTCGTCGGATTCCGAGGTTTTCGGGACGGTGACCCTGGTCTACGACCACCACGCGCGCCTTCTTCCCGAAAGACTCACCGAGTTGCAGCATCACTATCACGCCGCCGTGCTTTCCGCGCTGCACGTGCATCTGGATCACGACAATTGTCTGGAAGTGGTGCTGGTCAAGGGGAAAGCCGCGCTGGTGCAGAAGCTGTCGAACGCGCTGATCGCGATCAAGGGGGTGAAGCACGGGCGCTTCACCATTACGACGTCCGGCCACGACCTGCCCTGAATCGACAACGCTCGGCGTGGCGCAGACGATCGTTGTTTGTCGTCTGCGTACCGTGCTCGAACTCGGCAGGCCACGAAAAACGATGGCCTGCCCCACGCTAATCTAGGTGCAAGCCGGAATTCTCATTTTGATCGACAATCCTAACAAGGTTCCGGCGCGGCGCTCAATGCGAGGATTTCGCGAGGGTAGGCTTGATTTGCGAGAGACCGGCGCTAACCGTCACCTCGTGTTCGAAGGGCTCGTATCCTTCTTTGGTCCACTTGACCTTGTATTGGCCCACAGGCAAGACAATTTTTGCGGGTGTGACCTCGGTACGCGGCGTGCCGTCCACGGAAATGGATGCGCCGGCGGGCTCGGACTCGATCCACACCGAACCCGTAATCTGGACTAGCGTAAAAGTGATCTCCGGCTGCTGTCCATCGACCTCGAAATCTTTCACCAGTCGGTAATATCCGTCCTTATTCGCCTGCAGGGTGTGCTTTCCGGCGGTCAAGTCCATGTTACACGGAGACTGGCAGACCGCATCGGGCTTATTGTCGATGGTCACCGCCACGCCCTCGGGCACGGTCACCAGCCGCACCGCATGGCTTTCGGCCGCCGCCAGTCCGCTGGCCGCAGGCTGGCTAGTCGCGGGTCGAGTCAGCGTGGCAGCCGGGCTCGCTGCGCGTACCGCGGGCGGCCGCTTGGATGGCGGCGGACTTGGGGAAACCGGCGATTCGACCGTTTCAGCCGGGGCCGGTGGTGAGTGATGGAACAGTAGCCACCACGCTGCTCCGCCCACGATGGCAAGCACGATTACCACCCACGCGATCAGCTTCGTTGGGGAGCCCGTTTTGCGCGGCGGCTCACTGACCGGCGTTTTCGTATCGGCGGCCACTGCAGGGACCACTGGCGTGGGAACCGGCGGCGTCGGAAGCGCGGGCGTGGGCACCGCAGGCGTTCGAATCGAAGGCGCTTGGGCCGCTGGCGCCGGTGCCGACGCCCCGAGGCAAGCCCTCTCCAAGGCTTCCACGAACTCGAAACAATTAGGAAACCGGTCCGGCGCCTTCTTGGCGAGCGCCTTGGCGAACACGGCGTCGACTGCCTTGGGCAAGGCCGGATTATGTTGGCATGCAGGCTCCGGATCCAGGGTCATGATCCGCGCCATCACCTGTGTGTAACTCTCGGCGCGGAACGGCCTCACGCCAGTGACCAACTCGTAGGCCACCACAGCCAGCGACCACTGATCGGACCGCCCGTCCAGCGGCTGCCCCAGAACCTGCTCCGGAGACATGAACTCCGGTGTGCCCACAGCCATGCCGGTCTGCGTGAGCGTGAATTCCGTGGATTGCATGACTTTCGCAATTCCGAAATCGCAGATCTTCACTGCGCCGTCGTGTTGCACGAGCACATTCGTGGGCTTGATGTCCCGATGAATCACGCCGTGCGCGTGCGCGTAGTCCAGGATGCCGGCCGCCTGCCGGCAGACGTCCAGCAGTGTCGCAAGCTCGGGACGCGGTTCGGAGTGCAGCATCCCATCGAGCGTCTGCCCGTCGATGAACTCCATCACGATGTAGGCCAGGTTGTCCTGCTTGCCCGCATCGAAAACTCCGACCACTCCGGGGTGATGCAAGACGCCTGCCAGGCGGGTTTCCTTCAGGAAGCCCTGGGCCAGCATGCGCTGTTGTTCGGCTGAACCCGAATCGTCCAGCCGGATCAATTTAAGAGCTACGCGCCGGCCAATCACGGGATCTTCCGCCAGAAACACGGTACCCATGCCGCCATGCCCCAACTCGCGTTCAATCTGGTATCGCCCTATTTTGGTCCCTGGAGACATCTGTCTATTTTGTACCCAATGCTTCTGTAACGTAAACCTGGATTTCCGTTTTGGTGCCGCTGGATTCCCATTTTAGGTGCAAGGTTCCTTCCAGTATACACCCCGAAGCTTTCCTTCGATCTACGGTCCGCTTGCTGACGCGCGCGGCTCAGTAAACCTTGCGAAAATCAACGCGACTATTCGAAATCAACGCGACTATTCGAAATCAACGCGACTTACCGAGCCGCGACCGTAAGGGAGCGGTTGCCGGGAGTTCTGCGTGGCGCACTACGTCCAGGCACCCGATAACGGCGCAAGCGGCTGGGCGATGGACTGAAAACGCAGCAGGCGGACGGTATCCCGATTCTTGATGGAGACCAGAGGCATGAAGCCCTGCTCCAGAATCCAATCGGCATCCGCCTCTGACAGGAGCACCTCCGCACAGGGCTTGAGCCGCTGTTCTCCCTCCGATTCGTACGAGTGCAGGGGCAGACCCGCAATCACGGCATGCGTGCCGGGCCGCATACCCCAACCATCGCTGCTGAATGCCTGGCCTAGCAGGCAGGCGCACGCGAAGGCCGGATTGCCCCACAGATAGTGGTGGTGATCGGGCGTGCCGGGCATCTCTTCGAAGGCGAAGCTCTCGATGGTGTTGGTCTTTTCGCCATAGGGCAGGCGCAGCAGGAAGCGCGGGAGCGCCAGCCCGATCGAGGATGCCTGGGCCGAATCTCGCAACGCCTGCCAAAGGCGCTCCGCATCGGGAGACTCCGCTTCGCCCGGATCGGCTTCCGCCAGGAAGACCGCGCCGGCCGCGCGCATGACGCCGGCCAGCCCGGTAAGCAGGCGGATGTCGCTCGCGGTCCGCGCGAAAGTGAAATTGGCCGCAACCAAGGTCCACGGTTCGGCGCCCGGAATTGCGGCAGCTTCGTCCACCAGAATGCGGCGCAATTCGCGCAAGCTGCCGGTCAGATCGGCCTTGGAGATATCGAGCGCGTAAATCTTCAATTGCGGCCCGGTTTCCAGGCCCCGCACCAACCACTCGACAGCTCGCCACGCCGCTTCCAGCGCCTGGAAATCGCGATGATGCAGCAGAGCGCGTATCACCTTGCCGGCTTCTTCGGCCACCTCCGCGGCTTTTCGGGCGAGCCCCGGATCCTCGCGTGGCGCCGTGTGCGGCCCGACCGCCCGCTCGATAAAGTCTCGCAATGCGTCGGGCTGGCGCGCCGACTGGCCCTCGGTGGTTTCCAGCACGCTGTCCAGCAGGCTGCCACCGGTCAGCCCGGGCATGTCCGGCGGCCGCGGCGGCGCGGGGGCGGGGACTGCGGCTGCCGGAGCCTCGGCAGCCAGTAGATGCCGCACCGCGCGAAACTTCTCGAAGACCGCCTGGCGATAGATCTGGTCCGGATGAAAATCCTCGAGTTCGTGGAAGCGCAGCACCGCGCCGCGGCCCGGTTCGCCGAACTCCAGGGCCGGACGCATGCGGAACAGCACCTCGTCGACCGTGTCGCGATCGATCAGGTAGGGTCGCAAGCGCTCCGGCGGCGGCTCCCCGCGATTGCGGCGGCCGCTGAAATCGCCGAGCAGCAAGATGCGGAAAGGTGTGTCCGAGCGCGGCTCAACCGGCAGCGGTTGAGCCTCGGGGTCCACGTCGAGAACCACGGAAGCATATGAAGTTTTGAGCATGACTGTTACGGCTTAGCCACCTCCGACACGCAGGCCAAATGAGAAAAGAAGCTCTTCTGGAACACCGGCGGACCCGTCATCTCCAGTTCCAACCGCACGGTCACCGGCTTTCCATTGACCATCGACGGAGCGCCTGCTTTGCCCTGACGGATGATCCAGTCGTACTCCCCTGCCCCGCCCGACGCCGGGCCCTTGTCGGCGTCGGCAAACATGCGGAAAATGGCCCACGTCCCGTCTTGCATCTCAAAGGTGACTCCGTCCGCCCCGTAAATCCCCTTGGCGCCGTGCACGCCGCCGGCTTGCCAGGTAAACGGCTTCGCCGCGGAGGCCCCGCCGGCATAATCCAGCTTTTGTCCGTCGATGTCGAGACCGATTTTCTGGACGGTCTCCGTAGCCACGGGCTTGAGCGAATAGCTGAAGTGCGGGTCCCCGCCGGCATAAAGGAAATCCGAAAATGCCGCGGCCTGTTTGAAGAATTCGACGAAGCGCGGCGCGAGTGTCACGCTGGCGCCTTGCACCGCGACGTATTGGTTGCCCTCCTTCGTCAGAAACTTCTTCAGGCTGTCTTCATAGAATTTCCACAGCGCGCCATCGGGCTTCTTCAGAATGGAGTTCACTTCTTCCACCTTGGCATCTTCCTTGCTCGCCGGGTTAAAAGGATACTTATTCAGCACCGCGCGAAACTGTCCGCACAGCCCCCTGCCGCCGGCATTCAACTCATCCGCGCCCACTCCTCGCAGCTTGGCCTCCACGTTGGTGATAGGTTCCAACAACAAAGTACGCACCAGATTCTCCGGATCCGGATTGAACTTGATCGCGGCGAGCTGGTTGGTGGTGGTCTTGGCATCGCGCGCGTCGCCGAGTGCCTGGTTCGCGGCGGCATCGTTGCCTGACGGAGAGCTGGCGACCGCGTCTACATCGCTTTGCAGCTTGCCCAGCGCGCGGACGTACTCCTCGTTTTGCGGATTGGTATAGCGTTCGCTTCCGGGCGGCTCCACGTATTTCACCGGTTGCAGTGCCTTCTCAATCTCGGGGTCGTCCCAAAGAATGTTCTGCGAAGCCAGCGCCAGCAGCGCCAGCAACGGCGACTGGGCTCCGGAGAGCATGTTCAGCTTTGCCGACGCGTCCTTGATATCCCTGTATCTGACTACACTGCCGCTTCTCAGATAAGTGCGCCACTCCTTGATGAAGTCCGCCTCATAGCGGATGAGCAGCGGCCTGACCAATTCGTGGGGATCGGTATTGACCGTGCCCTGGTCGCCCAACACCCACACCTCTCCGTGCACATACCGGCCTGGATTCCGGATGGCGTCGATCATGAACCTCGATCCGTCTTTCGTAAATGGTCCGGCGACGTCGTAGCTATCCACCAAGTACTCTCTCGAACCGCTAACCTGGCGGTTGAAATTAACAGTGGTTTTGGGGGCGCCAGCCTTCATGGTCTGATAGACTCGATCGAGATCGCCAAACTGTTTCAGATAGTTCCTTGCCCTGAGAACCGCTGTCTGGTCGTTCTGCTTGGTGAACGGGTTCTCCACCTTGAGTTCGTCGCTGTAAAAATCGAACTGTTTTTGCGCCAGTTGCAGGCGCTCCGGATCCGCCCCGGCGGCGGCGTTCCAGGTTCTTAGCAGCACGGGCGATAGAAACTCGCGCAAACTCTTGTCGTGGTTCGAAGTGGTCATCAGGTAGGCTTTAAGCGCGTCGTAGGTCTGGTCGTAGGCGGGCGTCGATGGCGGCGCCGGCGCCCCGGGGAGCCCGCTCAGGAAAGCCGCCAGATTATTCTGGGTCTGGCCGAAAAGTAGCGTCCTGAAGCGAGCGAAATAGAGACGGCGGACATCGGGATATAGATCGTTGCCCGCGTACAGACCCCAGCGATAGCGCAACGGCGCGCCTTCCCGGTTGTAGTCCGTCAGCGTCTCGAGCGATTGGCGCAGAGCTTCCAGGCGGCGCAGCGAATCCACGGTGGCCAGGCTGCCCGCGGCAGGCGTCGCGGTGGTGCCCTGGAGCGCTTCCTGGACTTGCCCCTCCAGCCCTCTGTTTAAGAAGAACGAAACCGTGAATCCGATGCAGAAAACCAGGCAGAACACCGCCGCCGAGATCAGCAGGATCCGGCGCAACGTATCGGCCTTGGCGCTGGAGCCGCTGGCGCCCATGGCCACGCGGTCGGCTAACAGAAGGTGGTTGAAAAAATGCGTGAGAAACAGCCACTGAGGGACCTTGCGCGAAACGGTTGTGCGTGGCCGCGGCGCGGCGGACGCAGCCAGGCCGCCGGCAGGCACGCGGAACATCGCGGTGGCTTCGGGGGCATCCCGCCGGCTCTGCGCTTCCGCGGTAGGCTCGGGAGCCGACGCGGTCTCCTGCACGATCACCGGCCGCACGCCGGAAAAGTAGAAGCCGCGCAAGAACGGGCCAACGGTCAACTGACTGGGCCGGCAGAGGTCCACGAGAAACTGCACCATCGACCCGCGCAGCTTCTTGAATTCGCGCGGGAACTCATAAGTGCCCGGCAGTTTGCCGGCATCGTTCTCCCGCGCCAGCAACTCCGGGCGGGCACTGCATAAGGCCCGGAAAATCTGGTCGAAAACGCCCGCCAGGCGTCCGGTTTGTTCTTCGGCCCAGACTCCCGAAACCGCCCCCGGAATGGGCAGCGTCACGCCTAGCGGCTGCGCAGCTTCCTCATTGCTCAGGTTGCGCACGAAGTCGGCGAAAAACGACAACCGGTCCGTCTTAGTGAAGAGTACGTAAACAGGCAACTGGATGCCGAACGACTGGGCGATCTCGCCGAGCCTGGCCCGCAGGTTGCGAGCGGTGGAAGCCATAGCTTGTCCGCCCGCCGAGATGCGCTCGATCTCCACACACACCAGCGCGGCGCGCGGCGCCTGCCCGCCGGAGCCCACCACCGCTCCTAGTTTGCGCGGCTGCAAGTGTTTCGTCAGGTACGTTCGGCCGCGCTCGTCGTTCAGCAGTTTGCCGCTGGCTTCCACAAAAATAGTTTGGTGCGAATACCATAAGTTGGCGGTGCGAGTGGAAGTGACATTGCCATGCTCATAAATCTGGCCGGCCAACAACTCCGGTTCCAGGCCGGAATGCAGCATGGTGGTGGTCTTAGTGCTGGAAGCTTCTCCGAGAAGAAGGATGGCGGGCAGATTCCCGATGCGCGCGCCTTTGGCGAGTTGTGCGGACGCTAGTTTTTTCTCGGCATCGCGCAGCAGCACGGCAATCTCCTCGCCGCCGGTGGGCGATTCTTCGGCGGCCGCCGCGGCGGCCTTCTCTTTCTTGTTCTTGTCCCAGAAGAACCACACCACCACGGCCGCTGCCGCGATCCCGATTATCCACAGTGCGCCGCGCAGAATCCATAACTTGGAACCCTGCAACCCAAAGAGACTCCCGGTAAAGAAAGTCAGGAGCAGGTAGGCGAGCAATATGGGTATGACTATAAGAACTACCTTGCGCATCGCTTTAGTCCTCTGTGAATTGGCGGCACATACTAGGACACCATCGTCTGCAGGCTGGAAGCCCCGGATCCAAGCAGCAGTTTGTAGACGGCGAATAGCACTACACCCAGGGCGAAACACGCAACCGCGCCAATCAGGAGCCGCCGGGACCAGGGGTCCTGGGCCTTTTTGATCTGTTCCGCGGGCGGCTGCCAGGCCGGCGAGAGTCCCGCGAAATCGCCGCGGATACGTTGGATTTTCCGGGCCGTCGCGCCTATGATGGACTGCAGTTCTCCGCGGTTGCCGATACTGTAACGGCCGCCGTACCCCAACAACAGACACAGATAGTGTACTTCCAGCACGTCCGCCAGTTCCTCGGAATCGTTGCGCCCCAGCAGTTCCTGTAAGTCCTGAAAAAAGACTTCGCCCGCCATGTGCGTACCGAACAACTCTTCCTGCAATGGCTGACGCGGCCAGTTGGCAAATAAGGGGCTCTGTAAGTTGAGAATGGTTTCATCCAGGAAGCCCACCACTGCCAAGGTAGCTTTGCGAATATCTTCGGTCGAATAACCGGCCCGGTTGCGAGCCTCCTGCGCGGCGGTCTTGACCGCTTCGCGGATATGATGACGGAAAGACTCGGCATCGGAGACTGCCTGGCGATTGGAGCGCAGGCGCACAATCGCGGTAAACAGTTCCTGAAAGATCAGGGCCAGGTTCTCCGGCCGGGAAGGCGCCGGCTGAGCGGCAGGCACTTGTGTCATAGGGGCAGTCCTTAGGTTTCCAAGATGACCAATAACTCTACGTCCGGATCCGGCAAGTCACCGGGGATATAGATCCCCACCCGCCGGGTCTGCACAATGTGGTCCCAAAAAGGACCGAAACGATTAATGCTGAAGTATTGCATTTCCAGCTTGGCGGGTATAGCGGATGGGGGCACCGGCTGATGGGTCAGCGTCAGTCCCGCGACGGCCCGCTTCACCAGTTCGCCTACGAACTTCGCCGAACAGACCTTCGCCAGTTGAGTGGTCCGGTTGATGACTTCGGCTTCGCCGATGTTGGCGCGAATGCCCAGGAACCAGCGAGCGCGCCCCAGGCAGCGCGTGTCGCTCACCTCGCCTTCATAGAAACAATCGCTCATTTTCTCCAGCGGAATGGAGACGCAGTTGGTGGGCACCATGGTTTCCAGGTGCGTGCGGATATGGCTGTCGAGGGCTTCGAAACATTCGCTGAGGCGCTCGTGATCGTAAAGCGGCAGGGTGCGCGGGTGCGAATCGAGCTTGAAGGTGCACAGCGCGCCGGCCAGACGCGAGCACTCTACGAACAGTTCCTCGGGATGGCCGCGCTTGGAAATCCAGAGATGGCGCAGCGGCGCCAGGGCCGAGTTGACGGCATGCTGGAGCCAGAAATTGGCGATGTCGCGCGGCGAGAAATCGCCCTGGGATGCCGGCGCTCCGCCGATCGTAGAACTCTTCTCTTCCAAAATCCCAACCAGCCGGCCGAGCAGCAGCATGAGCCGTTCGCTGGCGCTGATCTGCAGGCAGGGCGGGATAAAGTCGGGATCGAAGACGATGTGTCCCGCGCCATCGCGCATCACGCGGGCCACTGGCAGCGTGACCATCCCTTCCGCCGGCTCGAGATCCAACAGCAAGCGGATGTTCTTGCGGCCAATCTGGACGGGCCGTTCGTCCCCGCCGGTGGTTTCATCGCGGAGGATGCGGGTCTCGGCCACGAATCTGGCATGATCGGCGGCGCCTGCAAGCGCCGTGCTCAAGCCTTGCGGCCTGCGCTCGGGCACGGCGAGCGCGACCGTGAGGCGGTCCCGGGTTGGAGGAAACAAGTCGGCGATGTGCCGCGGCGGCGGGACCGCATCGCACTCCGGCATGAGAAACGGCATACCGTCCGGAAAGACGCCGCGAGCGTGCACCACGGCGAGCGTTCCGTTTCTGAGCGCTTCCTCGTCCAGGCCGCATCCGAGCAGTCCGTAAGGCTGACACCAGAGTGAGGAGATTGCAAATTGGATGGAGTCTTCGAAGTAGCGGCTCTGGGACTGAAAGTGCTGAGGCCCCAGGTACATGCCCTCCGACCAGACCACTCTGGAAAGAAACTTCATAAGCGGGCGGCTAGCCCCAAATACTGTACCATAAGTGAGAATCGCCGCTTGCGGTATTGAACTGTCAGGATACGGGTGACATCATATAGTGTGTTGGCGCCAACGAGTCGCCGCCAGGCAAAGGAACTTGCATGATTTTCCACGACAAATACGAACTGCTGGCCCTGCGCGGCGGCGACCATGAAATCGCGCTGCCGGGCAGAGAAATTGCATCGGGCCGCGATGTGCTGGTGCATCTGCTAGCAGCCGGTTACACCCCGGAAAGCCTGGAACTGCTGGCAACCATCGACAAGCTTCCCGCCGTGCAACAGCGGCGCGTGCTGGACAAAGGCGATCACGAAGGCATTCCCTATGTGGTCACGGACATATTGCCGGGGACCGTGAAGTTGCGGGAGTGGCTGGCTGCTGCGGCCAAGTCCGAACCCCCTTCGCCTACACCAGTCAAGAGCACCGCGCATAGGGGGGTCTGGAGAATCCCGGCCGTAATCGCGGAGCCGCCAACGAGCGCCGCGTCCGCTCCTCGACCGGCTCCGGAGCAGGTCAAGCGCCCGCCGATGCAGGACGATCTGCCGACCGCTCAAATGTTGGCGCCCAGGCTGGACCAGATGGCGCCGGCACCACCGGCCGCGCCCGAGCCAGGAGAGTTCACCCGAATGTTGCGCTCAGCCCCGCCACCAACGCCGCCGGTAGCGACGCAACCCCCAGCGCCAGTCGAATCGGAGCCGGGCGAATTCACGCTTATGTTCCGCTCCGCGGCGCCTCCGGCTTCCACTGCGACGCCCGCACCCGTCGAGCCGGAGCCTGGGGAATTCACGCGCATGTTGCGTTCCGCGGCGTCTCCGCCACCGGCGCCGCAAGCGCCTCCACCGGCCGCGCCGGAGCCCGGGGAGTTCACGGGCACCTTGCAGTCAGCGGCGGTCGAGCCGCCACCGGCGCCGCCTGCTGCGACACCGGCTGCGCGGCAAGCGCCTCCACGCGCCGAGCCGGAGCCAGGGGAGTTCACGCGCATATTGCAGTCAGCGGCGGTCGAGCCGCCACCGGCACCGCCTGCCACGACACCGGCTGCGCCGCAAGCGCCTCCACCGGCCACGCCGGAGCCAGGGGAGTTCACGCGCATATTGCGGGCCGGGGCGGTCGAACCGCCACCAGTACCGCCGCAAGCGCCTCCACCGGACGCACCAGAGCCAGGGGAGTTCACGCGCACCTTGCAGTCAGCGGCGGTCGAGCCGCCACCGGCACCGCCTGCCACGACACGGGCTGGGCCGCAAGCGCCTCCACCGGACGCGCCAGAGCCAGGGGAATTTACGCGCATATTGCGCGCCGCAGCACCACCGCCGCCTGCCCCTGAGCCCGGCGAGTTCACGCGCATCTTACGCTCCGCGGCGCCGCTACCGCAAACGCCCGCACCGGCCGCGCCGGAACCCGGCGAGTTCACGCGTATGTTTCAGACTCCAACCCCAGCCGCGCCCAGCACGTCGGCGGCGAATGAATCCCCCGCCCCGGTCCCGCCGCCAGCACCCGCACAACCACCGCGATCCGCCGCCCCCGGGGAGTTTACGCGGATGATGCAATCGCCGCTGGCCCCTGAGCCACTGCGCGCCCGGCCGGCGGCCGCACCCCAGCCCAGCGCCAGCGAGTTCGACCGCATGATGCAGGCGGGTCAGTTCGCCGAGGCGCCGCCTCGCGAAGTGCGGCTGCCAGGGCCGGCGGCGCCCCTGCCTCCGCCAGGCCGGCCGATGCAAGCACCCGGCGAATTCACGCGCATGTTCGCAACCGACCCAGAGCCGTCGGAAAGCCTCGCGGCCCCGGCGCCGCCCCTGGCACCTTTGCCGCAAGGCGGCGCTGCGACGGGGGCCTTCTCCAGGCGCTCGGTGCCCGCGCCGCCCCGGGCCCCGTCAGGGCCCAGTGAATTCACTCAGATGTTCGCAGCCGGGCCGCCCGCGATGCCGACCAAGACGCCCGCGCCGGCCCCCAAAGCGGACAAGTCGTATTTGCCGCTGATCCTCATCCTGGGTGGATTTTTCCTGCTGGTGCTTATCGTGATCCTGGTTTTCGTGCTGATCCGCTGATCTAGAACTTAACCGGCCTGCGGGAGCACGATGACCAACTCCATTTGCGGCTTGGGGAAGTCGCCGGGCACATAAGCCGCCAGATTGCGCGCCCGCACCACCGCTTCCCATGAGCCGCCGCTCTGGCTCAAGCTGAAATACTGGCAGTTCAGCTTGATGGGAATAGCCGCCGGCGGCGAAAGCACGTGCGTCAGAGCCACCCCCGGCAACGCTCTCTGCACCAAATGCTCGACGGCATCGGCCGAGCAGACTTTGATCAACTGGGGCGCTTTGCCGATCAGGTCGGCCTGGCTCATATCGGCGCTGACGGCCAGATACATGCGCGTCTGCTGCAGATACTTTTCGTTATCGATGGATGTGGCGTAGATGGAGGGCTGCACCAGTTTCAGAGGCAGCGAGACGCAGTTGCTGGGCACCACTGTCTCGAGCAAGAGCCTGAGCTTCTCGTCCAGGTCCGTGAAACATGCGCCCAGATTGTCGTGATCGTAACGCGGCAGGTCGCGCGGATGGATCTTCACCGAAAAAGTGGTCAGCGAACCGGCCAGCGAAAGCATCGCCGAGTACAGGGCCTCCGGGTGTCCCTTGCGTGTTTCAAAGAGGTGCCGGAATACGGGCAGAGCGGCGTTGACGGTGTACAAGAGCCAGAAACGCGGGATATCGGCGGAGGTGAAGTCGGCCAGGCTCTGGTTCTTTTGGCGGCGGGCCCCGCCCAATTCGCTGCTTTTGGCGGATAGGATCTCCACCAGGCGCCGGGCGATGGAGAGCAGGTAGTCGCTGGCCGCGAAGTCCAGCAGCGGAGGGACGAAATGCGGGTCCAGTTGGAACAGGCCGGCGGCGGTTTTGCGAACCCGCGCAATGCGCAAGGCCGAGCTGCCTTCGCGGTTTTCCGCCTCCACGACCAGCCGCAGGTTCTTGCGCGCCAGCAGGACGGGCTTTTCCGACTGTCCGGTATTCTCGTCGCGGATCATCTCCACTTCGGCCCGGTAGCGCGTCTCGGCGTCGCGCCGCGCGCTGGCCACGTTGAAGCCCCGCTCCCGATAACTCGGAATAGTCAGGTAGACGTCTACACTCCGGGTTTCGGCGTCGAAATGATCGGCCAGCGGCTTGGCGGCCGGCGCCCGATCGGAATCCGGGATCTGGAACAGCAACCCGTCCGGAAAAATGCCCGCGGCTTCCGAGACGGCCAGACTGCCCGCCGCCAGCGCCGCTTGGTCGATACGCAGATGCCGGAGGCCCCAGGGGCGGAACGCGAGCGCCTGCAGGTCGAACTGCAGGGTTTCCTCGAGAAACCGGTCCTGGCTCTGCAGGTGTTGGGGATTGAGGAAGGTCCCCTTGGTCCAAACAACAGGTTCCAGCCGCCGCATCGCTGTTCAAGGTAGCAGAATCGGTGGCGGCGCGCAAAGCCTGTGGCAGTGTCAAAGAAGTAACTGGACAGCAGATAGCTATGGGGCAGGCCATCGTTTTACGTGGCCTGCCGAGCTCCAGCAGGTACACTAGCAAGATGGATCAAGATGGCGCAACTGAAACGCTCAGGCCTCTCTCCGCCGCCGACGCGCAGCGTGTACGCGAGTTCTTCCGCGAAGCCAACTACACACTCGCGGAACTCGAGAACAGGCGGTTGCTGCGGGACCCTCCATCGCGCGCCACCGGAAGCCTGGCGCTGCTGTTGGAGGCCACCCGGGAGCCATCGCTGCCGAACTTGATTCTGCGCTGGTTCTACCTGGGTGTGCCGGCCGCAAGCGAATCCGCGGCCAGCTTGGCGCCGCCATCCGCCCTGGCGCTCCTGCTGGAATGCGGTATGCTCGTCCGCGACGGAGACTCACTGACTCCGGTCGTGATGTTGACGCCTTGGGATCAATGCCTCTTCGCCGCCGACGCTGCCGCGCGTTCGGAGTCGCATTCCCCGGACCTTGTGATCTGGCCCAATCCAACCAGCCGTCTGCTGCACCAGTTCACTATCCGCCGCCCTTCCCGCGCGACACTGGACCTGGGGGCCGGCTGCGGCATCCAGGCCGTCTTCGCCGCCCATCACAGCGCGCAGGTAACCGCCACGGACTTGAACCCGCGCGCCGCGCAGTTTGCCCGGTTCAATGCGTGGCTCAACGATACCGCGAATATCGAGTGCCTTACGGGTGACACGTTCGAACCCGTGCGCGGCCGCAAATTCGACTTGATCCTAGCCAACCCGCCATTCTTCGTGACTCCTTCGGCGGCTCAGATTTACTGCGAGAACGACATGGAACTCGACCGGTACTGCCGCCGGATCGTGCGCGAGGCGCAGGCCTATCTGAACGAAGGCGGCTTCCTGCAAATGGTTGGCGAATGGGTGCAGGTGCGTGGACAGTCGTGGCAGGACCGCGTCAAGGAATGGCTGGATGGGACCGGCTGCGACGCCTGGATCTTCCATACCTATGCTCGCGAGGCTGGCGCATACGCGCGGGAACGCATCCCGCAGACCGTCCCGGCGGATGCCGGCCCCCAGGCTCTGGCGCAGTGGACAGAGTACTATCGGCAGCGCGGAGTGGAAGAGATACACGGTGGAATCCTGGCGATACGGCGGCGCAGCGGGCGCAATTGGGTGCGCATCGAAGACCTGCCGTTGGACCCGAATCAACCGTTCGGCGAGGCTGTGTTGCAGGCGTTCGCCTCGATCGATCTGCTGGAACTGCACGGCTCCGACGAGGAGTTGCTGGGAGCGCACCTAAAGCTTTCGCCGGATACGCAACTCGATCAACAGATGCGGCAGTCCGATGGCCGATGGCAAGCTGTGGGCATGAGCCTGCGTTTCACCGCCGGCATCCCTGCTTCGATGCGCCTGGAACCTCCGGTAGCGGAGTTCCTGGCCAGGCTGGACGGCCGCCGGACTCTTGGCGAGTTGGTTCGTGACATGGCGCAGCAAGTGCGCGCCGATCCCGCAGTTGTCGAGCGCGAGTGCCTGGCAGTGGTGCGCCGGCTCGTCGCGGGCCGTTTCGTCCTGCCTGAGATTGGCTGACGGAAAATCGCACCGCGGGAGACGGAGTGTGTATAATCGCATGAATTGGGTTCCCAAACAGAAACTTCAGAGGAGATAGATCATGAGCGCCATCGAACCAAGAATCTGGTCAGCCACGGAGTTCAAGAAAGAGTCCAGCCCCGCGAACCTCTTCAAACGCCATCGCGGCACGGCACTGCAGTTGATCGATCAAACCCTGGACCGCTGGGACGAGCTTTGCCACGAGGGCGCGGAGGCCCGCCGCAAGGAATTGGTGGTTAGCCAACTCATGACGGCCTGCAAGAACTGGCTCACCGATAAAGGAACCAAGACGACCAGCACGGCAACGGAGCGGAAGCTCGCGGTCGAGTCGCTTGGCGAGCAGGCCTTTCAATGGATCAAGTGGTACAAGTTCCATCAGCGCAAGGCCGACCCCGGAAATGCCGCGGTCCAGAAGCGCGCCATGCGGCCCGGCTACCAGGTGGAACGCGCCATGTACATGGCTTCCGGGAAAGCGCGCAACCCGGTCTCCGGCTCCTACATCCACTCCGTGATGGAGACCGTGGGCACCTTTGGTACCCGCACTTTCGCCACTTTGACCCCGGCGGACTTCCGGACTCTCGACAACGCTTATGTAGGTCAGGTCAACCAACCCGATCCCATGGGCGATCCCGGGTCGATGGCCAAGACGAAAATGCCGCGAATGGTGCTTTTCCTCAAGAAGCAAGATCGCATCAAGCACCTGATGATCGTGCAGCACGGGTTGCTTTACGAAGGCTTTGAGAAGCCCTTGCACACTGGCGGGGGCGGCTTTATAGTCGCCTACGTCATCGACGAATACGGCAACCTGTACTGCAGTACGGAGACGTTCGACAGGACCTATTCGTTCAACCACTCCACGTTCAACGCCGGCAAGGATGTGATTTGCGCAGGCACGTTGGCCGCCGATCAAGGCAGCATCAGGCTGTTGACCAATCTCAGCGGCCACTATAAGCCGACGCGCGACAACCTGCACAACGCCGTGCAGTTCGTTTCCAACGCCGGCGTTAGTCTCGCACAGGCCCGCGTGTGGGTCAATGAACCCGATCCCGCACGGCCCGGCAAAATGATCCAGTACGAATACAGCCAAGCCCAGACTTTTCTGGCGAACAGGAACGCCCCGCCCAATCAGACCATCCCGGAACCTTAACTTACCAACTAGTGCAGCAAGAAATAACTGTACAGCAGATTAGCTGTGGGGCAGGCCATCGTTTTTCGTGGCCTGCCGAGTTCGCTGTGGGGCAGGCCATCGTTTTTCGTGGCCTGCCGATTTCGAGCACGGTGCACAGACGACAAACAACGATCGTCTGCGCCACGCCGGGCACCGAGTACCAGCCTCGAATCGCGCCCGATCGGCCGAGTCGGCGGAGCGCCCACAAAGCCGCATCCCGGGAGTAAAATTCCCCAGCGCAAAATCGGACACAGCGCAAAATCGGACTTGACGAATTCACGCGGAAGCAGTATTGTGGCAGAGCCGATGTTTTTCGGCTGGAGGGTAGGAGGGTAGATGGCAAGAGAAAGCACACAACACAAGCTCGACCGGGTGCGCTCACCCCGGGTACAAATCACCTACGACGTCGAAATCGGCGGCGCCATTGAGTTGAAGGAACTCCCGTTCGTGGTCGGCGTACTGGGCGACCTGACCGGGCAGCCCGAGCAACCCCTGGCCAAGTTGAAAGACCGCAAGTTCGTCGAAGTCAATCCGGACAATTTCGACACCGTTCTGGAAGGCATGAAGCCGCATTTGTCCTTCGCCGTGGAGAACAAGCTCAGCGAAGAGCCGGACGCAGCCAACCTCAAGGTGGACCTGCACTTCAAGAGCATGGACGATTTCGAGCCGGAAAACGTGGCGCGCCAGGTGAAGCCGCTCAAGGAGTTGCTGGACTTGCGCACCCGGCTGGCCGACCTGCGCGGCAGTTTGCAGGGCAACGACAAGCTCGAGGAATTGCTGCTGGAAGCCGTGGGCAATACGGAAAAACTGGCGAAGATCAAGGGAGAAATGGGCAAGGAGGAGGGATCCAATGGCTGACACTCAGACCGCGGCGGCGCCGGCCGCTGCTACCGAGCAGGTCCTGGAAAAGGGACTGTTGGACCAGATCGTCGAAGAAGGACGTTTCGGCGTCGAACCGGCATCCAAGGAGCGCGGCAAAAACCTGATTAAGGAATTCGTGGCGCAGGTCCTGGATGGGTCCATGACCATCGCCCGGGACGCGGAGATGATGATCAACGCGCGCATCGCGCAGATCGATCACCTCGTTTCTCTCCAGTTGAACGAAGTCATGCACAACGCGGCCTTCCAGAAGCTGGAAGGAACCTGGCGCGGCATCAAATACCTGATGGACCAAAGCGAAACCGGGACGATGTTGAAGATCAAGGTCCTCAACGTCGGCAAGAAAGAGCTGCTGAAGGATCTGCAGCGCGCGCCCGAATTCGATCAGAGCGCGCTGTTCAAGAAAGTCTACGAAGAAGAGTACGGCGTCTTCGGCGGAGCTCCCTTCGGCGCCCTGGTAGGCGATTACGAATTCGGCAAGCACCCCGAAGACATCGAACTGCTCGAGAAGATCTCCAACGTTGCCGCAGCCGCCCACGCGCCGTTCGCCACCGCCGCGGCGCCGGATCTGTTCAACCTGCAGAGCTACACCACGCTGGACGCCCCGCGCGATCTGGCCAAGATCTTCGATACCACCGAATACGCCAAGTGGAAGAGCTTCCGCCAGACGGAGGACTCCCGTTACGTAGCCATGTGCCTGCCTCGCACGCTGGGCCGGCTGCCCTACGGCAAAGATACCAAACCGGTGGAAGCTTTCAACTACGAAGAGCACGTGGATGGCAGCGACCACTCCAAATACCTGTGGATGAATGCGGCATACGCACTGGCCAGCCGCATGACCAATTCGTTTTCGCAGTATGGCATGTGCGTGGCCATGCGCGGCGTGGAGGGGGGCGGCCTGGTGACGGGCTTGCCGGTACACAACTTCTACACCGATGAAGGCGACGTGGCCATGAAGTGCCCCACCGAGGTTCCTATCACCGACCGCCGGGAAAAGGAGCTCGCGGATCTGGGTTTCGTTCCCCTAGTGCATTGCAAGGGGACCGATTATGCCGCGTTTTTCAGCGTGCAAACGGCCCAAAAGCCCAAGATGTACGATACGGACTCGGCTAACGCCAACGCGCGCCTGTCGGCTCAGTTGCCCTACATCATGGCTGTCTCCCGTTTCGCCCACTATCTGAAAGCCATGATGCGCGACAAGATCGGCAGCTTCATGTCGCGCGCCGATGCCGAGATCTTCCTGAACCGCTGGATCACGAAGTACGTGGTGCCCGACGACACGGCTTCGCCCGCCGTGAAGGCGCGGTGTCCTTTGCGGGAGGCGCGTGTGGACGTCGCGGAAGTACCCGGCAAACCGGGTGTGTATCGTTCCGTGATGTTTCTGCGGCCGCACTTCCAACTCGATGAATTGAGCGTTTCCCTGCGGCTGGTTTCCGAATTGCCGGCGCCCGCAAAATAAACTGCCGTCCGTGGTATAGGCGGCGGTAACGATTTTTCCCAGGAATAACTACAAGGTAAGGAAGGAGAATCAACGTGGCAGTTAATGCATATTTGTATGTAGACGGCATCACAGGGCCCAGCACCAGCAAGACTGGTTTCATCGACATCCTTTCGTTCAGTTGGGGTGCGAGCCAAACCTCGACTTATGGCGCCGGAGCGTCCGGGAAAGAGGCCAAGGCCGGGAGGGCGGATTTCTCGAACCTGACCATCATGAAGGTTCTGGATAAGACTACGCCATTGCTTTGCGACCACTGCGCAAGCGGCAACATTCTGAAGAAGGTTTACATCTTGTACGACAAGCCGGTGGGAGACAAGCAGGCCGATTATTTCCGGATCTACCTCGGGGATGCGCTGATCACATCCGTGCAGTTGTCCGGCAGCAACGAGAACCCAACCGAGTCGGTAAGCTTCGCGTTCCAGGCCGTGGAGATCGCTTACAAGGCCGAGAACGACGACGGTACCCTGGCGGGCGCAGTTCCGAAGGGCTACGATCTCGAAAACTTGACCGCCAGTTACGCCGCGCCCGACGCGTTCTAATCGCCTGCCTTTCCATGACGGCCAAACAACTGCTCGACGCCGGGAAGGTTCACGACGCGGAGGCCGCCTTGGCGGCGCACCTCCGCGATCGTCCTACCGATGTTGCGAGCCGCACATTCTTGTTCGAACTCCTCTGCTTCTCCGGGCAGTATGACCGCGCGGAGAAGCAGTTGGGAGTTCTGTCTCAAGGCGGCAAAGAGGCGGAGATGGGCGCCGTCCTCTACTATTCGGCGCTGCACGCGGAAAAGACGCGGCACGACATATTCCGGAAGGAAGAATATCCCAGCGTGGCCGCCGCCGCATCCCCGGCTGGCAAGCTCAACGGCAAGCCTTTCCAGTCGATCCGGGATGCCGACCCGGCCATTGGGGCGCGCCTGGAGGTGTACGCCGCCGGCGCCTATCTTTGGATTCCTTTCCAGCACATCGCTTCGCTCCATATGGAACCGCCGAAGCGTCTGCGTGACACCCTCTGGTCTCCGGCGTTCGTCTTGACCGGTCCGTCCTTTCAAGGCACCGACATCGGTGAAGTTCTGCTTCCCGCCGTTTATCCGTTTTCCTGGAAATCCGACGATCAGTCGGTCTGGCTGGGACGCGCCACCGAGTGGGTTGCCGACGATAAGGGCCATGAGTATCCAGTAGGCCAGAAAATGGTGGTCGTGGACGACGAGGAAGTACCGCTCCTCGAGATCAGGTCGCTGGAGTTCGCTTCCGATGCCTCTTCGTGAAGATATCCTCAACCCGATTCCGGGTGATAACCCCAGCGGCCAGGATCTGCGGTACGCTCCGGTCTACGACAAGATCAAAGAGGCGCGCCGCGAGGACGACAACCTTAATCAGGGCGCGTGGCAGCGTGAGCGCAAAATCGCCGATCACGGCGCCGTAGTCAAGCTCGCGCAGGAGGCCATCGCCACCCAATCGAAGGACCTGCAACTGGCCGCCTGGCTTACCGAATCGCTGGTCAAGACCAAAGGATTCGCCGGCCTGTTCGATGGGCTGACTCTGTGCCACGGCCTGGTCGAGAAGTTCTGGGATACGCTCTATCCGGCCATGGAGGAGGACGATCTCGAGCTGCGGGCCATGCCCCTGGATTGGATTGGCTCGAGGCTGGATGTGCCGCTCAAGGGCGTCGCGCTATCGAAGGACGGTTACAATTTCTTCCAGCACAAAGAGTCGCGCGGGATCTTCGCGGAAGATCAGGCCAAGACCAAGGAGCAGAAAGCCGAGCGGGATAAGGCGCTAAAAGAAGGGAAGGTGGCGCCCGAGGTTTTCGACCGCTCGTTTGGGGAAACGCCGAAGGCCTTCTATGCGGAGGCCGAGAAGACCCTGGATGCCTGCCTGGGATCCCTGAAGACGCTCAACGAGCTGTGCGGAGAAAAATTCGGCGACGCGGCTCCTTCGTTCGGCAAACTGCGAACCGCGCTGGATGACGTTCACCATGTGGTGCATAGCTTTCTGCAGAAGAAGCGCGAGTTCGAGCCGGACCCGGTGGAGGAAGCTCCGCCGCCGGCAGCGGAGGCCACTGGCGAGCCCGCCGAGGGAGCGCCCGCAGCCGCGGCAGCGGGTGCCGTCCCCGGTCTGGATCTGACCTACGCCATGAAGGCGTCCGCCGAGCCGCCCGACCGCAGCGCGGCGATCGGCAATGTGGCCGCCGCCGCTCAGTTCCTGCGCAAGCGCGAGCCTCACAGCCCGGCGCCGTATCTGATGCTGCGCGGATTGCGCTGGGGCGAGCTGCGCGCGTCCTCCGATCCCGGCGTGCTGGAAGCTCCGCCCACCGAGATCCGCCGGCAGATCAAGCTCCTGGCGCTGAACAACCGCTGGCCGGATCTGCTGGAAGCGGCGGAGAACGTGATGGCCTTGCCGTGCGGCCGGGCGTGGCTCGACTTGCAGCGCTTCGTGGTGGACGCCTGCGTGGCGCTGGGGAGCGACTATAACGCCATCGCCATCGCCATCCGTTCGGAGTTGCGGACGCTGCTCCGCGACCTTCCGGAACTGCTCGATGCGGTGCTCACCGACGAAACCCCAGCGGCCAACGCGGAAACCCAAACCTGGCTGCGCGAGTTGATCGCCGAACCCGCCGACGCCAGCCCTCGCCCCAACGCGCCCCGCCTGCCGGTGATGGATGGCGCCCAGGCTCCCGGCTGGCAAAAGAAGTTCATCGATCCGCACGCCCTGGCCACCGAGGCGATGCGCAAGGGGCAGCCGCAAAAGGCGTTCGAGATCCTCTATAAAGAAGTCGAGCGGCAACGCAGCGGGCGCGGCCGTTTTCAGCGCAAGCTCCAACTCGCGCAGCTCTGTCTCGACGCGGGCAAGGACGCCATCGCACAGCCACTGTTGGACGATATCCAGGCGGCTATCGAGACCTACAAACTGGAAGAATGGGAAGATCGCGAAATGGTCGCGGGAGTGCTCGCCTTCCTGTTGCAGTCCAGCAAGAAGATCCAGGCCGACGCCAAGGCCAAGCAGGCCATTTTCGAGCGTATCTGCCGCCTGGATCCGGTACAGGCGTTTTCGGTGTAATCTATGGCCCGCTACGCCGACGATAACACTGCCGCCGTTACGCTATCGATTCTCGACCGGCTCATCGACGACGATCCGGATGCTTCCGTGGAGGCGATCCCCACCCGCACGCAGTCCGTGCGGCAATTGAAGGATGGCCTGCGCCGCGACCTGGAGTGGCTGCTCAATACGCGGCGTGTCGCCGTGCCGCCCGACGAATCGTTGAAGGAAGTCAACCGGTCGCTGTACGTCTTCGGTCTGCCGGATTTCACCCACTACGGCCTAAACTCCCCCGCGGACCAAGCCAAGCTGGTGCGCTTCCTGCAGGGCACGGTGAAGATCTTCGAGCCCCGGATGGCAAACGTGCGGATCGTTCCCCTGGAGACCGTGGCCGGCGCCACGCGTACGCTGCGCTTCCGCATCGAAGGCATGCTGGTCATGGATCCTGCGCCCGAGCACGTCTCGTTCGACACGGTGCTGGAACTGACCAGCGGCGGGTACGAGGTCCGGAATGCGGGATGACCTGCTGCTGTACTACGAGCGCGAGCTGACGTACATGCGCCAACTGGGCGCGCAGTTCGCCGAGAAGTATCCCAAGATCGCCTCGCGGCTGATCCTGGAGCCGACCAAGTGCGACGATCCGCACGTGGAGCGGCTGCTGGAAGGCTTTGCCTTTCTGGCGGCGCGCGTCCACCTGAAGATCGACGACGAGTTTCCGGAGATTACCGAGGCGCTGCTGGGTATCGTCTATCCGCATTTCGTCCGGCCTCTGCCTTCCATGTCGATCGCCCAGTTCCACCTGGATCCGCAGAAAGGCAAGCTCTCCACCGGCTGTCCCATCCCGCGCGAAACCTTGCTTTACTCGCGCCCGGTGGATGGGGTTCCGTGCAAGTTCCGCACCTGCTACGACACCACGCTCTGGCCCATTACCGTTACGGCGGCCACCTGGACCACGCCCGACCGCTTGAAACCGCCATTGCGGGCGGCGGACGCGGCGGGAGCGTTGCGCATCGAACTGGCCTGCAACGCCTCCGACATGGAGTTCGCCAAGCTGGAGCTGGATCGGCTCCGGTTTTTCCTGGACGGCGAGAGCGCGCTGGTCCACACCGTTTACGAAATACTCTGCTGCAATCTGTTGCAGATCGTCGCGCGCGACACCACGCCCGGTTCCCGCTTGCCGGCTGTCACGCTGCCGGCGGCCTCCCTGCGTCCGCTTGGATTTGAAGAAGACGAGAGCATGCTCCCCTACCCGCGGCGCTCGTTCATCGGTTACCGGCTCTTGCAGGAATATTTCACCTTCGTGGACAAGTTCTTCTTCGTGGACGTAACCGGTCTGCGGCAGGCTTGCGGGTCGGGATTCAAACGCAGCATGGAACTGGTCTTCCTGTTCTCGCGCTTCGAGGGCGAGGAACGCCGCCAACGTCTGGAAACCGGCATCACGCCGTCCACCTTCCGCCTCGGCTGCGCTCCCGTGGTGAACCTGTTCCCGCAGACGGCCGAACCCATCCTGCTCGACCAGCAGAAGTACGAATACCCTATTGTTCCGGATGCCCGGCGGCCCATGGCCATGGAAGTCTTCTCGGTGGACCGCGTGGCCAGCCTGAAAGCGCAGCAGCAGGAAGTGGTCGAGTATCAGCCGTTCTATTCGTTCCGGCACTCCACGCAACGCGACAAGCAACAGACGTTCTGGGTCGCCAACCGGCGCCCCTCCGTGCGGGCCAACGACGATGGCACGGAGCTGGATCTGGCGCTGGTGGACCTGTCCTTCCAGCCCACCCGCCCAGCCACCGACGCGCTGACGGTACGCACCACGTGTACCAATCGCGATCTGCCCTCCCGCCTGCCGTTTGGAAATGAGGCTGGCGATTTCGAACTGGAGACTGGCGCGCCCATCAAGCGCATCGTAGCCTTGCGGAAACCCACGTCGCCGATCCGCCCTCCCCTGGGCAAAGCCATGCAGTGGCGCTTGATCTCGCATCTCTCGCTCAACTACCTGTCGCTTGTCTCCGAAGGCCGGGAGGCGCTCCAGGAGGTTCTGAAACTCTACGACTTTGCGGCTACCGCATACTCCAGCAAGACCGTGGAGGGAATCGCCGGGCTGAAGAGCAGCCGGCAGTTTTCGCGCGTGGTCTCCGAGGAAGGCATCGCCTTTGCGCGCGGCACCCGGGTGGAGTTGGAGTTGGACGAAGAACAGTTTGTGGGCGGCGGCGTCTACCTGTTCGCCAGTGTGATCGAATCTTTCCTGGGACTCTACGCGTCGTTGAACAGCTTTAGCCAGTTGTCCGTCAGAGTCCAGCAGAGAAAGGAGGTCTTGCGCGAATGGCCACCACGAGCCGGCCGCAGGATCTTGATGTAAGCCGCTCCTTTCTCGGCGAGGAGTTGCGTGAGCATCCGGGGTGGTTCCATTTCTTTCAGGCGGTGCGCTTGATGCACCGGATGATGCCGGACCGCGAGCCGGTGGGCCGCTTCGCGCCGCCCAGCCGCGAAGTGCTGCGATTCTCCGCCAACAATTTGCTGGCGTTCCCGCCCAGCCAGATTCAAACGCTGGACTGGTCCGCGGAGGGCCCCGCCCGCATGAAGGTCAACTTCATGGGCCTCACCGGACCCATGGGCGTGCTGCCCTATAGCTACACGGAATTGATCCGGGATCGCGACCGCCTCAAAGACTATACTCTTGAGGATTTCTTCGACCTCTTCAATCACAGGATGATCTCGCTGTTCTATCAGGCGTGGGAAAAATACCGCTTCTTCGTGGCATACGAGCGCGAGGAACAGGATCGCTTTTCGCGTTATCTGATGAGCTTCGTCGGTCTGGGCACGCCGGGTTTGGAAAACCGGCAGGCGGTGGCCGACGAATCGCTGATGTACTATTGCGGCCTCTTCTCCATGCAACCGCGCTCGGCCGCCGCGCTGCAACAAGTACTGGCGGATTACTTCGACGTGCCGGTCGAGATCGAGCAATTCGTAGGCGCGTGGCGGGCCCTGGAACCTTCCAACCAGTGCCGCATGGAGGGCGGCGTTCCCTACTCCGATCAGCTCGGGATGGGAGCCATCGCCGGCGACGAAATCTGGGAACGGCAATCCCGCGGGCGCATCCGGCTTGGCCCACTCTCGGCGCGCCAATACCGGTCGTTCCTGCCCGCCGGAGACGCGTGGGAGCCGCTCCGCGCGATCGCCACTTTCTTTACCGGGGGAGAGATCGAGTTCGAAGTGGAGTTGGTCCTGAAGCGCGAGGACGTGCCGCCCTGCGAATTACGCGGGGATGGCGAAACGGCGCCGCTGCTGGGCTGGTTTAGTTGGATCAAGTCCGGGCCCGCGTTTGCGCGCGACCCGGGCGATACGGTTTTGTTGCTGAATTAAACGCCGGGCAGTCCATCTGCCCAACAAAGGAATAACATGGCAGTCAATCTCAGGGCTTTAATCGGAAAGTTGAACGACACCACCCGCAACGCGCTGGAAGCCGCCGCCGGCCTGTGCGTCTCGCGCACGCACTACGACGTTGAGGTCGAACATTACCTCATGAAGCTGCTCGATTCGTCGAGCACCGATTTGTCGGCGATTCTGAAGCACTTCGAGGTGGACAAATCGCGCCTGTCCGCCGAGCTGACGCGCAGTCTCGACAAACTGAAGTCGGGTAACGCACGCAATCCGGCGCTGAGCCCCACGCTGCGCAATATGCTGGCCGAGGCGTGGACGCTGGGCTCCATCGATTACGGCGCCGGTCAGGTGCGCTCGGGCTTTACCATCCTGGCGCTGGCCTCCGACGAGGACCTGTCGCGCATGATGCGCGAGGTCAGCCGCGAGTTCCAGAAGATCAATGCGGACGCATTGAAAAAGGACTTCCAGCAGATCGTAGCCAACTCCGAGGAAGAAGCCGCTGCCCCGGCGCCGGATGCCGGAGGCTCGCCCCGCCCCGCCGGGGGCAAAACGCCCAACCTGGATCAATTCACCATCAATCTGACGGGCAATGCCCGCGCCGGCAAGATCGATCCCGTGCTGGCCCGCGATTTCGAGATCCGCCAAGTGGTGGATATTCTGACTCGCCGCCGCCAAAACAACCCCATCCTGGTCGGCGAAGCCGGCGTAGGAAAAACCGCGGTCGTCGAAGGGTTCGCCATTCGCATCGTGCAGGGCGATGTTCCGCCCGTGCTGAAGAACGTCGAGGTGCGCACGCTGGACCTGGCGCTGCTGCAGGCTGGCGCCGGCGTCAAGGGCGAATTCGAGAATCGCCTCAAGAGCCTGATTGCGGAAGTGAAGAACTCGCCCACGCCCATTATTCTGTTCATCGATGAGGCCCACACCATGATCGGCGCGGGCGGCCAGGCGGGGCAGAACGACGCCGCCAACCTGCTCAAGCCGGCTCTGGCGCGCGGCGAGCTGCGCACCATCGCCGCTACGACATGGTCGGAATACAAGAAGTACTTTGAGAAGGACCCGGCCCTGGCGCGCCGCTTCCAGTTGGTGAAAGTGGAGGAGCCGACCGAGACGGCATGCCAGTTGATGATGCGCGGCGTGGTGCCGGCTCTGGAGAAGCACCACAACGTGCGCATCCTGGACGAAGGGCTGGCCGCGGCGGTGAAACTCTCCCACCGTTACCTGCCCGATCGCCAGTTGCCCGACAAAGCGGTCAGCGTCCTCGACACCACCTGCGCGCGCCTGTCGCTGGGCCAGAATGCCACGCCGGGTCCCATCGAAGACGCTATGCGCACGCTGGACGATCTGTCGGTGCAGGATCGCATCCTGCAACGGGAGGCAGCCGTGGGTGTGGATCATGCCGAGCGCCTCGCCGGCATCGAGAAACAAAAGGCCGCCACCGAGGCTTCGCTGGTGGAGTTGCGCGCCCGTTGGGAGAAGGAGCGCGGCCTGGTAACGCGCATTCGCGAAATTCGCGGGCAGCTTGAAGCCGCCATGGCTGCGCCCCCAGCAGCCATTGCCTCAGCCGCTGCCGCCGCTCCAGCCGCCGCCGCTCCGGCCGTCGCCGCGCCGGCGCCGGCCTTCGATGGCGCTGCCCTGCGCACCGAGTTGGACCAACTCAATACCGAACTCGCATCCATCCAGGGCGAGACACCGCTGATGCGCGTCTGCGTGGATGCGCAACTGGTCGGCGAAGTCATCTCCGGCTGGACCGGCATCCCGGTCGGCAAGATGTTGAAGGACGAAATCGCCACCGTCCTGAAACTGGAATCCTACCTCGGCGCGCGGGTCATCGGCCAATCGCACGCGCTGGAGGCCATCAGTCACCGCATCCGCACCGCCCGCGCCGGACTGGACGATCCCATCAAGCCTGTGGGCACATTTCTCCTGGTGGGGCCCAGCGGCGTCGGCAAGACCGAAACCGCGCTGGCGCTCTCCGACCTGCTGTTCGGCGGCGAGCACAATCTCATTACCATTAATATGTCCGAGTTCCAGGAAGCACATACCGTCTCCACCTTGAAGGGATCGCCCCCCGGCTATGTAGGCTATGGAGAAGGCGGCGTGCTGACCGAAGCCGTGCGGCGCCGGCCCTATGCCGTGGTGCTTCTGGACGAAGTGGAGAAGGCCCATCCCGACGTGCTGGAGCTGTTCTTCCAGGTCTTCGACAAAGGCATGATGGAGGACGGCGAAGGCCGCCAGATCGACTTCAAGAACACCATCATCATCCTCACTTCCAACGCGGGCACCGATACGCTCATGAAGCTGTGCGCCGATCCCGAAACGATGCCCGGATCCGCGGGGCTGGTGAACGCCCTCAAGCCTGAGCTGAACAAGATCTTCAAGCCCGCCTTCCTGGGCCGCCTGGTGGTCATTCCCTTCTTCCCCATCCGGGATGAGAACCTCAAGAAGATCGTGGTGCTGAAGCTAGCCAAGATCCAACGCCGCCTGAAAGAAACCCATCACATCGATCTGAGTTACGATCCGGCCATGATCGAAGAAGTAGCGCACCGCTGCACGGAAGTGGAAAGCGGCGCGCGCAACGTGGATAATATTCTGACCAACACGCTGCTACCGGATATCTCCAGGCAGTTGTTGGGCCGCATCGCGGAAGGCTTGAGGCCCGAGGCGATCCACGTCGGCATCGGCGAAGACGGCTCCTTTGTATACTCGTAGGAGCGGGGTGACGCTGGCGCGGCCGGACAGCCGGCCGCCGCCGCAACGGAGACAGCTTGTCGGCACCAACTCAGATTAACCGGCCATTTCGCGTAAAGTTTGGCAGCCTCCTCGGCGACGACGCCTTGCTGCTCGACAGCTTCGTGGGCGTGGAGCGCGTCTCCGATCCGTTCCGCTTCGTATTGCGGCTGCTCTCCTCCAATCCCAACGTGGACATGCAGAGCCTGCTGACCAAGCCGGCCGTGTTGACGCTGAGTCTGCCGGGCAGCGCCGAGCGCCACATCCACGGCAACATCTGCCGCATGAAGCTGCTCGAAGAGGGTTCGGATGGAATGGCCGCCTACGAGGCCGAAGTGGTCCCCTGGTTCTGGTTTCTGACCCTGTTTTCCGATTGCCGCATCTTCCAGAATATGTCCGTGCCGGACATCGTGGAAAAGGTCTTTAAGGACCGCGGCTTTTTCGATTTCAGACCGAGCCTGAAAGGCGCCTACAACCCGCGCGAGTACTGCGTGCAATACCGCGAGACCGACTTCAATTTCGTCTCCCGTCTGCTCGAAGAGGAAGGCATCTTCTATTTCTTCGAGCACACCGCGGACAAACACACCATGGTGCTGGCGGATGATGTGAGCGCTTTCGCCGTGTGCCCCAACCAGCCCGACCGGGCATCGGTCGCCTATTCGCCCAGCACGGGCGGGCGCCTCAACAACGATGTAGTCTTCGCCCTGGAAGCCGAGTACCGCGTCCAAACCGGCAAGGCATCGCTCGCCGACTATGATTTCACCAAGCCCAATTTCGACCTTTTCGCCACCCTAGCGGGCAAACAGCAAGGCGAAGCCTACGATTATCCCGGAAAGTACCAGACCAAGGACGATGGCGACCACTACGCCCGCGTCCGGCTGGAGGAGATGGAAGTCGGCATCTCCACGGTGCGGGGCGCAAGCAACTGCATGGGCTTTCAGAGCGGCTATAAGTTCACGCTGACGGGCCATTACCGCGTGGCCGCCAACATCGATTACACGCTGCTGATGGTGGAGCATAGCGCTCGCAATACCAGCTACAGGGCTGGCCAGATGGACCCGTTCGAATACCGCAACCGCTTCGAGGCGATTCCCAATTCCGTGCCGTACCATCCGGCGCGCCGCGCCCGCAAGCCGCGCATCGAGGGAACCCAGACCGCCGTGGTGGTGGGCCAGGCGGGCGAAGAGATCTGGACGGATCAATACGGGCGGGTTGTGGTGCAATTCTTCTGGGACCGTCAAGGCACCGACGACCAAAACAGCTCCTGCTGGATCCGCGTCGCCCAGGGTTGGGCCGGCAAGCAGTGGGGCTTCATTTGCATTCCACGCATCGGCCAGGAAGTGGTGGTCAGTTTCCTGGAAGGCGATCCGGACAGGCCCCTCATCACCGGCTCGGTCTACAATGCGGACCAGATGCCCCCCTATACCCTGCCCGCTTACCAGACCAAGAGCACCTGGAAATCGATGAGCAGCAAGGGCGGCGGCTTCAACGAGCTGCGCTTCGAGGACAGCAAGGGCAGTGAGCAGATCTTCCTCCATGCGGAAAAGGATCTGCACCTGCGCACCAAGAACGACCGCTACGAGACTATTCTCAACAACACCAATCTGAACGTCACCAAGGACCAGTTCGAGCAGGTGGGAGGCGATAGTCACGTTCACGTGAAGGGCGACCAGAACATCAAGATCGATGGCACCTACTCGCTGAACTCCGGCCAGGACCACCAGGAGAAAGCCGGAACCAACTTCGCCGTGGAGGCGGGCACGGAGCTTCACCTGAAGGCGGGGACCAACCTGGTGATCGAGTCCGGGGTCAGCTTGACGCTGAAGGTCGGTGGCAGTTTCATCAACCTGATGTCGGCGGGCGTGTTTATCAGCGGGCCGATGGTCTATATCAACAGCGGTGGGTCGGCCGGATCGGCCGGGGCCGCTAATCCAACGGCGCCCACAGATCCCACCGACGCCGTGGACGCGGACCCGGGTGCGGTGACTTCCCCACCGTCGTCACAAGCCCAGACGCCGGCATCCATGAGTCTCCAGGACATCAGCCCTGCGGCGGCTTCGGCACCAGCGGCGGCTGCGCCCGCGACTCCCCCGGCGGGTGCCGCGCCAGGGCCGGAAGACGATGTGGCCCTTCCGGTGGCGCCGAAAGATTCGACCGCCGCGGGCATGGCCGCGGGCCTCCAGCAGGCTGCCCAGTCGGGCGCGGCGTTTTGCGAGACTTGACCGGACGAATGAAGCGGGCCCGTGCGGCCCGCCAGGCGAAAGATGAAAGATAAGTTAGAGAAGATCCAGGCAGAGATTTTCCGGGAAGGCGCTGCCACATTCGTGGTGCTCGACGGCGCGTCGGTGCCCGGTTTGCTCGAAAAGCTGGCCCAGTGGCATCCACCGGCCGAGTGTCTCTATCGCGGTGAAATCAAGCCGGAAGTGGCGCCGGTGGCGCCTTACCTGGCGCAGATGGAGCCGGAGTCGGATTTCGCCAAGTGGGTGCTTTCCGAAGGCTGGGGAAAGCACTGGGGAATTTTCGCCATCGTCGAGGCCGACCTGCGGACCATGCGCCAGCACTTTCGCCGCTTCATTACGGTCCACGACGAGAGCGGCAAGCCCTTGCTGTTCCGCTACTACGATCCGCGCGTGCTGCGCACATTCCTGCCCACCTGCAACGCTAAAGAACTGGCGGAGATCTTCGGGCCGGTGTTGTGCTACGTAGCGGAAGGAGAAGAGCCGGATAGCGTGTTGCATTTTGAAGCACGCGGCGGGAAATTGGTGCAACAGGAATCCAAGTGATTGTGCGAGACGAACAAATCGCGGCCATGCAGGAGGCGGCCAATGTTGCCTTCGAGAGGAAGTTGAGCAAACAGCTTGCCGCGGACACCGCGGAGATGCGGGAGTTCGTTCACCGCGCCATCGTCCGCGGCCGTCGGCACGGCATCGCCTCCCAATCGGAACTGGCCGAGTTTTGCGCGCTTCTCTTTGGGGTCGGCGGCCCTTCCTCCGAACCGGGTGAGCCTAAGTGGCTCCGCCGCATCCTCACGGATCCCAAGTTGGATGGAAGCGCCAAAGTACTTCAGATTCGCACACGCGCCACGGAGGCGCCGGTCGGCGGGCCCGCCTGATGCAGATCCGAACCCAGCAGATCCAGGTTCTGGGCGACTCCACCAGCGCCCGTTTCCTCGACCGCCTCGTCGAACTGGTCTCCGGCGGCGAGCCGCCCGAAGACGAGCCGGCGCTGCGCAAGACCTGCCAGGAATTGATGAAGCGCGCCGATGCCTATGGCCTGACCACGGAGTTCGAAGTGGCCGCCTTCGTAGCTTGCGGAGTGATGTTCAGCATGGACTTCGATTCGCGCAGCGACTTGCCCTATCAGAAGATTCTCACTGAGCCCGATGTAGAGCCCCGGCTGAAGGCCGCGCAATTGGCCATGGCGATCGAGCAGGCGGAGCAAGAGGAATCCGCGGCGGAGAACTGATGGGCAAGAAGAAAAGCAAGAACACCAGCACGGCGCTGAAGAAGAACTTCTCGCCATCGCAGCCTGCCGGAAAGCCGGTGCAAGGCTGTCCGAAGGCCAAACCGGTTCCCGTCCAACCTTGCAACCTGGCGATGCTGAGTTTCACGGAACCGAAAGCCGAGATGGGCGAAGAGGAAGGCACTCGCAGCGTCCAGATACGCCAGGGCCAGGCCCTCGACCGGTCGTCAACCCCGACTTTGCTGCCGCCCGCTGGCACCTTTCAGATCACCGCGAAATCCACAGCAAATCCGCCGAACCAGGTGAACGCCCTGGTGCAGATGCAAGCAACTTGCAGCCTGGCGACGCATCCGCAGCTGACCGCCGACGGGCCGGATGACTCCACGTCCAAGGTGACCAAGAAGCAGACGCTGAGCTTCAACCGTCCGCCCATGCCGGGGGACGACGGCGAAATCGGGCTTTGGGCGGTAATCAACGCCGTGTTCGGTCAGTCGCCGCAGACCTGCTCGGTGACCGCCGATTGCTGCGGCCTCCCCGCCCAGCCCGGCGCCGGTTCAGTAGCATCGTTGAGCGGCAATATCCAGATCTTCCCGGCGGACCAATATGAGTTGGAACTGTCGATCCCCGCCTTCCTGCAGCCGGATTCGCTCAAATACGAGACCGCCAGCAGCAGTTGGAGCGACGACGATCAGGACGGAGACGACGACGGCGAGTATTACGAAAGCAACCAGGACTACATCCAGTTAACGAACACCACCCCGGTGCAGCAGTTCGCCGCCGACATGGAGGATAAAGAAAGCGGCGACGACGACGACGATTTCGTCGACGAGCTGGAGGTCAAGCTGACTCAGACCGACGGCGTGCGCAAGCTTGAAGCGCCGATCGACGACATCATCAAGCTGGTCCGCATGATCCGCAGCGCGGAATATGCCCTGAAGCAGTTGAGCGGCTGGATCAAAGACATGCAGGTCGGCCCCGGATTCAGCTTCTCGATCGAGTGCCAGTTCTTAGCCGGCAAAATAACCGCCAGTTGGGGTTACACCGAGTTCACCGACGATCGGGTCTTTCTCCAGTACAGCGGCTCGCTGCAGCTTGTACTTATGACCGCTGAGATCAGTCTCTCGGTCGGCTACAAGTTCCTCGGTATGGCGGATCTAATGTTGGTGCTGAAAGGCGAAGGCGCCATCAGCATCTCCCTGCCGAGCATCGAGAAAAAGAGCCCGGACGACTCGCCCGAAGTCAGCGCGGAGCCGGAGGGTGAACTGGAGTTGTCCGGATCCCTCGAGGGCGTTCTCATGTGGTTTGTCAAGGGATCGGTTGGCATCGAGACGTCCTTCAAGACCAATACGGAGAACTTTACATGGGTGAGTGAAGACGCCGTACTCACTGGTGAGATCTTGATCTCTCGCGAGGCCGTGAATAGGACCTTGACCGCCGGATGCCGGCTGTTCGGAAGCTCTAGCTCCGAGGTGGAAATTATCGAAGAGGATCCCCGGTTCGCCGTGTTTACGTTCCCACCCCCGTAAGAGCCATGCTTGGATCTCAGGAGTCACCATGCCCAATCCCCGCTTGATCGTTCGTGTGCAGACGAAGAACCTGCGCGCCGAAATCTGGCTGAACGGCGCGTCCGTCGCCATGCTTCTGCCTGGAGAAGCGGATACGCCCGTAAGCATCCCGGTGAATGAGTTCGCCGTGTTGGGGGGCAACGCGCTCGGTATCCTGTTGCACGCCGCTCCGCGCCCCAGCGCCGCCGGCGAGCCTTGGGCATCGGACGAAGAAGCCGCTTCCTACACGGGACCGGCATCGCTCTCCGTCCGCGTGGCGCAGTACAGCCCGTCGGAATCCGTGGCCGCCGCTAACCCCTCTCCGCTGGCCACACTGGAATGGCAGGGCCTGGCGGCGCCGCTGCCGGTCATGATGGAACGAAGATTCAACGTCGACTTCGCGTACGGTCCATGGGCCTGGCAATCCGCGCAACGCTACGAATCGTTCGACCGGGTGCTGCGCGCGCGCGCCTACGACTACCTTGCGTATCTGCACGGCCTGCTGGCGGCGGGACGCATTGCGGAATTCGTGGAGATCAACAGACTGCGCCTCGAAGAGATCACGAGGGGGGCCTACGGAGTGTCGCCGCAGCCCCTGCGCCGTACCTTGACCCAAGCCATCGAGCAGCATGCGGCAAACGAGGAATGGAGCCTGCTGCCTCTCGAACCGCGCGAAATCGATCTGCGCCTGGTCGCCGGTGGACGCATGATCGAATGCCTGCGCACCAACCGCCACCATGCCCTGGAGTATGCGCACAAGGAAAGCCCCGCTACCTTTTTCCTCCCCGCCATGATCGGGGTGCTGGGCGACTCCTGGCAAATTCTGCGCTAAAGCTGTGGGGCCGGGCCCGAATTACCGAATCACGCGAGTCTTGTGAAACAGTTCCGCGGCGCTGCCGAAGTAGACCTGACCGTCAAAATGGAAGGCAGCCAGGTTGGGATCGGTGCGCGGAAGGCCCTGATGCTCCGGCCCTATATGGACCTCGGTCAACCGGGCGCCCACCGGAATCTGCCGCGGATCGCCGCTCAGGTTATGGGCCGGAAAGGACTCGGCGGTTTCGCGAATTTCTCCGGGCGGAGTGCTCCACTTTTCGTTGAAGAAGCTCCAGATGCCATCGGCGCAGCGGCTGGGACATGCGGGCAGCGTCTCCCCGGCGTTCAGGGGGATCATAACGCCGCAAGTCGTGCAGCGATATAGACCGGAATGCAACACCTGCTCTCTTACCTTATACAAAGCCTCCAGGGCTCCTCCCCAGTTGCCCCAAGGAAACATTAGACTATCAGAATGCGCGCGGGGCTGAGAGCCCCGCGCAGGCCGAGGGCCGGCCCCACCAGCTATGTTTCCGCCTTCTCCGGTTTTTCCGCTTCTTCGTTCTCGGAGCCGGCCTTCCGCACCGTAACGGTGCCCCGCTCGGTGACCACGTGGATGCTGGCGCCTTGCCCAACAGTCCCCTTCAACGACGACGAGTGTCCATCGGTCTCCTTCTGAATGGGCGAGCCGAATTCGTTCACGGCCTCGCCGTGATCGGTGGTGGCGACCAACTGGAACGCGGCTTTATCCGGCAGCACCAGGCTGATCTGGCCGCTGCGCGACCGCGCATCGATCTTGGCCAGCGGCATGTGCTTGGGCTGCAGTTCGATGTCGCCGCGGTCGGTTTCCAGCTCCAGCGAATTGGTAAAGTCTTCGATCTTCACATCTTTGGATTTGGTGACCAGATGCACCGGCCCCACCAGGTTATTGCCGGTGAGCTCTCCCAGATCCATGCTGATCTGTCCCGGCAGCGCCGCCACCCGCAGGTCCGTGTTGGGCGATTCGAAATGCAGCGGCTTGGCCACGTTCTTGAATTCCAGGTTGCCTGAATACGATCCATTGATGGTCACCTGTCCGGCGATGTTTTCCAGTTCGATATCCGAGCCTTTGCCCTGCAAATCCAGATTGCCCTTCAGATCCGCCGCGCGGACCAGGTCGCTGCGCTGCATCTCGACGCGCGCATTGCCTCCGATTTTATTCAGGCGCACATCGGCGCGATCGGACTGCAGCACCACACTCCCGTTCACTTCGCTGACGTCGAAGTCGCCGTAGTTGCCGTGCGCCTCCACGCTGACGCGGCTGGGAACGGTGATTTCCAGATCCTCGGAGATCTTGCCGCTGGTGGGATTGCGGTCCTGATTGGTGCGCACCGTAATGGTGTCCCCCTGCGTCACGATCTCGAGCGGCGTGCTGTCGTTGCCGCGGTCCGCCTCGGTTTGATTCATGGCCTGGATGGTCTTGCGTCCAGTGACCTTGACCTCGGCGGTGTCGGCGCCGACCACCTTCAGGTTGCCGCGGTTATTCTCGAACACCACGCGTGTGACGTTGCCCGCCGGTTTCTGGTCTCCGACATTGAAATCGTAGTGCTCGCCGAAAGCCTCCCACGCGGGCCGGAAATGTACACCGTGGTTATGGGCCTCGAAAGCTCCCCAACCGATGAAGCAGATGAAAACGATCAGCACCACTTCCCCGCCGCTGAGACCGGCGGCGTGTTGCAGGCTGCCGCGGAAATAGTCCACCAGCACTTCCACCAGACGCAGCGAACCCCAAGCGATCAGCAGGAACGGCCAGTACTGCGACAGCAGGTCGAAGAGCTGGATATCCGGCCGGAGATTGTAGACCAGGAATCCGGCGCCGAGCAGGATCAGCAGGATCGGCCCGGTCACCGAGCGGCGTCTCATCGCGCGCCTCCGGCTCCGGGACTCGACCCGGATGGAGGCACCCCCGCGGGCGGGATACTAGTGGTGCGGCCCAGCAGGCTCAGCAATCCGAACACGATCAGCAGCACGGGCCAGGTCTGATGGAAGCCGTAGTTCGTAAAATTGTTCAGGGCGAACAGCGTGCCCAGCGTGATCAGAGTCACGGGCCAGCGAATGGCCCGGAGCAAATTGACATCATTGGCGTTCATGGCGCACCTCTTGCCGCACCGAACCGTCGCCGGCCACCCGCACGAAGAGCATGTAGGCGCCCGCCAGGATCAGCAGAATGGGCCAGTATCGCAACAGGTAGCGGAGCTGGATGACATCCATGGTGTTGAGCAACAGCAGCACGCCCAACCCGATGAGCGTAATGGCGCCGACGGGAAAGCCGCTGCGGCGGCCATGCACATCCAGAATGCTGGAGAATTCGTCCACAGGCTCGCCGGCGCGGCGCTTGCGCGCGGTGTGATAGGCCTCCAGCGCCATGTACATGACCCAGACGCCGATCATGATGCCAAAGAGCGGTTCCAGGTCGCCCGCCGTGCCCGAGCTGGTGATCGACACCAGCAGCCCGAAGATGATGGCGTGCACCAGTCCCTTGGCATATTGGCCGTTGTATATGGCGCCCACTCCGGGAATGAAGCCCAGCAGGCAGGCGAGGCCAGGAGAGACGTCGCTCGTAGCGATGTACCCTGGAGGGGTTGGAGGGGAGGCTGCGGCGGCGGTTTCCTGCGCGATGCGGTCCACCAGGGCCTGTCGAACGGCGTCTGAGATGGTGGCGGCCGGCGCATGCTCATCGCAGAAAATGGTGCCTTGCGCGGTGCGCTTGCATTCGGTACAGAGCGCCTTGCCGCAGGCGCGGCAATAGGCGACGGCGGGCGTTTCGGAATGGTTAAAGCAGTTCATAACGGTCTCCCCTAACGTCAGTGGGACAGGCCTCCCGGCCTGTCCTCGGTTCCCTTCACTGGCAGCCGGTGCGTGTCCGGAGTGCGGCCGGATTTCTCCGTATCCGCCGCCGGCTTAGGTTCTTCTTCCTGTTGCTGCTGCCAGTCGTGCAACTTGGATTGAATCTGATAAACGACCTTGAGACTCTCGTAAAACTTTACGGTGCGCTGGTAGCCGCGGTACACGCGGTCTTCGAGCGAGGCCCACACCTGCGCCGGCGCCAGGTCCGCCGCCCGCAACTGACGCGCCGGCGTTACGAACCGCGCCAGCATGGCGAACGACAGGATGGTCATGGCCATTCCCATGGCGAAGCGCGGCTGCAAAACCGGGTGCAGCGCCTTGCGGAACCAGTTCCTTGCGCCCGTGGCGGCGGTCTTGGCATTGGCCCAGGGAGCGTGGAACAGCAGCCGGGTCATCAACTCCGGCGGAGGTTCCACCTCGGCCGCGCGCTCCATGAATCCCACGGCGGCGGCCCCGTCGCGGGCCAACTCGGCGCAACCCCGGCAGCCGGCCAAGTGCTGCTCGACCGTAGCTCTGGCGTCCGGCCCCAACGTGCCGTCAACGTAGTCGCAGATAAGATTTTCCAATTCCGCGCACGTCATACCAGTACCTTCTGCCTTCGCAAAACGCGGGCCAACTCGGCCCGGCCCCGGTTCAGCCGGGACTTCACGGTTCCCTCCGGGATGCGCAGGATGTCGGCGATCTCCCGGTACTCCATATCCTGCAAGTCGCGCAAGATGACCGCCTCGCGCAACTCGGGCGACAGCTTCTGCAAGCCCGTCTGCAAAATCTCGCTGGCCTCGCGGCCGGCCACCATGGATTCGGGCCGGGACTCCGCCGAGACCGATTCCTCCACCCGGGGAAGCTGCTCTTCGATCGAATCCGTCAGGCGCTCCTGGCGCGTGCGCCGGTAATTATCGATCAGCAAATTGCGCGTCAGGCGCGCCAGCCAGGTGGTGAAAGCGCCTTCCGTGGCGCGGAACGATTTCAGCGTCCGGTAGATCCGCAGGAACACCTCCTGCGTGAGATCCTGCGCCTCGCCGTCCTTTCCCGTGAAACGATAACAAAGCCCGTAAACGCGGCGGGTGTGGGTTTTGACCAAATCCTCCCAGGCGGCTTCGTCGCCGCTCAGACACCGCTCCACCAGGCTGTGATCGAGGTCCAAACTCTGTTTTACCCAATATTGGCCACCGCTGTCCGTTCTTTCTCGAAACGGAGCGCCCGAAACCATCGCCAGGGCCGCGGCAGCCATAATCGCCTCGTCCTCCTCCTGAACCTTCTTACCGGTGTATCGTGTTCATCCGGCTTACATTTAAAGAAACGAGGCATTCTCATGATAGGTTCATTTTTTCCCGGAAGCTAGGGGGCGGGTGGCGCTGCGCGCGGCGGCCGGGGACCGGGGGTGGGGGTCTGGGGCTGGGGCGGCTGCGGCGGGGCGGAGGGTGCAGCGGGTTGAGCGATACCCTCATTATTTGGGTTCGAATGGTAATCCCGCTTTTTTGAAGGGGTTGCGGCGGGCGTTGGCTCGGATGGGGTGGCCTGCTCCGCCTCCGGTGGGGCGGTTTCGGCAGGTGGGGCCGCTTGGCTGGCCTCAGGTGCGGCGGCGATACGCGCTGCCTGATAAGCCTGCAACTGGCGGAGGCAGCGGTCGATAGAGCGTTCGATGCTGGTTTCGTAGCGGGCGAGCCGGGTGAGGGAGTTGCGACCATCGCCGTCGACGATGAAGGCGCGGGTCAGGCGGTCGCCTGGGTCGGGGGGCGCTGGGGCGGGCGGTATTTCGGGGTTCCGTTCGTGGTTCCGTTTATGGTTGACCAATTCCCGTTTGCGGGTGTAGTCCCGGGCGGCGACCACTTCGAGGCACTGGCGGTAGACGGCGGCTTCCATGGGGAGGGTGCGGTCGAGGCGCCATTGGTCAGCGGCGATGCGGAGCACCAGTTTTTCCTCGCCTTCGCCGACTGGGAGGAAGCGGTCGAAGAGGTCGTGGAGGAGGGCGAGGAAGTCTTCCGGATCCTCGCCGGGGAGGATGTGTTTGTTGGCGCGCAGGCCATGGAGCAGGTGGTTGCGGCTGGATGCGGCCTTACCTTCAGGGGTGCGCGGACCAGTAGATTTCTTCGCGTTTTCGCGATTCGCTCTGATGCGGGCCTCGCTGGGGGTGTGCTGTTCGTTCCGGTTTTTCATGTGTGTACCGTTCCCTTCGCCCTCATGCTATGGGGAGGGATTGGCGAATGCGGGGGGCATTTTGGGCAGGCGATTGAAAACACTGGGGAAGTATATTTTGGGAACGTGTGAACGGGGGCCCGCGGCGTTGTTTGGCCGGTAGTGTCCTGAGGTCGCGTGGGGCTCCGGGGCCGTCCCGCCGCGCGCCCGGGCTGCATCAAATCCAGATCGTAATCCGGGGTCGCTTCGAAGGCCGCCAGCACTTGGTCGAGCAGGGAGCGGGTGCTGCGCGGTCACACAGGCACGCACCTTGGAATGCGTTCTCCGCCGCAGGTTCAATAGCGCCGGGCAGAGCCTGATGGCTTCGAGGCGGGTTCCGAGTATGAAGAGGATCTTGCGCCAGACGCGAGGATACCGCGAACCAGCAGGATCTCCAGCGTGAGGATCAGCAGGATCACTCCGAACGTCAAGGCAAGGATCAGCGGAGTGGGACCGATGGCGGCTGAATCGAGGTTGGCGCTCAGAAGATGGAATCTGCCCAGATACAGCGCGGCGATGTCTTTTAAGGAGCCGCGCCCTGCATGCCCGGCATAGAGCGGAATCAACTTGAAAACGTAGGTGACGGCTAGCACGTAGCCAAATAGGAGAGCGATCGAAATCGCCAAGACCTTTCCGGGTCGGGGCCGCCTGGCGGTTCCCAGCAGCAGAAGCGCCAGGGTGGGCGCGACCAGGACCTGCGCGTACCATGCAGAGGGCGTGGAGAGCGGATTGCCTGTGCCAACGTACACCATCACAGTCGCATAGGCGATGGCCAAGGCGAATGCCGCGCAGTAAGCCATCACCACCCGCTCCCGGAGAGTGTGGCGGCTGAAGACCCAAAGCAAGAAAGCCGCCGTGCACACGGCGACAACCAGATTCATGGTGCCCAAGGAGAAGCTGTGGAATGTGTTGTTGGCGGTCCACAGTGCGGCGCGAATACTGCCGGCCACTACACGCCGCCAGTCGAGGGCGAATGCCGCGCCGAGAACTTTGGACGGGCCAACGCCGGCGCGCGCTTCCTGCATGCCGGTAAGGACGCCGTACAGACGATAGTTGCGGATGTACCAAGGCGCTGCGCAGATCGCGATTATGGCCGCTTGGGTCAGGAACCCACGAAGCTTTCCCCTACGAGAGCCTCCCCCGATTACAGCGATGCCAGACAGCACTGGCACGAGCGCCAGGAAATAGGCCTTGGTGAGCAATCCCGCGGACAGAATCAATGACGCCGGCACAAGATTGGCGGGCGCCGGGGACGATGCGGCGCGAATCATGAACACCAGGGTCCAAACCGCGAGCGGCACCGCCAGCCAGTCGTTCGTCACGTGCGCCAGAGTAGCCCAGGTCATTTGCGACGACAGCACGCAGAACAGCACAACGTTCTGGTGCGCCTCGCCGATTGAAAGCTGCGAGCATAAGGCAACGGTGGCGGTGAATAAAAGGAAGGCGCCAGCCAACGCAGCAACGATTCGCAGGATCAGGACCCGCGGCGGAAGTGGAATACCGGCCAGAAGACGCTCGGGAATCGCCAGCGCAAGATACGCCAGAGGTGGATGGTGCGCTTCGTAATTCCCGGCGTTCGAAAGTTGCCAGCGGTAATCGCGGGGAATGTCGCGCAGGCTCCGTTGCACGCCTGTCCTACGCTCCGGCGGCCAGGAAAAGTATTCAGAGTACGTGACCACTTGGGGCAAGTTGGCTTTCACGGGATCGCTGGCCGGCGCGTGCAGGATAGCCTCCCAGACCTCGCGCGACAAACGCGCGGTCCGGGCGTCGGGCAAGCCTTGGCCGTTCGCCAACTGCTGAACATAGCCAAAATGAAAAGGCTCGTCGAATCCCTCCCATAGGGGCAGCAGCATGCTGTAAAGGACAGCGTTCAGCGCCGCGTATGCCAGTAGGAGACGGCGGACCGTGGACGTTGTCGTCCGCTTACTACGGCATGCATGATTTGGTCGCTGCATTTGCGATCCTACCAAATAGCGCAGCCCCTATCATACAGCCGGGCGCATGTGGGCCCTCCGCCGAAATCACGGATCCTGCCAGCCGCGCTGGGCTGTCAGCCCCTTCTTAACCGGCAACGGTGACGCAACTCGGACTCAACCGTCCACGTTGAAAACAAACGCCCAAAGACAATCCGTCAACCGAGTTTCCATCGTCCTCATGCTACGCTTGCATCGGGTGGAGCGCATCATCCGGGCCATTCGGACGATCCCAAACGAGGCTTACGAAGCGAACCCAATTTGGCCCTTTGTTTTCAAAAATGCACAAGCGCGAAAATCACGCGCGATCCATGACCTGTTTCCGAATCAACACCGAGTGGGGCGGGCGCCCTCGCCGGTCCACCGGCCGCAGGTCGGCAGGGGTCCGGGCCAGACGACGAACCCAATTTTTCCCTTTGTTTTCAACAAAAGCGAATCAGGAAAGCCAATTTCCAATCGCGGGGGCAGCCCCGGGGATTCATTGCTGGGAGCGACGAAATGCAACGGCATGCAACACGAAATTGTAAAATGGCTCGTGGTTGCAGGCGCCGTCGGGCTGTCGCTGCGCTGGCGGCAGCCGCGCCTCCAGCAGCCGTTTACAACATAATTGCGCTTGCTGTGTAGCATTTCCGAAACCGCCGTGTTAGGTTCATTCTCTCCGGGAAATGAGGATCTCCGATTAAACGCAACTGGAAATGGCTGGCAGTGGGGGTGGCGGGCCTGGCTGTGGGGATCTGGCTGGTGCGCCGTTTCCTGGAGAGCCGGGGCTTCGACTGGCGTGCGTTCCGCGCCACCCTGCTGGCTTTGAGATGGTGGTGGCTGGCGGCGGCCAGCGGGTCCGTGATGGCCGGCTACTACGGCCGGGCGTTGCGCTGGCGCGTACTGATGCGGCCGGTTAAGCCGGACCCCAGCCTGTGGAACCTGTTTTCCGCCACCGTGATCGGCTTCAGCGCGATCACCGTATTGGGGCGCCCGGGCGAATTTGTGCGGCCGTATCTGATTGCCAGCAAAGAGAAAGTTTCGACCTCTTCGCAGATGGCGGCGTTGGTGCTGGAACGCATATACGATGTCTTGATCGTGCTAGCCATATTCGGCTTCGCGCTGGGCCGCGTGCGCCGTTCCGATGCCGCCCTGGGGCCGGCGCTGTCGTGGGTGTTCGCCACGGGCGGATGGCTGGTGGGGGCATTGTCTGTTGTGGTATTGGGGCTCTTGGCGGCGTTCCGCCACTTCTCCGCAGGCATGCGGCGGCGGCTGCTGGGCGCACTGTCTGCCTTGCCGGAACGCCACTTCAAGAAGGCCGATCGTCTGATCACGGCGTTCGTCGAAGGGGTGGCATCCACCAAAAGCCAGAAGGCGATGCTGCTGGTAGTCTGGTACACCGTGCTCGAGTGGGCCACTATCGCCCTGACCGTTTATTTTGTTATGCGGGCGTTCGGCGACGCGCTGCACTTCGGCTGGCTGGACGTGCTGATCTTCCTGGGGTTCCTGGCTTTCGGGGCGGTGGTCCAAATTCCGGGAGTGGGCGGCGGCACGCAGGTGGTTTCGGTGCTGGTGTTGACGGAGCTGTTCCGCGTTCCCCTTGAAATATCTACAAGTGTAGCACTTGTACTTTGGTTTATTTCATTTGTAGTAGTTGTTCCGCCAGGCGTGGCGCTGGCGCTGCACGACGGCATTCGCTGGCGCACTCTAAAGCAGTTGGAACCCGAGGTTGACGTATGAAGTGTCCTTTCTGCAATCACATAGAAGATAAGGTCGTGGACTCGCGCGAGAGCCGGGAGGGTGACGCCATCCGGCGCCGCCGGCAGTGCCTGGGTTGCGAGCGGCGCTTCACTACCTACGAGCGTATCGATGAAGTTCCCTATATGGTCATCAAGAAGGACGGCCGCCGGGAGAAGTTCGACCGCCAAAAGGTCCTGGCTGGGCTGCTGAAGGCCTGTGAGAAACGTCCCGTAGGCATGGGAAGGCTGGCGGAACTGGTGGACCAGGTGGAGGGGAAGGTCACCGATTCAGCAGACCGGGAGATATCTACTATTGAAATAGGAGAGATGCTCATGGATGCGCTGCGGGACCTGGATAAGATCGCTTACGTGCGATTCGCATCGGTGTACCGCGACTTTCAGGATGAGGAGGCGTTCTTTAACGAGCTGAAGAACCTGATGCGGCACAAAGTGCCGTAGTAGCCGGTATCTCCTGTAACCAAAACCGTTCTGAAACATCTTTAAAGATAGGACTTAACTTTCCAGACGATCGATGCTATCATCAATTGATGTGCCGGTGGCGTAGGTAGCCCCCCGCATTGGCGTGCCGAACCAACAAGTCCGAAGCTTTTCAGGAGCCCCAGAATCTAACCAAGCGAGATACTTTCAAGCGGCGGTGATTTGGGGGAGGTGAGTCGAACGGTGGATCAATTCGAAGATCAATTCTTAGCGGATAATCCGGACGCCTTGGGCCTCAATTTCGAGGAAGATGCGAAGTTTTTCGATCCCGAGGCAGGTCACGAGGCGGATTTCCTGCATCCCGCGCCGGTGGAAGAGTCCATCTACACCGACGATCCGGTACGCGTGTATCTGCGTGAAATGGGAGCGGTTCCGCTGCTAACGCGGGAAGGCGAAGTGGATTTGGCCCGGCGCATGGAGCGCGGCAAGTTGCGCATGCAGAAGGCTATCAGCCGCTCGGCACTGGTGGAGCGGGTGGTGGTGGAACTGGCCGAGCAGTTGAAGAAAGGCACCGACGAGATCGACAACGTGGTGGACGTAGGCGACGTTGAGGAAGGCACCCCGGCCGACCTCAAGAAGCGCGCCGATCTGCTGAAATTGTTCACCGATTTGATCGCGGTATACCGCAAGCTGCAGCAGGTCTCCGAGAAGGTGGAGACCATTCCGGTTAACTTGAAGAAGCAGCGCAAACGCTGGTGCAGCCGCTTGAACCGGACCAAGGTGCAAGTTTCCCTGGGGATTCGAGCGATCCCCTTTCGTTCCATCAGATGGAAGGAGTTTTCCAAGGAGATCGAGCGCGCTGTCGAGGAACTGGGCCAGTTGGATCGCGAGGCCAAGAAGATCGAGGCGAAAGCACCCGGCCAGCCGCAAATCCAGCAGCGGCTGAAGGACCTGAAGAAGGAGATCCGCAAACGGGAGACCATGGCGGGTGCCAGTCTGCCCGACCTGAAGCACACGCTGACGGTAATCCGGCACGGGGAAGCCGAAGCCGAGCGCGCCAAGAAGGACTTGGTGGAGGCCAACCTCCGCCTGGTGGTTTCGGTGGCCAAGAAGTACGTAAACCGCGGACTTCACCTGCTGGACCTCATCCAGGAGGGCAATATCGGCTTGATGCGCGCGGCCGACAAATTCGAATACCGCCGCGGCTACAAGTTTTCGACTTATGCCACCTGGTGGATCCGGCAAGCTATTACGCGCGCCATTGCGGACCAGTCGCGAACCATCCGCATTCCGGTCCACATGAACGAGAGCATGAACAAGTTCCTGCGGGCTTCGCGCGAGTTGGAGAAGGAACTGGGCCGGACTCCTACAAATGACGAAATTGGACGCCGGATGGACATCCCGGTGGAGAAGGTTCAAAAGCTGAAGACCATTTCGCGCGACCCTGTCTCGTTGGAGACGCCGGTCGGGCGCGACGGCGAGTCAGCCTTGGGCGACCTGATCGAAGACCGCTGGGTTGGATCGCCGGTAGACGCAGTGATCGAAACCAACGTGCGCGACGAGACCGCCGGCATCCTGAAGACGCTTTCTCCCAAGGAGGAGAAGGTGATCCGGCTGCGGTTCGGGATCGGCTGCGAGCGGGAGCATACGCTCGAAGAGATCGGCCAGGAGTTCGACGTCACGCGCGAGCGCATCCGGCAGATCGAAGCCAAGGCGCTGCGGCAACTGCGGGCTCCCGAGCGGGCGCGGCGCTTACGGGCGCTGATGGCCGCGAGGTAGAAAGTGGGGCAGGCTCTCAGCCTGCGCTGGCCTCTCAGGCTAGCCGCGTGTTTGGGCGTAGCCTTGCTAGCCTTGTCCCTGCGCCTGGCGCTCCTGCCGGTGCGGCCGATTCCGCAGCCTGCCGTGCATGACGAGTTTGCCTATCTCCTAGGCGCGGAAACTTTCTGCCTGGGGCGAGTGACCAACCCGCCACACCCCATGTGGGTACATTTCGAAACCTTCCACGAGAACTTCCAGCCCACCTACAACAGCAAGTATCCACCGGCGCAGTCGCTGTTTCTGGCGCTGGGCTGGAAGGTGTTCGGGCATCCCTGGTATGGCGTCTGGCTAAGCTGCGGGCTGATGTGCGCGGCGCTCTGCTGGATGCTGCAGGGATGGCTGCCGCCGCGCTATGCGCTGCTGGGCGGCCTGATGGCGGTGGCGCAGTGGGGTATAGCCGGGTACTGGGTCAATTCGTATATGGGAGGCGCGGTCGCGGCGGCGGCGGGGGCGCTGGTGGTGGGAGCGGTGCCACGGCTGGCGCGGCGTCCCACGGCGGGCGTGGCGGCGCTGGCGGCAGTGGGTTTGGTAGCGCTGGCCAATAGCCGGCCTTACGAGGGCGCGATCACGGCTGCGGCCGCGGGTGGCGCGCTGTGGATCTGGCGGCGGCGCGCGCGGCGGCCATTCGGTGAACTCTTGGCGCGGCGAGTGGCGCTGCCGGCCGCTGCGATCCTGGGCTGCGGACTGGCGGCGATGCTCTACTACAACTACCGCGTCACCGGCCACGCCCTGCTGATGCCGTATGCTCTGCACCAGGCGCAGTATGGCGCATCGCCGATCTTCTGGATGATGCCCCTGGGGCGGGCGCCCGTCTACCGGCACGAGGTGATCCGGCGGTTCTGGGAGGTGTGGGACATTTCCTTCTACCACATAGCCCGATCATTCCCGCCGCTCGTAGTGCTCTCGTTTCTGATCGCGCTGCAATACTTCCTGACACCGGTTTCGGCCATGGCCTTGTTTGCCGCCGTGTTTCTACGGTGCGGACGGAAGGTGCGCATCGCCCTTGCAATCGCGGGAGTGGCGACGGCCGGACTGCTGCTGGAGCGGTACTCGAATCCGCACTACTTTGCGCCGGCCACCGGACTGGTACTGCTTCTGGTGATGCTCGGCGCGCAATACCTG
>Ga0224555_1000727_pt1 | contig 50028 bp, 48 predicted proteins | sample 714S23034metaG_FD_180687 | JGI IMG/M metagenome (GOLD analysis project Ga0224555, IMG submission 180687) | Peat soil microbial communities from Stordalen Mire, Sweden - 717 S2 30-34 | ecosystem: Environmental > Terrestrial > Soil > Wetlands > Peat | place: Sweden: Norrbotten County, Stordalen...
GAGTTAAATAATATCATGCAAATGAAACTTAAAAAAATTACCAGGCTTCGGTAACATCTTTCATGAGGCAGCGTAACCTAAAATCACTCTTCTCTCGGTAACATTTATTTATGAGGCAATAGGAACCAATATGAGGTTTATATGTTTGCCGCTAGGCGCAAATCGTGTTGATTACGGTTTGAAAGGTTGTATGAACTTGCAGCATGAGCAAAACAACATTACAGCTTGCTATATTGTAGTTCAGGATTGAAGGAGTATTAAAATACAGACTGTTGTTTCCCGAGTTCAAGAAAGTGATGAAAGATATAAAATGTCAAACACCGCTCTACATCCACAAGAAATATCCGATACCGGAAGACATAAGCATTTTGGTCAAGGATGTACTTGGTGCAGAAATGAAGAAGCAGAACAGAGGAAAGTTTAGAGAGCAGCATGCAAGTATGCTTATAAATCTTGCCAGGAATATATCGATATCAGAGAAGGCGTTGCAGGTCTTTCCAGGGATATAAGACATATCCTCACCCAATTAGAGATGCTCAATACCCTTATTGCCGAGATAGAAAGCGAGATGGAGATGGCCCTCGGAAGGATACCCTATAGTCCAAAGTTGCTTTCCATAAAAGGACTTGGGGTAGTGTCCGTGGCCGGTATCATCGGAGAGGTCGGGGATTTTAAGAAATTCCAGACACGGGCAGAAATCATGAAACTTGCCGGTTTGGACCTCTACGAGATAAGCTCCGACAAATGGAAAGGACGGCGGAAGATATCAAAACGAGGAAGGAGCTTGCTCAGGAAAATACTTATTATGCGGCGATCCAGACCATCAGAAACAACGGCGTTCTGCATGATTATTACACAAGGATTACCGAAAGAGGCATGAAAATGATGATGGCTCTCGTGGCTGTTTCCCGTAAGCTTTTGGGAATCATCTATGCGATCGTAAGGGATGGCAGCGAATATTTAGCCAACTTTGAATCCATAAAAAGGCAGGTGATAAAAAGGCTGCTTAAGGTATTATTACATAGGCGGGGAGATTATCGTTTTCTTCCATTGAGGCGCATAGCGACCTCCCATTATAGAATACATAACTCCCCGCCAACATCTTAACCTCAATTGAGCAAGGTAAAAGCGTTTCATACGACTTTCTAATCATAAGGGTTGGGTAAGATGTGATCCAAAAGATGGGGACAACCGCCTATAAAAAATACCTGCAAATCCTAAAATACTTATCAGAATATCTTGACTGGAATAAATAAGGAAGAAATATTTACAATAGCGTATCAGATTCCGGAAGCGCCGCTTAATTGTCCGCAGGCGGCAAGAATATCACTGCTGCGGCTCGTGGATCATTGTCGTGAAATGTTTCTAATACCAATTCGCTTTCTTTGGCTAACTTTGTTGGCATCGTCGTCGGCTTCCTCGACGTATGTACACAATACGCCTGCGGAGCCTCCTCCTTGCCGCCGCGTTATCCTTTGAAAGCGAAATGGTATTAATCAGTATTTGCTGAAAAGCGTCCGCTTTTTTTCACAGCGACGACTTGAACTCTACACCGGGGAATTCGTTAAAGACAATCAAATTTAATTTACAGCGCCACTTTTTTTATGCTTACAAGATTTGTAATCATTTTTACACAGTCAGGTAAACCAATGACACTGGAATCTATACACAAATGATAATTGCGTGCATCGCACCAATCAGCGCCTATCATATTGCGAATAAATTTGGTTCTTTCGTGATCGGATTTTTTAATCATCTTTTTTGCTTCTCTCTCATCAGCGATTTTTTGTTCTTTCATTATCATCTCGATACGATAATCCAGCGAAGCATGAACAAAGATATGAATTGTGTTTGGCTTGTCCTTCAGGATATAAAACCCACCTCGCCCGATAATTACAGCGTTACAACTATCAGCGATCTCTTTGATAATTTTACTCTCCAGTATAAATAAATCCTTACTATAAACAGGCCTCCCCAGAGGCGGGAGGTTAGACATTTCCGGCGTGCTGAAGCAAAACGACTGAACAATATTTTCCATCAGGCTCGCCGATCTTCCATCATGCCGTTCCAGCATGCCTGGTTCAATTCCTAATTTGTCTGCCGCCTGCTGTAATATTTCTCTGTCGAGATATTTGAATCCCAACTCTTTGGCAACAAGATAACCGATGTATGTGCCGCCGCTGCCGATTTGCCTGGATATGGTGATTATATTAAATTGATTTTCTTTCATGTCCGCCTCTCCATCATTTATTCGTTAATGATATCCGTTTTTATTTCTCTTCTTAAATCATTTATTAAAAATATTAAGGGTGTGGAAATAAGGAAAAGCGCCGCAATCAGGAAAAACACATGATTAAAAGAAAGCATACTGGCCTGCCTCATTACCATTCCTTCAATTGCTTTGAGCGCCTTGTTTTGGGCATCGATAATGTCCATACCCTGGGAAGAAAAATATTGAGTCAGAGAACGCAGAGTTTCTGCGCCTATATTGCCGAAAGCAGTTATGTGTTCCATTAGCCGTGCCCGGTTGGCTTGTTCTCCGCGGGTTAATATTGTAGCAGCCAGAGCAATGCCGATACTGCCAAACACTTGCCGTACAACATTAAAAAGTCCTGTCGCAGCAGTTAGCATAGGCTTTTCAATTGTTGAAAGAGCGGCCGTGCTTAAAGAAACAAAAATTAATCCAAATCCTATTCCCTGTAAAAATTGAGGGAAAAATATGTCCCAAAAACCAATGCTCAGGGAAAGAATGGAAAATTGATAAAATGAAACCGCATTTAAAAGCAGTCCCAATCCTATCATTATCCGGGGGCCTACCCGATTATAAATTTTTCCGGCAAGCGGCATTATCATGATCATGGCTATAGATCGGGGAATTAGCGCCAGTCCCGAATCGAAAGCCGGATAGCCCAAAAGCTCCTGCAAGAATAACGGCAGGATAAAGAGACTGCTCATCAGGGCCAAACCCAGAATACCATTCAGAAATGTCGCTGAGCTGAAATTAAGGTCTTTTAAAATACGCAGATTTACTGCCGGATTTTCCACCTTCAATTCCCGCCAGATAAATAATATCATTCCGAATGCGGCGACTACGGAAAGATAAATAATAAATTCCGAAGAAAACCAATCGTTCCGCTCTCCCTGCTCCAGCATCACCTGCAATGCTCCCAGGCCAACTGTCATGAGGGATATACCGAGAATATCAACCTTACCGGTTTGCCGGACAAGATAGTGCGGATCTTCAATAAACTTCATAATCAGCAGAATATTGATAATACCAACAGGGACATTGACATAAAATATCCACGGCCAGGAATAATTATCGGTGAGCCATCCGCCAAGGGTAGGGCCGAAGGCTGGTCCAAGCATTACACCCACCCCGAAAATTCCCATGGCCATCGCCTGTTCTTTAGGCGGAAATGTTTCCCGCAGTATTGATTGCGAAATTGGTATCAACGCACCACCGCCAATGCCCTGAAGTATCCGGAATCCCACCATGGAGGTAAGATCCCAGGCTATTCCGCAAAGCATTGATGAACCGGTAAATAACAAGACGGAAAAAATATAAAAATTCTTGCGGCCAAAACGTGAGCTTAAAAAAGCAACTATCGGCATAATGATGACCGTAGACAGGATATATCCGGTAGAAACCCAGGTAATTTCTTCCACGGAGGCGCTAAGTGTGCCACGCATATTCGGCAGGGCTACATTGACGATGCTCATGTCCAGCGCGGACAAGATGGTACCGGTCATGACAGTTAGAGCGATTAGCCATTTATGAGAGCTGTGCCCTTCATCCATAGAGCCTCTATTTTTTCGATAGCTTTGTTCCATTCTGATGGCTCACATCGACAGTGGGAACAACCGACATGCCCGGCCAAAGAGGATGTTGTGAATCGAATTTGGAATCGATAATAATTTTTACCGGGACCCTTTGCACAATTTTCACAAAATAACCTGTCGCATTCTCCGGAGGCAGTAGGCTGAAAACGGAACCGGTGCCTGACTGGAGACTGTCGACATGGCCGGAAAATTTCATTGAAGGATATGCGTCAACTTTGATCTCTACCGGCTGGCCAACTGCCATTTTTGCAATTTGTGTTTCTTTGAAATTGGCAATCACCCAAATATCTTCTTTTACAATAGCAAGCAGCGCCTGCCCCGGCATTACATACTTACCCGGGTCGATATTTTTCATGGCAATTCTCCCGCTGACCGGCGCGACAACGACTGTTCTTGTCAAATCAAGGTCGACCAGATTTTTTGTTGATTGTGCTTCTTTGATCTTAAAAGACTGAGTTGCGTACTTTGCTTTGATAGCTTTGATCGCGGCTTCAGCTTCACCAATAGCGGCAACGGAGGCCTTGCGGCGGGCAACCGTTGCCTGCCAACGCGACTTCATTTGATCATATTCATTCTGGGATACGGCATCTTTTTTCAGCAGGCTTTCATAACGCTGCACTTCCTTTTGCGCCAGATCTTCTTCACTTAATGCCACATCAAGATTGGCTCGTACCTTGGTCAGAGTTTTTTCTTTTTCCTCAATAGTCGCTGATTGCTCATTTTCTTCGGAAGTTAGTCTGAATATGGCATCTTTTTTTTCTTTCGCCAGATCGAGATAATCCTGCTGGTAAATTTCCAGAAGGGGCTTTCCGGCATCGACATATTGATTGTCGTCAATATACACATTAATCACTTTACCCTTGACTTCAGCGGCGATGGGAACAACAGTCCCCGCCACATATGCATCATCAGTACGTTCATGAGAAAGGGAGTGAATGAAATATACAATTCCATATATAACCGCCGCAGCAATTACAGTAACAACAAATATTCTAAATCCCCATTTTTTCATATTCTTCCTACCAGTTTGAAACTACCTTATTTATTTGTTTATTCGCATCAGCTTGAATTTCCCAATTCCGATGCATTATTTATCATGATTACGAACGCCGCAGATTAATAATTATGTGCCCAAGATAATCTCGGATCTTCAATAAATCATCCTTACTAAAACCATTACATACCCGATCACGGTGCTTTAAGACGATCGGTTTCAATTCCTTTAAAAGACTGCGCCCAGCCGGAGCCAAATAAACGTGAAAAGCGCGTTTATCTTTTTTATCATGTAGTTTTTCAATATATCCCCGCTTGTTCAGTTGTTTGAGAATGCGGGTAATGTTGTGACGGTCTTTGGAAGTTTTCTCTCCCAGTTGACTTTGATTCAGCCCCTCTTCTTCCTGCAGGCCCAATAAAACCGCCCATTGCTCCGGCGTTAAATCATGGCCAGCATCCTGAAAAGCCTGGCGCAAAGCAGCGGACACTTGAATATGGCTGCGGTACAGCCAGAATCCGAGCGATTCATCCAAAGAAAAAGTTTCGATCTTTTGTCTCATTAAAACAACTTTTTTTATCTTTATAAGTATGTTGTCACGACAACAAAATATATTTGTCCGTTTAATTTGTCAAGATATAATATGGCAATCCCGCGACTTGGAATGCATTGGCTCCTGCCGGAGGGTGCTCACTATTATTTTAGGTGAATAGGCAAAGAAATATTTACAATAGCTTCATCAGATTCCGAAAGTGCCGCTTAATTGTCCGCAGGCGGCCAAAATGTCGCTTCCTTTGCTTTTGCGAAGCATGGTTGTGTAATGATTATTAACCAGCGTATGCTGAAACGCTTCCACGTCTTTCTGTGGTGGTGATTTAAAAGGTGATCCGGGGAATTCGTTAAAGACAATCAAATTTAATTTACAGCGCTGATTTTTCAAAAGCGCGGCCAATTTTTCCGCGTCGCGCGCGGAAGAATTAAAGCCGTCAATTAAAATATATTCAAAAGTCAGCAGTCTCCGTCCGGGCATCGGATATTTTTTGCATGCATCCAACAACACTTCCAGCGGATATCTTTTGTTAATTGGCATTATCTTGCTTCTTGTTTCATCATCAGCTGCATTGAGTGATACAGCGAGATTAATACAAATGTCTTTGCCGAGCTGAATAATCTGCGGGGCAAGGCCACAGGTCGAAACAGTGATCTTGCGGTTGGAGATGCCCAGGCCGAAATCACAGGTCAGAATGTTTATAGTTTTAATAGTGTTTTCATAATTGGCGAGCGGTTCACCCATGCCCATCATGACAATGTTCTTGATGTCGATGCCTTCAGGCGTTTCGTGTTTGAGCGCTATAAGCTGGCCTGTAATTTCCGAAGGCAGCAAATTTCTTTTAAAGCCCTGCGATGCAGTAAGACAAAACTTACAATCCATAGCACAACCGGCTTGAGTAGATAAGCATATTGTCCAGTGGCTTTTACCGGGGATTAAAACGCTTTCGATAAAAAGACCGTCTTCCAGGCGCAGGAGTGCTTTTTTTGTTCCATCAGTGGAAGTTAGCATTTTTACGATTTGCGGACGGCTGATGCGGGCGAGTTCGGAGAGCCTGGCGCGGAAGTCGCGGGAGAGGGTGGTCATGTCGTCGAAAGAAAGACTGCCGGATTGATGCAGCCATTTCATTATTTGCCGCGCGCGGAATTTTTCTTTACCCTGAGAGGAAATAAATTCTTCCATTTCCTCCAGCGTGAAATCCAGTAAATTGGGAAGAAGATTGTCGGCGCGCTTAATCATTAATCTTTTTTTGCAGTGTTTTAGCGATGGCGTCGATAAAACCTTCCGTATTAACTTTTTTGTTGGAAGATTTCTTTTCGGCAAGCACAAACAGATCACCGGTCATCGTGCCGCCCTCCACGGTGGCAATGGCCGCTTCTTCGAGCTTATCGGCAAATTTTATCACTTCCGGCGTGCCGTCTAATTCGCCGCGTTTGCGCAAACCGCCTGTCCAGGCGAAAATCAATGCCATCGAATTGCTGGAAGTTTCCTCGCCATTTAAATGTTTATAGTAGTGCTTTTGCACAGTGCCGTGCGCGGCCTCGTATTCAAACCAGCCGTTGGGTGAAACCAGCACTGATGTCATCATGGCCAGCGAGCCGCTTGCAGAAGCGATCATGTCCGACATGACGTCGCCGTCGTAATTTTTCAACGCCCAAAGCATGCCGCCTTCGCTTTTCATAATACGCGCCACGGCATCGTCAATCAGGGTAAAGAAGTATTCAATGCCCGCTTTTTCAAATTTATCTTTCCAGTTCTGCTCGAATTCTTGCTTGAATATTTCGCGAAAACCGGCATCGTATATTTTGGAAATAGTATCTTTGGTTGAAAACCACAAATCGATTTTTTCACTCAAAGCATAGGTGAAACATGCGCGGGCAAAACTCAATATGGATTGTTCCAGATTATAATTAACTTGCGCAATTCCCCTACCCGGAAAATTAAATACCGGCACGCGGATGGTTTTACTCCCATCCTGCGGAGTAAAGACTAATTCGAGTTTTCCGGCGGCAGGAACAGCAAATTCCGTGTTGCTATAAACATCGCCGAATGCGTGACGGCCTATGGTGATAGGTTTTTTCCATGAAGAAACAGCTGGGTTGATATTGTTGACTAAAATCGGTTTTCTGAAAACCGTGCCGTCGAGCATGGCGCGAATGGTGCCATTGGGGCTTTTCCAGGCTTTTTTCAAACTGTATTCATTCACCCGGTCTTCATTGGGAGTAATGGTGGCGCACTTGATTCCCACGCCGTATTTCATAATCGCTTTTGCCGCATCAACCGTTACTTTGTCATCGGTATCATCGCGATGCTTAACATGCAGATCATAATAATCGATATCAATATCCAGATACGGAAAAAGAAGCTTATCCTTTACCATCTGCCACATGACGCGGGTCATTTCGTCGCCGTCTATTTCGACGACGGTAGTTTTTACTTTGATCTTTTTAGCCATAAAAATCTTTGTTGCTCCTAATGAGACCCAAGTTTCAGAAACAAAGTACACTGAAAATTGCAGGTCGAATTATCCCGCAACTTGTTGCGGGGCTGATACGCGCTATTTTTTGTTGCGAATGTTGAGAGCGCCTCCTGCTAAAATGATTTGCTTTTGCCTTGCGGACAAGATGCAATTTACATAAAACGAAGTGCCCCTGGTTTTGTTTTGCACTAAAAGCTTACCATTTCCGGCAATTATTTTTCTTACCTCTACAATTTCCAGTTCGTCTCCCTGATCAATTTTATCATAGTCGCTCTCGATACAGAAAGTCAGAGGCAAAATACCGAAATTAATCAAGTTGGCGGCGTGAATTCTCTCAAAGGATTTGGCGATTACCGCGCCGACTCCCAGATACATGGGACACAAGGCGGCGTGTTCACGCGAAGAACCTTGACCATAAGACAGCCCTGCCACGATAATATTTTGTTTCCCTGCTTTTTGTATTACTTGAGCGCGACTGGCAAATGTGGCATCGACGTTTTCAAAAACAAACTCGGAATATTTAGGAATGTTCGAACGGTATTTCATCCGTGCGCCGGCGGGAATAATATGGTCTGTGGTTATTTTATCGCCGACCTTGATTGTTACCTCGGCTTGAATAATGTCTGAAAGTTCAGAATTTCTGGGTAGAGCGCCTATATTAGGACCGCGATAAATTTTTGCTGAAGATTTTTTCTTTTCCGGCCGTATAATCATGGAATCATCAATAGAAAATTTCTCAGGTATTTTAACTTTAGGATAGCTTATTTTTAAATCGCGGGGATCGGTGAAGTGTCCGGTAATTACTGCCGTAGCGGCAGTTTCCGGGCTCACCAGATAAACATTGGCATCCATGGTTCCCGAACGTCCCAGGAAATTACGGTTGGACGTACGCAGTGATACGGCGGCTGATTTAGGACTTTGGCTGTTGCCGATACAAAAGCCGCAGGCGTTTTCCATAATTCGCGCTCCGCAGGCGATCAAATCAGCAAGATAACCGTTCTGGGCGAGTTCTTCCAGCACCTGCCTAGATCCGGGCGCGATAACAAAACTAATATTGGGGTGAGCCACTTTTCCTTTTAAAATTTTAGCCACGGTAACTAAATCTTTGTAGGAAGAATTGGTGCAGCTGCCGAGACAAACCTGATCAACGGCAATTTTTTTCATTTTCCTGACGGTGCTGATATTGTCCGGGCTGTGGGGCTTAGCCGTCAACGGTTCAATTTTGGACAAATCAATATTAACTATTTTGGCGTAGCTGGCGTTTTTATCTGCTTTGAGCTCTGTAAAATCGGATTCTCTTTGCTGAGAACGCAGGAAAAGGCGTGTCATTTTATCACTGGGGAAAATGGAGGTTGTTACGCCGCATTCCGCGCCCATATTGGTGATCGTGGCGCGTTCGGGAACGCTGAGAGATGCGACACCTTCACCACCATACTCGAATACAGTGTTGACGTTTCCTTTGGTGGTAAAGATTTCCAACACCTTGAGAATGACATCTTTGGAGGAAACCCACGGTTGGAGCTTACCGGTAAGGTTAATTTTAATAACTTTAGGACAAATCAGATAAAAGGGTTTCCCGGCCATAGCCAGCGCGACATCAAGGCCTCCCGCGCCGATAGCAATCATAGATAGCGCTCCGCAGGTAGGAGTGTGACTGTCCGAGCCGATAAGAGTTTTTGCCGGTTTACCGAATCTTTCCAGATGAACCTGATGGCAAATGCCGTTCCCCGCGCGGGAAAAAACAATGCCGTATTTTTGCGCCACACTCTGCAAGTAGCGATGATCGTCCGCGTTTTCAAAGCCGATCTGGATCGTATTATGATCAATATAACTGACGGACAGCTCGGTTTTTACTTTAGGTATATTCATGGCTTCAAATTGCAGATAGGCCATGGTACCTGTGGCGTCCTGAGTCAGGGTTTGGTCGATACGAATGCCGATTTCTTCTCCCGGCACAAGATTGCCGGAGATTAAATGTTGCGCGAGAATTTTTTCAACTAAATTTTTTCCCATTTACTATTCCTTGGGCAAAAGAACAATGGCGATTGTTAGTTCGTATATATCCTCTTCTTGCCGAGGCAATATGCTTTTGGTTATAAATTGGTGCGTTATTATCTTTCCGAAAAAGGTGAAAGATCGTATTTATAGCCGCGAACTTATATAATAAACTTGGCAGATAATCAACAGGCAAAAATCTTATAAGAAAGGATATAATCACGGGTATGAACCCCAAAGCAAGTTCTGGGAAAAGTTTCCGCAGCAAGCTGCAGGGTATTATACCCCTGCTTATACGGGATAATTCGGCTAACAAACTTTTATTCGCTTCGCTTTTAAAGTTTGAGTCTCATTACCCTCCGCTTTGCGGGATTGTTCAACCTGCAATCTTCAGTTCACTATGTTTCTGAAGCTTGGGTATCATTAATATAGTCCCACTTAGCTTCGGACGTGGGATAATTCAACTTATAGATATTACTGTACTTCGTTTGTAATATCTGAGTTTCATTAGAATTGGAGTTTCACAATAAAAAGCAACGGGCTTTGGAATCGTTTTCCAAAGCCCGTTGTTGTTTTACACTGTTTATTTTTATAGCGGCTAGGCTTTAAGCGCCAGCGCCAGTGCCATTATTATCTAAACCTTTTACTCGAACGGCGCGCTGAAATCTTTTTTGATAATAGGGTGTGTCCAGGCTGTCAATACGGACGACTTTCCTCTTGGAGGATGCGTGAACAAATTCATTATTGCCTATGTAAATTCCCACGTGCCCTAATGACCGTTTTGTATGGAAAAAAACAAGATCACCTTCCGTCAGTTGTTCACGGGCGATACTGACACCGACTTTGGATTGCTGGCGCGCATTACGGGGTAATGTTATATCGAAAATACGATAGATTTTTTGGACGAAAGAGGAACAGTCGATTCCTTTTAATGAAGAGCCGCCAAATCTATATGGCGCGCCTAGGAATCCTGTTGCCACTTTTACGAATAACTGTACTTCATCGGGGCTGTTCCATTTGCCTAAGAGTTCTTCCTTTTTTACCAGTTCGGGTGATTCGTCAGCGCTTGCGATATCTTCTTCATCTTCATCGGCCAGCGAATTATCGTCATCTTCCGCAGCTTCATTTTCTTCTGAGATATTGGGTACTGATTTATGGGTTGACCTGGCCAGAACAAGTTTTTGTCCAACTCGTAAGCTTTTTTGGTTGATATGGTTAAGAGCCATTATTTTTTTCATGGGGAGTTGCGTTTTTCTAGCTATTTTGGATAGAGTATCCCCTTTCCTGACGGTGTAATAAACCGGCTTTGATTTTGACTTGGCAGTGGATGTTGAGGATCCTTCTGAGGATATATTTAAAATCTGTTTTGGTTTAATTGCGGTGTTCTGAAGATTATTATCTTCCTTGATTTTATCAATGCTGACGTTAAGTTTTTTGGAAATGCTGTAAAGACTGTCACCTTTTTTTACTTTGTATTGTACTGCCAGAGCGTCCGTGTTAAAGCTAAATAATAAACAGAAGAGGACAAAAAGTCCTGAAAATACAAAAATCTGTCGTTTCATCATGAAGTGCCTCCTTACTTTTTGGGGGTACCATTTTATTAACGGTGTACATATTTCGATTTAATATCATACTAGTAACCGAAAAACGAAGACCAATTTACTGTACACACTGATTAGACATTATTTGCAATAAATGTCTAATCAACTACGCGACTGGCCTATGACTTACTAAAAATATACCTGTCTGTCAAATCTATTTTACAATCTTTTTTTAATGTTGTATGATAAATAGCTATTTAGATTAATGATTTTGTGAAAAGTAGCCGCCGCTTCGCGACGTAAATTATCATTGGATTTTGCGTGTATTTTCGGTTATTGCAATATATGGTTATGCCAATTCGCTTGTAAGTTACCACCTTGCAGGCGGTAATTACCGGTAAGGTAAAAATTTGATTTACTATTCACTCCCCTTCGGGATGCGCTTCCGGTCTTTGGCTAACTTTGTTGGCAGCGTCGTTGGCTTCCTCAACGTATGAGTAATACGTCTGCGGAGCCTCCTCCTTGCCGCTTCGTTATCCGTTGAAATCGAAATGGCATTAAATGATTTTCAGGCTAATTTTATCGTTAATCCCTTGCCTGAAAGCGGTTGAAATCATCGAAATTTGTAGAAGGATTATTATGCGTTCTTGGAAAAAAATTATTTTTATAGCTTTTCTTTTAATTGCCACTTATTTTATTGTTGATATAGGACGCTACTTTATTTATCCCAATCTGGCTTATCTGAAAAAAAATCGTCCCCCCAAAACGGCTTTTATGCAATACAGGGAAAAAGTATGGCAAAAAAAGGGGATAAAAAGAAAAATTACAAATATTTGGGTGCCTCTTTCCAGAGTATCTCCTTACGTAATGAAAGCTGTAATTATCGCGGAAGACGATAAGTTCTGGTCTCACGATGGATTTGACTTTGAAGCCATGCAAAAAGCGCTGGAGAAAGATATCAAGAAAAAGAAGTTTAATGCCGGCGGCAGCACAATCTCTCAGCAACTGGCGAAAAATTTGTACCTTTCTCCTGCTAAAAATCCTGTAAGAAAAATCAAAGAGGCGATACTTACCTGGCGAATGGAGAGGCAGTTAAGTAAGAGAAGGATTATGGAGCTTTACTTAAATGTAGTCGAATGGGGCGATGGAATTTTTGGGATTGAAGCGGCGGCGCGAAAAAATTATGGAAAAAGCGCCGCCGAATTGACGGCCCGTGAAGCGGCAACGCTGGCCGCGGTTATACCGAATCCCCACAGATATAAACCTAATGGCACCTCAAGATATGTAGAAAATCAGTCGGAAAGAATTTATCAAATCATGGTACGCCGCGGTATTGTTATACCGGAGTATGATGACGTGATTTCCGAAAAAGATGAAAATAATTCCGAAACGTCCGTAAAAGAAAAAGCCGCGCAAGGAGAACAGAGCACAAGCTCTGAACCCCTTAACACGGAAAACAAAAAATAACCCTGAAGGGAATTGGTTTTATAATATTTGGTAGTGGGGAAGTTTGAAATAAAAAATTTTATTCATCTTAATAATATCTGACAAATGCGTTAAGTATCGTATATTTAAAAGGCTTTTCAATATATTTGACCTGACCTTTTGAGTTAAGTGTAACTTAACTGTCAAGGGGTGATATTTTCACCTGGCAGTTAGGATGTGATGTAATTATATGGCATTATGACAAGAATAGTCTTGACTAAAAAGATTTATTTTATTATTAGAAATATCATCCATGGGAAGAATATATGTTTAAGATGTGAATTGTTTTTCCAAAACGTCAATTTATTAAAGTTAGGACGAAAGGGGGGTATTATGAAAAAAATTGGTATGTTAGTGTTTATTATTATGATGATGGCTATAGTCACGGCAGTGCAGGCGGAAGACAGGGCCGGTGGTTTATCCGCCTTGACTATGGATGCTAGGATTAGTGATGGTAACGCACCAGCTATGGCACCAGTCAGGGCCGGTGGGTTGCCCGCCATCACTGTGGATGAAAGGATCCCTAACTGTACCTGTCGTACCGATCCCTCCTGCTGTCCTAAACCAATAGTCGCACCTGCACCAGTTCCAGAACCAGTCCCAGAACCTGCTCCGGTTGTGGTTCCTCCTCCTGCACCAGCTCCCAAGCCTGTCATTATTGAAAAAGGCAGACAGACACTTAATGTCGAATTCGATTTTGATAAATCAACCATTAAGAAAGGTTACTACCAAGACATCGATAATCTGGCTGGAGTGATGAAACAATATCCTGATCTTAACGTCGTAATCGAAGGACATACGGATAGTGTGGGTACCGCTGCGTACAATAAAAAACTTTCCCAGCGACGAGCTGAATCTGTAAAGAAATACATGGTCGAAAAAGGCGGTATTGATGCAAATCGTTTAAAGGCACAGGGATTCGGTGAGGAAAAACCGATTGCCAGCAATAAAACGAAAGAAGGGCGGCAGCAGAACCGTCGCGTAGAAGCAGCAGTCGATTATCTAATCGAGAAGTAAATTTTCCGCTTCTAATAACTTAACAACAATTAAGAACCCCGCAGTAAACTGCGGGGTTCTTAATTGAGAAATAAACAGATATTTTAATTTTATCCCTCTATACGCACAGTCTCCGGAACAGTCACTAAGGTTTCAGATAGTTATACAATTCATTTAACAACACCTGAGCAAACCAAACTCAAGGTTAGGCTATATGGTATAGATGCTCCCGAGACAGCTTGAATTCTATGGCAGTTAATTCCAACTGACCGCTGTAAGGTCATGTGGTCTTTTTCTTGTGGTGCCCCATGCCGTAAATAATTATATGGCATTAAAAAATGATAAGAATATCTTTGACATAAAATATTTATTTTAGTATTAAGAAACAACATTTATTGAAGGCGTAAATTATTTTTTAAAATTAGGACGAAAGGAGAATTTTATGAAGAAAATTGGAATGTTAGTTTTTGTTATGATGTTGGTAGCTTTTGTCACGGCAGTGCAGGCGGAAACAAGGGCCGGTGGTTTACCGGAATTGGTTGTGGATAAGAATATTAGCGACTGTCCAAAATGTCCCGTCCCCGCTACCCTCGTCACCATCGTACTTAATGTTGAATTCGATACCGACAAGGCCGTTGTCAAAGATGAATATAGAAATGAAATCAAGAAGGTAGCCGATTTCATGAAAACGTATCCCAAAACTACTGCTGTGATTGAAGGTCATACCGACAATGTTGGTACGGCAGAATACAATCAAAAGCTGTCCGATGCCCGCGCAAACAGCGTCCGGCAATACCTGATCAACAACTTTGGGATCAAGGCGTCCCGTCTAACCGCTGTCGGTTATGGACTGACTAAGCCGATTGCCAGCAATAACACAGAAGAAGGGCGGCAGGAGAACCGCAGAGTTCAGGCTGTCATCAAAGCGATGAAGAAAAATTAAATTAACAATTTCAGAATTCTGAAAAGACTTAAGGCTCCATGACTACTGAAAGGTTATGGGGCCTTTTTCTTGTGGTGCCCTATGTCGTAAATAATTATATGGCATTTAAAAACGATAAGAATACCTTTGACATAAAATATTTCAATAAAAAAGGGCAGGATCATGATGGTCCTGCCCTTAAAATAAATAATCTAATACCGGTTCTAAATCAAAGCGCTATTTTTTTATTGGCAACGTAGCCGGGCGCATAACCTGATACCCTGAATAACCTGAAGGTCACGTGGGGGCACGTGACGTCACACGTGCCTGGGGCGGCGTCGTCGGCTTCGGGAATGTTTGTAGAATACGCCTAATCGCCTCTTCCTTGCCGCTTCAATATCATCATTCTTAATTGTTTAAAGTGATATCATGCCTAGTACTTCCCGCCAATATAATCGCTCAGGTGATCAATTAGAATATCCTTCTGGGAGATAGTTGATTTTACAACGTCTCCAATGGAGATGAGTCCAACAAATTTACCTCCGTCGAAAACGGGCACATGCCTTATGTGTTTCCCGGTCATCAGCACCATGCAGTCCTCTACCGGAGTATCAGGCTTTACCGTGTACATTTTATTAGAAGGTGTCATAATCTCTTTTACACTGGTTTTCATGGAAGTTTTACCCTTCAAAATGATTTTCCTCGCATAATCACGTTCCGTGATTATACCAACAACCTTATCCTTTTTATCAACGACCATTAATGCCCCGATTTCTTTTTCCGCCATGAGTTTCAGGGCATCAAGAACCAAAGCCTCCGGCAGAATCGTCCATAGCTGCTTCACCTTGCTTTTTAAAAGATCGCTCACTTTCTGCATAACCCAACACCTCCCTGTGAATTCAAAATATTTTACCTGTATTATGTTGTCATTTTAAAAGAAAAAGAAAAATATGGCAAACATTTCTACGAACTGATTTTTTCCGTTAGTACCGGAACATCGCATCTGAGATGCCCCAAAAACGTCACAAGTCAAATTAAGATCAAGTGCCGTTTGTCAGTTTCGCGGCCAGATAGATGGTAAATGCAGTTCCTGAATCAACAATGGATTCGACCGAAATCAAGCCATTATGGTATTTGATGATGGAATCGCTGATGGCCAACCCCAGACCAATGCCGCCTCGTTCCTTTTTCTTTTTTGTCGTAAAATAAGGATCAAATATCCGGGAAAGATTTTCCCGGGGAATTCCCTTGCCATGATCCTTAATGATAATCCGGACATAATTTCCTTGTCCCAGAGACTTGATATTTGTTCCGGTTATCGTATTCTCGGCGATAAGCTCCACAATGCCGCCGTTGGGCATGGCTTCTTTGGCATTAATCAAAACATTTTCTATCACCTGCCTGATCTGGGCGTCATCAACTTCGCAAGGCCACAGGTCTTGGGCTATGGAAATATTACAGGTAACAGGAGAACCTTTAAAGACGTTTTGGGCGGCCTCTGTCAAAAGAGGTGCCATATTTTCCAGTTTACGAATCGGATAACCACCCTCGGCAAATGTACTAAGCCGGTGAGCCAATTCCTTGGCTTGCAGACCAGCCCGTTCCGCCACTGCCAGCCCGTCCTCCAGGATTTTGTCTTCATCAGTAGCGGATATTTTGGCCATAAAAACGTTGCGCAGAATCGCGGAGAGGAGGCTGTCAAAATCCTTGGCCACGCCGTCAGCGAATGTGCCCAATGATTCCAGTTTGGTTCGCTGGAGAAGCTCATCCTGTGCTACTCTTTGTTCGGTAATATCTTCCAGGGTCTCCATAACGCCGAATAAATTTTCATTGGCATCTCTCAGTCCTGCCGAAGTTATTCGAAACCATTTCCCTTTTTCGCCCATATCAGGGAAAAATTCCGTGACTTCATAAGCATCATCCAGTAGTTTTGATTTGCTCAACTTTCCCGAGTATAGGTGGCCAATTTGACCGGTTTTACCATCCAGAATCAAATCAGCCAGGCAGGGACGTTGGGTTGTATAAAATGCGCGCCATTGTTGGTTAGTGCCGAGGATTTCGCTGGGTTTGATGTTGCCCATTGCCTGTAGCGCCCTGTTCCAGTAAATTACTTTATGATCCTTGGATATTACGAAAGTGGGAATAGGGGAGCCATGGATAATGCTGATTAATTTCCGTTCATCCCTGCGGCCGCGCCACATCGCATAGGTAAAGCTGATGGTTACTGTTATCGCTAAGGCCAAAATGAAAATAAGAAGAAGGTTATTCATATTAGGCAAGTATGCTTAAACCGGATTAAGATATTTAATATTTTGTTTATACGAGATGTAAATCGCCAGTTGCTGGGTCACGTCGCCGGGTGTGTGGACGAATTCCATGCCCGCCTCATAGGATTCATTCGCAAAGAGACTTTTGATCCATTTTACTTTTCCGAGGGTTGATATCATCATTTGGTGCGGATTTTTTAATGTGAAATCTATCTTGAGGAGAGTATTGATGGGCAAAAAACTATTGGCCTTAATTCTGGCGCCGAGGACAGAGATATCCTTGCTTTGGTTATACATAATTTTTTCTTCCGGAGATTTTTTTCCTCCGGAGACGATAGTTATGGTAATCTCGCTCTTCTCTTCCAGTCGTTTCGCTTTCCTTTTTTCGTACATAACGATCCATTCCTGTTGTTTATTTCAGAATTCTCGTTTTTCACCCTTCACTTCTGAGTGATCCAAACCTTGGACAGGTTTTTGGAGGGTGTGATTATCTCAATAGGTTATTAAAAAAACAAGTATTATTTTGTCAGTTTTCTTGCCCAAAGTGTCAGCCAGATGACGACAAATATCAGCATTGCAAGACCGAGCTTATAGGCCACCATTGCCCACAGCCAGATAGTACGGATTTCCGGCCAGGTAACGTCTTCACCCCATAAGCAAAGCATTACTGCCGGCTGCCTGGGTATAATCAGCAGATAAGCAAACCATTGAATCAGCAGAATGCAATAGGCGATTAACACAGTCCACCATCCGGCCACTGCCGCAGCCCGCACTTTTTTTATAAATATTTCGTCCATAATTTGCCTCCTGTATCTTTTTATCCTGTTGCTTCCCCAGTCCGGCGAGTCAGGCCGGCCCGGTCTCTTCGCCTAATACGCCCAATAGGGGCCCGTTCCGAGGCTGGAGGTCTTCCCCTCAATTCCCACATAAACACTCCGTCTCAGGAAAAACGGAAGCCCCCAATCAAACGACGTATCCGGCCCGCCGAGTTCAATGAACACATTATTGGATGGACTTAAAAGGGTTGAAGCGTTGCCTATATTAAACAAAACCGTGCCGCTCGGTGATCCCGCATAGCCTTTTGTAGTTGCGGACAGGCTCTGCGTTGAAGAGGGGCAGAACCAGTCTCCGCAGATTGTTAGAGCGCTTATCGAACCAGCATTAAAAAACAGTCCGTTAGAGCCGCTGTCAATGAAACTATCGCTATACGTCTTTCCGTTAAAAACTGTTATGAATTCTCCAGAGGTTGGATCGGCAGGATACATAGTGACTCCGGAAGACGAGTTATTCGACTGCGTGTCAATACCTAGGATAAGATCGCCATTAACCGAGGGTAGTCCTCCGAGAGGAATAACAGGAAACCGCAATATTGCACCGTTATTGTCAGTTGGAAGGAACGAAACCGGGTTTTGGACCTGGTTGTTGAGAGAAACTGCCGCTCCAGTGCACGATGAACCGCTGCAGGAATAGTACATCCCATTGTTCGCAACACTTGTGCAGTCCGAACCGCAGTCTTCGGCAAAGAGGCCGACACCGAGAATTCCGTTGTATCCGGTTATTGACGGACTCGTGTCCAGTGTGTACTGGCCGTTTAGACTGCATGAATTATAACCACTAAAAGTGGAATCAATGATCTGTATGGGTACTCTAACAGCGGGTTCTCCCCCCAGGATGACGTCCGCTGTCTGAACCGGTCCCCAGTCCGCTGAATTATCAGAATATTGGATGCATTCTGTTAGCGAACCTGAACCGCTGGTCACCTGCGTAAGGGAGACTGTCAGGAGCGATTTGAATATCCGCAGACCGGAAGCTCCCGTATCCAACAGGATATTATCGATGGTCTGACAGTTCAAGGTGACGGGAGAACAAATCGTAACACTGACGCACGGTTCGTTGGGATAACCTCCTGGTGCCATGCCGCCATTCACAGTCACGGTAAGCACGTTATTCATCGGTGTTACCGTCAGGACCGTAGAATCCGAGATGCCACTCCAAGTGGCAGTGATCGTTGTTGTGCCCGCGGCAAACGAGGTAGCCAATCCTATAGAACCCGCTGTATTGACGATTGTCGCGATAGATTGCGACGATGAAGTCCAGCTTGCTACCTTTGTCAATATCTGTGTCGTACTGTCCGAGAATGTTCCTGTGGCAATGAATTGTTGTGTTGCGCCCAGGGCAATGTTTGGGCTCGCCGGCGTTACTGTAATGGAGGAAAGCGTTGCCGAGGTTACTTTAAGGGTAGCGGAGTTGGATATAATGCTTCCTGATGAAGCGGTGATCGTCGTGCTGCCTGTAGCGACAGCGGTGGCCAATCCTGTATTATCGATCGTCGCGACAGCTGTAGTATAGGAATTCCATGTCACTGATGTTGTTATGTCACGAGTCGTGTTATCTGAATACGTGCCAGTGGCAGTGAATTGTTCGGTTGTACCCGGAGCAATGCTTGGGCTTGCCGGCGTTACTGCTATAGAGGAAAGCGTTACGGTGGGAGCGCTTGTTGTTCCGCCGCCTTCTCCTCCTCCACCGCCGCTACAGCTCATTATCAATAAAGGTATCAAAACAAAAAAGAGCAGTTTACTTAATTTCATCGACGCTCACTCCTTGCGGTATCAAGGCTGGCACGTAAGCGCGGCCCTGCAGGTTCCGCATATGTCCCCATTTCTCCACAACGACACTGTCTGTTTTTACCGTGACGTGCCGGCGGCCCGGCTGCCTGTGAGCATGAGTCATGGCTTTCTGATACTCAGAAAAATAGGATCCAAGGAGCGGCGTCAGATCGGGATGGGTCAGTCCATTCCAGGCGATACCGAAGACGACGCCTGAAGGCGATACATATTCCCGGACAGTTATTGTTTCAGATCTGATTTCATGGACGGTATATCCCGTGGAAGTTTTCATGGCTCTCCGCACGGCCGAGATGGCCTTCTGATCTGATGCGACCGAATCAACGGATTCGCCGAGAGCGGCCTGAACCTGCTGAGCGGCAAAGACGGTCAGGACAATACTGAGGCCAAGCAATAGCCTGGAGAATATTCTTGTTTTCATGGTCTGGTATCCTCCTTTGGACTTTTTTTGATAACATGTTGCTTGCTTATAACTGAACTGCTGAGCGTTATTGTTGAAACTCCAATTACGAAAGCGCAGCGCAGCGGAATTGGTAAGTTGTAATGAGACCCAAACTTCAGAAACATAGTGCATACCCTAAAGGGCATCTGCGACTGAAGCTTGGAGGTCGAATTATCCCGCGAAGCGGAGGGTTTAATATCCCGCAGCAAACTGCGGGATATTAAACCCGTGACTGTTCTTTCTCAAATTTTGATTTGTCCGCGCCGCAGACAGGGCATGTCCATGATTCCGGTAAATCTTCAAATTTTGTTCCGGGAGCAATACCGCTATCCGAGTCGCCCAATACCGGATCGTAAACATAGCCGCAAACACTGCAAACATAGCGGGCGGCGATCCCGACGGAAGCTGCCGCCGGTTCATCTTTTACATAAGTCGGAGCGGTTTTCGGTGATTTACCGCCCTTGACCTGCTGGTAATAGGCATAAGTCATGGGCTCTTCATTGCTGATTACATCACCGTCAACAATATTGCCGACAAAGATAGTGTGCGTGCCGCAATCTAATTCTTTTTCCAATTCCACTTCGATATAGGAAACTGTATTTTCTAAAACGATGGGTACTTTAGTCATTCCTGTTTTTGTCTTTACGTTTTGCAGTTTATTTACATCGCGCCCGCTCTTAAAACCGAAAAGGCCGATGAAGTTCATCGGCGCCGCTTCCGCCAGAATGGAAACAACAAATTTGCGGCTGGATTTAATTAATCCATGCGTGTAATTTTCTTTATTGATGCTGATGGCCACTGTTGCCGGATTCGATGTAACCTGAAACATGGAATTGGCAACCTGGCCGTTGAATTTGTCATCCTGTCCGGAGGTGACGATATATAGACCATAACTAATTTTATGAAGGGCGGCTCTGTTCATTATTATTATCCTCATGTAAGTTTTTCAATAGAAAAGTCTTATAGCGTAATTTTTCCGCCAGCGCCATTAAAATTTAATGAGACTCGCTGAAAACGAACGCAGTGAAGTTTGAAGCGTTAGTCGAACTATCCCAGGAGCGCAGGGACGTGGGATTTGAGACTCGCTGATAATGAGTCCCAAGTTTCAGAAGCGAAGCGCGCTGAAATTTGTTGGACGAATTATATCAGGCGCAAAGCGCCGTGGTAAAACGAACGCAGTGAAGTTTGAGGCGTTAGTCGAATAATCCCGTGGCCAAAGGCTATCGGAGCTATCCCGCATAGCGGATGGTATGAATACCAAAACAAGCTTTTTGTTTCATATTTGCGGTTGGATAAAGGATTAAATAAATATTTACACATTTAGGCTTTCCTTTTTTGATTCCATGCGTTTCCGGAATATTTTTTCTTTTGACAAAAGAGACCTTTTCTTATAATTAACTTAAATTAGAAGTAAATTCCGGTCTTGCAATTCGCGACCGAGGGTAGTTTTGGAGCCCGGGGGCATTCAAACCAATACCGGAATCGTGGTTGTGAACACTAAAGCAAGCTTTGGAAACAGATTCCGCAGCAAGCTGCGGGGTGTTAAACCCACCGCTGCGTTGGATAATTCGACTTGCAAATTTCAGTTCACTCCGTTCCTGAAATTTGAGTCTTATTAAATTGGAGTTTCAACAATAAACTTTAATCCGGAGATCATTATATTATCGTATCCCAAATTCACGGAAAGAGAAAAAACAATTATGAAATATCAGGAATTTTTGGAACGCGATCATTTTAATTTAGAAGAAATTATGGCTTTTGCTTATGGGTCGCTGGTAACTGATCCTCCCGCGGGTTTTGATGGAAGGCTTCCGGCTCCTCCCTTCCTCATGTTTGATCGCATATTATTGATTGAAAGCGATGGTAAACAAGGCAGAGTGATTGCCGAACAGGATATTCGAATGGACGCTTGGTATTTTCAATGTCATATGCCGGGAGACCCTGTGCAACCGGGTTGCCTTTGTGTCGATGCCATCTGGCAATCACTTGGTTTCTATTGTATCTGGCGCGGCGCTTTGGGCTCCGGCCGGGCTCTTGGCTGTTCCGGTGTTACATTCAATGGTCAAATTCGCCCCTTCAACAAATGTGTCCGCTACGAAGTCGATATTCGGCGTTATTCGCGATTAAAAGAATCAGGCGCAAGCCTGGGGATCGGTGACGGCCGGATTTATGTGGATAATGAATTGATTGCTGCTGTTACTCAGGCGCGGACAGGAGTGTTTAAGGAGATTGCTTACAAAGATTACCCGCTTCGGTCGAAAAATTCTATCGGTGGAATCATGGAAAGGTAGATTTATACCAAGTCGCATTCAAATTAAAACGATCATAAAAAAATATTAGAATATTTTTTTACGGAAACTATTTTGAGTATAATAAAAAAAACAGCGCTTTATTTTGCTCAAAAAGAATTTTGCAGGGCGGCAATAAATGAGCACGCTGATCTGAGTATTTTTAAAGAAAAACTCTCAGCCTCCGTAATTGCCGGTCTTATTTTGATTACTATTAGTTATATTCTCGGTATACCGGCCGTATTTATAGTAGGGGGAATCTCCGCCTGGCTGAAAAACCCAATGGTTGGGGTTATCGGTATTCCTTTGATTTATGGTTTTTCCTGGCTGCTTTTGATGTTGGGTCTGTATCTTGCCGGACCTAAATATGGAAAGGCGCTTGGCCATTGGGTAGTGCGTGTTACACTGGAAAAAATTCTCGGTGACGAGGCAAATACAATCAGGCCTTTGCCGCAAGAAGGTTCGGAAAAAGACATAATAAAAAAATGAAGCGCGTTTGTAGACGCGAGAAAAAAATAGAGGTGTTAAATGAGTCAAATTGAAGGATTGATCGGTGAACTTAAAGTTAAAATTATTCAAACACTCGGGCTGATTGACATTGGTCCTGAAGACATCAAAGATGATTCTCCGCTTGTCGGTGGAGATATGGGAATTGATTCCATTGATGTGCTTGAACTGGTGATGATGATTGAAAAAGACTATGGCGTTAAAATTGAAAGCAAAGAGCTGGGCGTCAAAGTTTTCGCCTCCGTGCGCGCGCTGGCCACGCACATTTTCAAGAACCAACGGCATAAAGGTTAATCTTAATTTGTATACCATTTCGATTTCAAAGGATAACGAGGCGGCAAGGAGGAGGTGACGAGGCGTATATTTTAATACGTTGAGGAAACCGATGCCGCAGCCAACAAAGTTAGCCAAAGACCGGGTGCACATCCCGCAGGGGGGCGCATAATAAATAAATTTTACGTCACCGGTAATTACCACCTGCAAGGTGATGACTTACAAGCGAATTGGTATTACGCTTACACAGAAATAATGACCCTTTAGCGCTTTATTGTTGAAACTCCAATTCCGAAAGCGAATAACCTAAAGGTCACTATAGGCGCAGCGGAATTGGTAAGTTGTAATGAGACTCGCTGAAAATGAACGAAGTGAAGTTTGAAGCGTTAGTCGAATTATCCCGCGCAGCGGAGGGTTTAATACCCGTGATGAAATTTTTGTTCATATTATGAAAGTACTGCTAATTTCGGCAAACACTCTGAGAATTCCCTATCCGGTATATCCGCTGGGGCTGGATTACGTCGCCGGTTCTTTGGATTCCCGTTATCAAACCAAAATTGTAGATTTGAACGATTTTACCAGATCCGATGAGTTGGCGGCATTGATTCGAGAGTTTTCTCCCGATTTTGTCGGAGTATCGATCAGAAATATTGATAACACGGATGTAATCAACTGCCGGGGCTTTCTGTCCGAATACCAGAATTTAATACACCAGATAAGGATAAATTCAGCGGCCAGGATAATTCTAGGCGGCAGCGGTTTTACTATTTTCCCCGTTGAGTTCATGCAGGCGCTGGATGCTGATTATGGCATTGCCGGCGAAGGCGAAAGGTTTTCCTTGCTCTTGGAAGCGCTGGAAAAAAATGCGGACGCTAAATCAATACCCGGTATTGTAACGAAAGAAACAACCGGTATTGCTTATGAACCTTGGAACGGCGAAATTAAAAGACGTTTTGATCCGGAAACTCCACATACACAATTTTATCTATCCTACGGTGGCATGCTTAACCTGCAAACAAAAAGGGGGTGCCCTTTTCATTGCAGTTACTGCACTTATCCTCATATTGAAGGCAGCCGGATGCGGTTTTTCCCGCCCCGCGAAATAGCTCGTAGCGCTCGCGAGTTGCAGGATGCCGGCGCTAAATATATTTTTATCACTGATTCCGCTTTTAACGCCAGTTATGATCACAGTCGGCAGGTTGCAAAGGCTTTTATTGAAGCCCGAGTGTCCGTGCCGTGGGGAGGTTTTTTTGTTCCCACTGTGCCTCCGGTTGATTATTATAAACTAATGGTGGACGCCGGACTGAGCCATGTGGAATTCGGCACAGAATCTTTATCTGATACGATACTTGCCAATTTACATAAACCTTTTCCCGTTCGTGATGTTTTTGCCGCTCATAAAGTCGCTCTCGAGGCCGGTCTGCACATTGCCCATTATTTTCTGTTAGGCGGACCCGGCGAAAACAGACAGACTCTTCAGGAAACATTGATTGGCCTGGATCGTTTGGAGCGGGCGGTTTTTTTCTTCTTTTGCGGTATCCGTATTTACCCGCACACCGCGTTATATGATGTTGCCCTGCGAGAGGGTCAAATTACCGCGGAACAAAATATTCTGCCGCCCGTTTTTTACCGCTCGCCGGAAATAACCGCTCAAGAAATTATGCAGATGGTGGAAAATCACGCCAATGGCCGGTTGAATTGGATTATAGGCGCAGGTGAAGCAAAAGCAACCCGTGTTTTGCCCAAACTCTATAAACGGGGATTAACAGGGCCCTTGTGGGAGTACCTGATTCAATAATCCCAAGTTGGATTTATTCGGCAGTCGATAACTTTATTGGCAACGCATTTACGATTTCTTAAGGGGTAATAAATGAAAAGGAAGTTGCTGTTTAGCAATCCGGCTGCGGTTACGGGAATAATTTTTTTGGCTGTCGCCGCGGCAGTTTTTTTTATTAACTCCCTGTTGGCGGCCGCCGTTGCCCTTTTTTATATTCTTTTGTGTGTTGTTGCTTCTTTTTTCCCGCAAAGCAATTTTTTTCTGCCAGTGATAAGCCGTGGCAATGTTGGGCAGAATCTGGTCGCGCTCACTTTTGATGATGGCCCGGCCCAACCGACAACAAGACAAATTATGGATTTGCTTGATAAGTATTCAGTGAAAGCGACTTTTTTTGTTTCCGGCGCCAATGCTTTAAGTCATCCGGAAATCATCAGGGAAATAATTGCCCGCGGGCACACCATTGGCAACCATTCGTTTAATCATAATCCCTTTGTGATGCTTAGAAGTTATAATTATCTTTATCAGGAAATATTTACGGTTCAGGAAGTTCTGAAAAAAATGGGAATACAAACACTTGCCTTCCGGCCGCCGGTGGGAATAATTAATCCCAAACTGGCCCCGATTCTGGATAAATTAGGGATGTTTTGTGTAACCTTTAGTTGCCGCGCTTTTGACGCCGGCAATCGCCGTGTTAAAAATCTTAGTTCCAGAATACTTAAAAAAGTTAAGGCCGATGACATCATCCTGCTGCACGATGTGCTGCCGCGAAGTAAAGAAGACAGCGTTATTTTATTGGCGGAAATTGAAAATATACTTTCGGGGCTTATTATAAAGGGACTGAAAATCGTTCCTCTCTCTGATTTAATCGGCAGAGATATTAATTAGAAAAGGTACCTCAAGACTTAATTCCGGCTTTCTTTCTTATCCATCCGGGGGCAACCTTGCGGCCCGATAGTTTCTGGAATCCAACCGGGAATAATCGCTTTAGCCAATCCATCACGTAGGCGTCGGATCCGACCATGATGCGAAGCTTATCCTTTTTGATACCGGCGATGATTATCTGTGCCGCCTTGTCTGCCGTTGTTTTTGCGAAAACCCGGTTGAAAACCGCAAGCGCTTCTTCCCGTTTAAGTGAGGTGTCCGAAGCAGGTATAAAACCTGCCGTTGTTGGCAATGTTGGTTTTAATCCCGCCGGGGTGGACGCAGGATACTTTGATTTTGGTATCGGCAAGTTCCTGTGCCAGTGTTTCGGTGAATCCCCGAACGGCGAACTTTGCTGTGCAGTAAGGTCCGTTATTGGGATTGGTGAAGATGCCGTTCACGCTGCTGATATTGATGATGTGGGCGGAATCCTGCTTTTTGAGGTATGGGAGAAACTCCTTGCACCCATAGATCACGCCCCACAAATTAATGCCCATTAACCATTCAAAGTCTTCATAGCTTAGGTCCTCTATGGTCTCCGTGATAACGACTCCCGCGTTGTTGATGATGATATGAACTTCGCCGTGGGCCTTCACCACGTCATCAGCGTATTGCTTGACCTGCTTATGGTCCGAAGTGTCCACCTTATGGGTGGTAATCCGCAAGTTTTTGCTTCGTGAGCACACCATGTCAGCGGTTTCCTTAAGGCCTGTCTCGTTGATATCGGATATCGCCAGATGACAACCCTCATCCGCCAGATTCAGCGCAAGAGATCTTCCGATGCCGGACGCGGCTCCGGTAATGGCCACGATTTTATCCTTAAGATTCTTCACAAATGTCTCCTTTTACGCATTATAGATTCTGTATCTTTTTTCCCCGGCCTGAAATATATTTAAAAACAGATCAAACATTTTGAACTGAAAAACTGCGAAACTTTTTTGTGAAAAATTTTGAAACGACTTCTGGATTCTTTAAGGATGTGTATTTATAATCATATCCATTTTTCTTGTCAATGTGAAATAAAGCAAACATCCATATTGTTAATTGTACATATCCCCCACAAAAGCAAGCTTTGGGGGGATAATTCAACTAACAAATATTACTTTACTACGTCAGTGAGTCTCAAATCCCCATTCGCTTCGCTCAGGGGATAATTCGTCCAGCAAGTTTCAGTGCACTGCGTTTCTGAAACGTGGGTCTCATTAAAATTTTAGTTGAAAAATAATCAATGATATGAATTTATACATTTTAGCGTTAATTTAACTTTGACGTTAACCAATGGGGTATAATTTATTGGAAAGTCAATGGAGTTTATTAAAAGAGATTAAAGTAGTTAATAATAATTATATTGAAGCATTAGCTGATGTGCCTGCTGATTCACCCTGGTTTTCAGGGCATTTCCCCGGTGAGCCGATTCTTCCGGGAATAGCTTTAGTTTACATCGCCGAGCAGGCCATCATCCAGGATGCGTTGGCAAAAGGTGAGCAGGTTCAGTTGTACGCGCTGAAAAGAGTGAGATTCACCCAGCCGGTGCGGCCTGGAGAAACTCTATCGCTAAACATAATCAGCGAAGAAGCGGGTGAAGAGATTTTGTTTTCCTTTAAAATTACGAATAAAGAAAATACTGTATGCAGCGGCGCAATAGTTGCAAAAAAGATAAATAAATAATTATAGAAGGAGGATAGTGATGCCTGCAAGTCACGATGTAAAAGGCATTATCCGGCATGTGGCCGAAATTATTATTGAGGAACTTAAATTAGAAGACGTTACGGCGGAGACATTTAATCCGGATATGGATTTGGTGGATGAACTGGGCATCGATAGTATGGACCTTGCCACTATTGCTTTAGTCCTGCAGGATGAATACAAGATAGTGATAGACGAAGACGATTATCCCAAGTTGAAAACCATTCGCCTGATCGCTGATTATATTGAGGAAAAAATTTCCGCGAAGAATTAATAGAAGTTAATTGTCTATGCCCATTAATAATAAAGAATCGCTGGAATCAGCCAAGCCGAAATTTTCCGAACTCTTAGCCCCGCCGGAAGTGAGAGCGCGTTGGGAAAAAGTCAGAAAATATTTTTTTCTGCGGGAATCAACTTATGACATGTCTAACCGCTGCAATATTCGCTGCGACGGCTGTTATTATTTTGAAGGAGAAAAACAGTTTGCCAAAGAGATTGGTGACGCGGAAGCATGGCGCAGGCTGATGCAGGCCGAAAAAACCCGCGGCATCACTTATGTGGTTCTGGCCGGAGCAGAGCCATCGCTGGTGCCGGAACTATTAGATGTATGTTATCAGGAAATGCCGCTGGGCAGTATTGCCACCAATGGCTATAGAAAAATTCCGGAATCAGTCGGCTACAAAATACATATTTCCGTTTGGGGTAATGATGCAACCAGCCTGCGTGTGCGCAAAGCTAAAAATCTTTTAAAAAAACAGATTGAAAATTATAAAAATGATCCGCGCGCGGTATTTGTTTACACCTTTACACGGGAAAATATCGATGAAGTAAAAGATGTCGCCGAAGAGCTTGTTGCCCACAGCTGTAAACTAACCTTTAATGTTTTTTCTTCGCCGGTCGGTTACACAGGAAATCTGCGGCATGATGATGAATCTTTTGCGCGAACAAGACAAATGATGATAGAGCTTTTGAATAAATATCCCCGAAATGTTCTTTTTTCCGCTTACAACGCCGTGGCGCATACTCATAAAAAAGGTTTGCACGATCTATACAGTTGTTCATATCCCCGCCGGAATCCTTCGCAGGATATCGGTTTGGGGAGGTCTTTCCGGCAATACAGGACGGACCTTAATTGGGACAGGTCTGTCGCCTGTTGTGTGCCGGATACGGATTGCGCCGATTGCCGTCATTACGCCGCCGGTTCCGCGGTCGTCACGGCGCGCCTTTACCGCCATGTAAACAATCCGGCTGCTTTTAAATCCTGGCTGGATTATGTGGATACTTATCTGGCGGTCTGGGTGATGGGTTATGAAAAAGGCGAAAATCTTTGCGCGGAAATTATAAGTCCGCCGCATGCGGCGATAAATTAAAGAAGTCATTGCTGACAAAGACAGCGCTTTAATTGCGATTGATATAAGTAAGGATAAGTTGATGAAAACCGTTAGTACATTGTTAGATAAAGACTGGCACGAAAGATACAGACGAATTTCCAGCCTTAATATCCGCAGTTCCATATACGATGTAACCAACCGCTGCAATTTGCGCTGCAAGGGCTGTTTCTTCTTTTCTTCTGGGGAACATCAGGCGGCCCAAGAAGAAATGGATATAAAAAAATGGGAAGATTTTATCGACCGGGAAAAAGCGCGCGGAGTAAATCTGGCGATTTTGATCGGCGGCGAGCCGACTCTTTGCATGGACCGCGTTGAAGCTTTTTACAAACGCCTGCCCACATATTGCGCCACCAATGGTCTGATTAAAGTTCCCCGGGAAAAATTCCCCGACTTGATGGTGGGAATTTCACTTTGGGGCAGTAGCGAAGATGAAAAGACTCTCCGCGGGCGCGACACTTTTGCTATTTCCAGTAAAAATTATGCCGGCGACGCTTACACTTATTATCTTTATACTATAACGCCACCACAGTTAGGAAAAATTGAACCCGTAATTAAAAGGATTGCTGATGTCGGTTTGAAAGTGCATCTGCAACTTCTATCGAATGACGAGGGCGTTAACGGCTTTTCGTGGCGCGAAGGCGAGCTCAAAGATTTACGCTCCGAAATGGACGAAATGCTGGATGGATACCCACAGACTGTGATTTCCAGTAAATATTATCACGAAATTATCACCACAGGCAGGATGATGGAGCGTACCTTTGGTTGGAACGAATGCCCATCGGTCACCGAATCTCTGGACAATAGAAAACCACAACCCCGTCGTTTGATCAATTTTTCTCGCTGGGCTTCCGATTTAAAAACAGTTCATCGCTGCTGCACATCGGCAACTCGTGATTGTTCCACCTGCAAGGATGGCGCGGCTCATATGAGTTGGATAATGGTCAACAAGCGGGAACACATGCGCTCGACCAAAGATTTACAGGGCTGGATCGAAGTTTACGAAATGTTTGCCAAACTATACCACTTTATTCCTTGGTAATATCCGACATTTTTTGATATAGACACTACCAATTCTAAATCAAAGGGAACCCCGACGAATGCCGGGTGCTATTTGTCATGCCTAGCCCCGCCGAAGCGGGACAGTTCAACTAACGAATTCCAGTTCACTGCGTGACTGTAATTCGAGTTTCACTGCCGCTTCAATATCATCTTTGATTTAGAAATGGTATAACATCCCCGGTTTGCTTTGGGGTTTCATGCCATTGATATCTTTTAGGAACATTGATTACTATGGCTTCCAAGAAAACATTAATAATGGGTTACGATGCCGTGTCTTCTTTAGGGACGGATATGGAAGCCCAATGGCAGCGTGCCATAGCTGGAGATTGTGGAATAGGAAAGTTGACTAGATTTCCGCTTACCGCCGATTTTCCGGTGCGTGTTGCAGGGGAAGTTGCGGAAGTTGATTTGCGCCCATATCCTTTTTTACAGCCGCGGGAAATGGCGCATTGGACGTCGCCGATCTTCAAATATGCCCTGCTGGTTGTGCATCGGGCTCTGGAGAAAAGCGGAATTGTAATTGGGCCGGAAATCGCGCCGCGGGTGGCGATAACGTTTAGTTCAGCAGTCGGCGGGCTGGATGCGGTGCTGCAGGCTGATCGTCTGATAATTGCGGAAGGCAAGATGCCTCATCCTTTTACCAACCCCAATTCCTGCATCAATATGGTTGGCGGCAAGGTCTCCATCCTCACGGGCGCTACAGGTCCAATCTGTTCGACTATTACAGCCTGTGCAACGGGAGTAACTTCGTTGATTATCGGCGAAATGCTGTTACAAAGAAATATGGCGGATGTGGTCATCTGCGGTGCTGTGGATTTCCCTCTGGTTGAGCCGATTGTTGCCGGATTTGCCACGATGAACGGCGCTTACCGTCCGAAAGATGGACAGAAGGAAGAGCCGCCGGAGAAAACGAGTCGGCCTTTTTCCGTCAACAGGCGGGGTTTTGTCGTTTCCGAAGGCGCCGGTTGCATTATTTTGGCAACGGATGAATTTGCCAGGGCACATGGGCTGAAATCAAAAATAGAAATGGCCGGATGGTCAATGACTTCCGATGCCAGCCATTTTGTTTCGCCCAACTTGACAACGGTGCAAAGATGTATCGTGGAAACTATTGCCAATAGCGGATTACAGCCGAAAGATATTGATGCGGTCAATGCGCACGCTACATCCACAAAAGTAGGCGATAAGGTAGAGGCTGACGCTCTTCACAATATTTTCGGCAAAAATATTCCGCCGGTATCGGCGAATAAATCACAACTCGGTCATGCGATGGGCGCGTCCAGCGCCATTGAAGCCATACTGGCCATGGAAGGAATGATTAAAGAAACTTTACTTCCCACGATAAATTATGTTCCTGATCCGGCAATCAAAATTGACTGTGTTGCCGAAGGCGCCAGAAAATTGAGTCAGGAGTTTGTATTGAAAAACGCGTTTGGTTTTGGCGGATGCAATTCCTGTCTGGTCTTGCACAGAATAGAATAAAAAAAATATAGTGAAATTATGAAAGCACCTAAAAACAGAAAAGTATTTGTCGTCGGTTACGGCGCTGCCACCCCGCTGGGGGCCACCTTTGAGAAAACATGGAAAAGGGCGGTAAAAGGGGAGGCGGGTTTCCGCAAGGTAACGCGTTGTAAAGTAGAATCGGCCTGCGACATAGTCGGAGAAATTCCGGACTGGTATCCACTGGAGCTTGATTTTACCGATGCGAAGGAAGTTTATAATTGGAACGCGGCTTTTGTGATTTTGACTATGGCTGTCTGCAAAGAGGCGCTGCAAAATTCAGGAATTTCCATTGATGATCAGATTGCTCCGCGAATGGCTTGCCTCATCGGTTCGGCGCTCAATGGATCGGATGCTTTTCGTATAGCCGCGCACGATTTGGAACACCGCGGGCCGCTCAGGGTCAGCCCTTATTTGCTGCCTAATTTATGCGCAAATCTTCCCGCCGGCAAAGCGGGAATGCTGTTAAAATTTACCGGGCCGATTTTTTCGCCGCAGGGCGCTTGCGCTTCCGGCAACCATGCAATCGGTATCGGAGCAAGAATGATCAGGGATGGCGATTGCGATTTCGTCCTGGCCGGCGGCGCGGACGCCCCTATCTTGCCGGAGCTTATTCATGGTTTTGCCAATATGAACGCCACGATCAAGGTTCATCCTGACGATCGCGCTTATACTGATCCGGCAAAAGCTTCCCGGCCTTTCAGCGTTGACCGCAAAGGTTTTGTTCTTTCGGAAGGGGCGGGCGTGGTTGTTCTCGCGGCGGAAGAAATGATCAAAGCTTACGGACTTAAACCCCGGGCCGAAGTTTTGGGTATCGGGTGGACTTCGGATGCCCATCATTATACCAGCCCTAATGCTGCTACAATTATCCGCGCTATCCGGGAAACAATTGAAGATGCCGAATTGAAACCGGAAGATATCCAATATGTCAATGCCCACGGTACCTCCACGCCTAAAGGTGACAGCGCCGAAGTAAAGTGTCTGCGGGAAGTATTTGGCAAGAAAATAGAAAAGATTCCTGTATCCTCAAACAAGTCGCAGTTGGGACATACGCTGGGCGCGACCGCGGCCATTGAAGCCGCTTTGACCATCGAGGGAATGAAGAGGGGCATTATCCTGCCCACAATTAACTATGTACCGGATCCTGATTTTGCCGATATTGATGTTGTGCCTAATGAGGCCCGCAAACAAAAATACGAAATTTCGCTTTCCAACGCGTTTGGATTCGGCGGAACAAATTGCTGTGTTATTTTTAGAGGAGTGTAAAAATGAAACCTAAACCGTTTAAACCGGAAATATACAGTAATGATGAGCTTTATGTGCGCGACGTTACCACCGGCCTTGTCTGGCATCGTTCGATATACCGGACCTTATATGTCGATACGGATCGCTCACAAGTGGTTTATCATTCCAATTACCTGCGTTATTTTGAATTCGGCCGGACTTCATTGATGCGCGATGTCGCTTATTCCTACAAAGAAATCGAGGAAAGCGGCTATGTTTATCCGATTTTTGATTTGGGCATCAGCTTTTATCAACCTTTGTATTACGACGATTTAATGTATATCTATACGCGGCCGGTAAATTTGGAGCGGGTGCGTTTGCAGTTTGACTATATCATCACGCACGCGGAAAAGGGACATATAATCTGCATCGGCTTTACAAAACATTGCGCTTTGAATTTGACGGGCACCCCAGTGGCCGTCGATCCCAAAACGGTTCAATTATGGAAATCGTTCCCCGGTTAAATCAAAAAATACGGTATCCCTGGAATATTGAGGTATCCCCGTATCTGCATGACCACCATTTTGAAGGAAAAATCGTTCTGCCCGCGGTGGAAGTGTTAATTGTTTTGTCTAATGTTGTTAAAATAAATTTTCCCAAAATAAACGTCAGTTGTCTGTATAAGGCGCACTTTTCCCGGTTTTTATTAATTTCGCCGGGTGCGCGGCGTCTGGAAGTATTTGTTGATATAGAAACTACCGATGATGGCGGCATCATTGCTTCGCTCCTAACCTCGGTAAAATCGAAGGACGGCACGATCAGCCGCACGGTCGAACATGCCTGCGTGGCGTTTGCCGCCGCTGATTCCGCGCCATCTTCCGTGCCTCCTTTTCGTGTTGTGAATAAACTGGAAGGAGATTGCATAAGCGTGCCCTCAACTACTATTTACCGTGAGTTGGTGCCTTTTGGGACGGCTTATCAAAACATTATCGGTGATTTATCAGTTTCACCTAAGGGCGCACTGGCTTATCTTTCGGGTGGGGGCAACGAGGCGGATGAAGATTTGCTTGGGTCTCCGTTTCCTCTGGACGCGGCAATGCACGCGGCCTGTGTTTTGGGGCAGCGCTTTAGCGGCATTGTTCCCTTTCCCACAGGATTTGAAAAAAGAATAATTTATAAAAAGACAAAAAAAGGAGGCACCTATATTGGCCGGGTTGTGCCGGTGAAGGTCAATCATGAATCGCTGATATTTGATGCCTGGATTTATGATTTAGATGGTATAATGTACGAAAGCATCAGTGGCATTCAAATGCGTGATGTGTCGCAAGGCCGCCTGCGTCCACCGCCGTGGATTAAAGCCGATTTATAAAAAGTATTTGTTTTGCGTGTCCCCCGCTGGCGGGGGATTAAGGAGGTGGATGTGTTGATGTAGCTGTGATGTTCATCAGTTTACAGCTTGAAAACCTTTATCCACCTCCGTCACTGCGTGACACCTCCGCCAGCGGAGGATATTATAAAGTTTCTGAAAAAGTATGATAAAAATAATTTTAATTTATCTTTTTGCTTATCTTGCCGGGTCCGTAAATTTCGCCATTATTTTTTTTAAACTAACCGGCAGGGAAGATCCACGCCTGAGCTTCAGCGGCAACGCGGGAACCACAAATGTTTACCGGCAGGCGGGATATTTCTGGGCGACTGTAATATTATTACTCGATATCGGCAGGGCTTTGGTTGTGGCGGCTGTAGCCGTGCATTTTCTGGAGGGAAAGTATTTACCCTGGGCGGGTTTTTTTCTTGTCTTGGGAAATAGTTTCCCCTGCTTTCACGGCTTCCGCGGCGGCAAAGGTGTGGCCAATTATCTAGGCTTTACAGCTCTTATCGCGCCGTGGGCGGCTCTCATCGCCGCGGCAATCTGGCTTGCTGTTTACGGGATTGTCCGGGTTACTTTCATTGCTTCATTTTTCATGATTTTTACTCTGGCTTGTGGACAGGCTTTTACTCTTGACTGGCAATTCAGCGCGATAACTGGCGCCCTCGCGACATTTCTGCTGATCTTATTTAATCATAGAAAAAATATTATCAACTACCGGAAAATTGCTGACACTCAATAAATGTTATCATCCATTTCAGGCCTTCATTTCTCCTGATAGTGTACGTCATTGTCTTTTGAAGTATTGAATTTCTCTTTCGTGTTTTTCCGCAGCCTCACGCGTTGTGAATGTTCCAAGATTTCTCCGCTTCCCGGTTTTGAGGTTCTTCTTTAGAGAGTATATGCGGTACTCACCTGTTTTGAGTTTTCTGATCATCTTTCAGTTCTCCTATGGAGATTCAATCGACTTACGTCCAGCGTAACCGGCTGGCGAAGAAGCGCAGCGGAATTACTAGTCTAGGTTGACGCTGTTGTTATACAGGTTTATCTTCAGACCGTAAAATATCATACGTTTTCAGTGATAATCCATCACGATCACCTTCAAACTCCCATTCATAACGGTCTCTAAATATGTCATAAAACATTATCTTTAAAGTGAACGCTCGATAAGAGTCTGACTGCTCTCTATGAACAAATACCGTTTCATCTTTTCCTATGATTTTTATATCCCTTTGAAAATTTTCAATCTGAACATTAGGCGCCGCACGAACTGTCTCTTTCTGCCCGTGAACATTAGAAGTAGTTCTTCGTATCGAAATGTTGAATGCAGCGCCACTACCCTTATTAACTAAGAACAAATCGTATGCAAATTGCATTTGAAAATGAGCCATGTTCGGACTGGGTTTGACCTGTTCAATTATAGCATCCAAAATTGGCATATTCGAACTTTTTATCTGCTTTTTAGCAAGTCTATTTTGCTCTATCATTTGACACTTCATTTCTTGTGTTTCTTTCCAATAACGAATGATGAAAAATGCAGTAACTGCCAATACAATAAAATTTAGTGTTTGAAATAGTGTCTCTGTGCACGTCATCTATTTACTCCATCACGTGATAAGAAATCAAAAAGACTGCCTAACAATTAATATACGTAACCACGGGTATGAACCCGAAGCAAGCTTCAGTGCACTTTGTTTCCGAAGCTTGGGTCTCGTTAATTATTTACGCCAATATCTTTCAATAATCAAACAATTATTATTTTATACCATGTCGATTTCAAAGGCTAACGAGGCGGCAAGGAGGAGGCGACGAGGCGTATTATACATACGTTGAGGAAGCCGACGACACAGCCAACAAAGTTAGCCAAAGAAAGCGAATTGGTATCAGCGCCTTTTTTTGATAAATTTTATTGGCGCAGAGCCAAGCGATGTGATTTTGCCGTCCGGCGCAACCCGCAGTGCGCCTTCGGCCGGGATGCCGTAACCGATTGTGCCTTGCGGGAAGAAGCCGAGCAATCTTTTCATTTCCATCCAGTCGTCTTCTTCATCGTGAACATCGCAAAGCAGTGGCGCGAATCCCAGACAATCCAGAAGTTCGACGGTGCTGTCATCATCAGGGTCGCGCCAGTGCATCCAGTTGCGGCACAGCATGATGGCTCCGGCGGAAATTCCGCAGAAAATTTTCCCCCGGTCATAAAGTTCCCGGAAAAAAATAATTAAATTTCGTTTGCGTAAATATTTCATTCCCAAGTCCACATCGCCGCCGCTGATAAAGACAACGTCGCTTGCAAGCAAAATATCCCGCGCCTTATCCGGATCAAATCGCCGCACGAGGGGAACAAGACTGACACTTCCGGCGCCAGCATCCATTAATATTTGCTTTAACATTAAAAAGAATTCTTTGTTATCATCGCTGGCCGTGCCGATATACGCAACGCAAGGGGCTTTCTTTTTATACCAATTCGCATTCATTCGTCTACCTTTGTTGGCTGCGTCATCGGCTCCTCGACGTATATTTGAATACGCCTGCGTAGCCTCTTCCTTGCCGCCTCGGTATACTTTTGACTGCAAATTGGTATTGCTGCTCTTTAACACTTCGGCCAGAATCGCTTTAGTGTTTTTCGACTGTGGTCCTCCGGCAATCAAAAAAATATCGGCAGGTTTTGATTTATAATTCGGGGAGGTCATACAAGTCTTTATCAACCTCTCTTAGGTTTGTCATCTTGCAAAGTGTACAGATTAGGGGAACTACTTGCAGTAATTCCGGTCAGCCGTTGAGTCTCGCGTTGAATTCTTCAAGGGTGAAGCTGTATTCCTGAGTGCCGTAGCTCTCCACGGCGAAAGAAGCGCATACGCTTCCCATCCGTGCGGACTCTTCTATATCCTTGCCGTGAACCAGACCACTGATCAGGCCGCCACGGTAAGAATCTCCGGCTCCAGTCGGGTCCACCACCTTCTTTGCCTTGAAGGCGGGAATAGCAATTTCATTATATTGCGTGGAAACTCGTGAACCCAACTCTCCCAGTGTGGTGATAATTGTTCCGGCCATTTTCAATAAGGCATCCTTATTCAACCCGGTCTTACTGATGATCAGGCTCAGTTCGTAATCATTAACAATTAGTATCCGGCATCCTTCTATGACCTGGATCAAGTCTTTCGTGTCCCACATAGGCAGAGATTGTCCGGGATCAAAGATATAATCGATACCTCTGGCTTTGCAGGCGCGTGGGTAATTAACCATGTCCTCAAAATTGCCGGGAGAAACGATAACAATTGTTTTTTGGGGATCGAATTTGTCGAAGTCTAATGTAGATTGATATTTCATCGCCCCGGGATTGAAACCGGTGATTTGGTTATTGGCCTTGTCTGTGGTAATATAAGCGCCTGCCGTGAATTCGTCGGCAATGATTTTGATGCTTTCTGTCGATATCCCGTTTTTCGTAAGCCATTTGAAGTACCTTTGGTAATCGTGGCCAATAGTGGCACAGATGATGGGCTTTTCACCCATCAGTGTGAGCGAGTAGGCGATATTACCCGCTGTGCCGCCGTAGTTTTCCTTCATGCTATTCACCTGGAAACAAACGTTTAGAACATGAATTTTATCGGGCAGAATGTGATCGGAAAAGTGTCCGGGAAAATCCATAATCCTGTCATATGCCAGTGAGCCGGAAACAATTATTTTCATACAGGTCAACCTTTCCAATCATTTTAAAATCATTGTCTGAACTGCGGAGACTATAGAAAATATTAATTTTGGTGTCAATGATATTTTAAGATACCAAAGAGTCTGTCAATGTTAACAGGAATGTTTGAGCGCGTTAATCTGTACTTGCCTGATGGTTCGGTTTCAATTTTTTCCACAAAACGCACATTAATGACGGCGCTTCGACCATAAAGAGACAACAACCGTTCAATTATTTTTTCCTTCAGTGATGTGGAGGCGTCAACTTCCTCATCAAGAACAATGTTGACATTATAAATACTATCTTGTTGAAAGATCTGATACTCAGCAACAGATTTCCAACCGGCCATAATAGATTCGATTGTTGCCGTGGTTACCGGAGCCCCATTTGTCGTATAGGTGAGATTAGCGATACGACCGGCAAATCCATTGCCAATGTATCCGTCATCGCGGCCGCAGGCGCAAAAGTTGGCAGGATCAATCTGCACCAGATCACCAACGTCGAACCGGATTAAAGATCGCCAGGGGTTGGTCAGAGTTGTCAGCAGCAATCTTCCCACGTAAGGATATCCATATTCAGGGCGCATAAACTCTACATCAACCCGGCAGCAGGAAGATACCTGATGAAGTTTCCCCTGTTCGCATTCCATAAACACATATCCCGCTTCAGTCGAACCGTAGGAGCTGACTAAAGGAGAACGAAAAGCTTTTTGAATATGCCCTCTGGAAAGAATTCCCGGATTTTCATAGGTAAGAGTAATTACCGGTGGTTGAAAAACTTGCAGATTGTGCCGGTGAGCATATAGGGCGACCTTCGCCAGATATGATGGATTTGCCTCTAGAATAACAGGCTGGAATATCTCAAGCTCGCGAATGATCCGTTCGATTAGCTTGCCATCCCAAAGGGCCGGATTCATTTTTTCGTTGAGATATAAAAAACGGCCGAGGGTGCGTTCCTCCATGGTCAGTAAACTATTTTCAGAAAGGATACCTGTATTCATGGGGCTTGTCAGAATAGCTTCACGATGATTGCCTAATTTTAATGCCGCTGTATGAGAATTGTAGCGCCATGACGCGGCTTCCGACGCATCCCACCAAGGCTGATACCAAACATTTGTGACCCGCTCTTCAATTGTTCCGCTGGTATTGACGAGTTCGATTTCTCCGCTTTGCAGGACGGCGTTAATATCTGACCCATGGGGAATAAAATTACGCCAGGTGTGTTCCCGTAGATCACGTTTGGAAATGGCAGGCATTGCCTGAAAACGTTCGTCAACTGCAGCGGTTGGTCCCGGATCCAATACCTTCCACGCTTTATAAGCCGGCACATGGTTGATGGCGGTTTCCAAGGCCTTTGTTGATAGAAGATTATAATTTTCAGGAAAATGAGGAGATACTTTCATTATTAAAACTCTAGCACAGCTTCTGATTAATTATATCAGCGGCAACAACGCGGACATTTTCCATAGCCGTTGGAAGGTCAATCGTGCGCAGTTGCCGGTCTTTCATAACAATCTTGCCATTGATAATGCTGGTTTTTACATCCGCACCGCGGGCGGCATAGACAAGTTGAGAATAGCAATTATAAAGCGGGGTGAGGTGAGGTTGGTTCATATCCACCAAAATGATGTCGGCTTGTTTTCCTGTTTCGATAGAACCAATAAATTTTTCCATCCCCAGTACTTTTGCTCCGCCGGTCGTGGCCATCTTTAAAACTGTTTCCGCGCTCATCACGGTAGGGTCAAGTGATGTGACTTTGTGAATTTTTGCCGCCGTATCCATTTCCCGAAACATGTCCAGATCGTTATTACTGGCGGAACCATCCGTTCCCAATCCCACTTTGATGCCGTGTTTCAGCATTTCAGGGACAGGGGCGACGCCTGCCGCAAGCTTCATGGAGCTCTCGGGGTTATGTGAAACCCTGACGCCCAGATCAGCAAAAACAGCCATATCTTCTTTGGTAAGCCAATTACAATGAACGGCAACGGTTTGTTCGTCCAGAACACCCAGATCAAGCAGATGCCGAACAGGTTTTTTGCCGTAACGATTTAAGATAGTATCGATCTCATCTTTATTCTCGAGCAAATGCATCAGGTATAGAATACCGGCTTCGCGGGCAGCTTCCTTTATGTTGACAAGTGTTGCCGGAGAACATGTATAAGGAGAGTGACAGAAATAAGCCGGTGTAATCATCGGCGCATAAGACTGCCAGCGTGTCACAAAACGCTCAGCCACCGCCATCCTTTTCTCTAACTTGGGCTTATCCGGTGTGATAAAATCAGCGAAACCCTGCGAGACAATAGCGCGCATACCGGCGGCGCTGAGAGCTTCCGCGATGGCGTCTTCGAAGAAATAGCCATCGCAAAAAGTTGTCGTGCCGGAGAGAATCATTTCCGCCATGGCGAGTGTCGCTCCGTCATAAACCATTTTCTTATTGACGAAGCGTGCCTCCGCCGGGAAAATATGTCCGGTTAGCCACTCCATTAACGGCAGGTCATCAGCCATGCCCCGGAAACAGACCATCGGCAGATGCGTATGCGTATTGACTAAACCGGGCATAACGATGCAGCCGGACGCATCGATAGTGTCTTTAGTCTTGAGGGCGGCATATTCTTGATCGCTATTTCGTCCAACCGCGACAATGAGACCGTCTTTGATTCCGACTAACGAATCTTCGATAATTTCCATTTTGGCGGATATTGTCACAAGTGTTCCGCCGGTGATCGCCATATCCCAGTTATTTTCTTGCAAGTGTTCTTCCGTATTTAATCAATATCATTTTGTTGCCGGCGATACTGTAATGGTAGCCGTTTTGCTTCCGAAAAAATTACAGGTAGCGGTAACTTCCAGCTTATCTCCCGCCGTGGCCGGTACTTTGTAATTATAAGTAAAAGTTCCAGCGGGTTGGGAATCATATTTTTCGGTGCTTAATACAACCGAGTTTTTCTTAATTTCGACATTTTTGATGTAGTGAAAACCAGATGCTGAGGAGTTGTGAGTGATAGTGACGGCTAAATTTTGAGTTGACGCATTGTATTCCAATTTTACGTCCTGTGGTGCGTTGGCGTAAGAGACCTGTGGATAGAGAAAGAAAATCATTAAAACAAATAACAAAACGCTAAAAATACATGTCTGTCTTTTCATAATAACCCTCCTTAAATTTTAATTTCAATTCTAAAGGAATTTTTCGCCATGTTGGCGAAAATTCTCGGCAATGTAAGATTCGACCTAATTATGCGCTCTCCTAAAGGAAATGCGCTTCCGATCAATGCGCTGTTCCTTATAAGAACAAACTGCGCAGGCATGGTCAGAAAAAATCAACCGGGTAATTTTGCTTCCATCAATTCGTCGCCAATCAATCCCAATGCAATACTAAAGCCCACAGCTATTATTGTCAACATGGTGAATAATGCCATTACCGGTACGGATGACAACCGCAATGTAAAAGCAACGGCGGCAATAAGAATAGATGTAAACAGGAAGCTCAACCCGAATATAATTTTCTTTTTCAGAAAAGGCGTTGTCACCCTCCGGAATCTGGTTTTGCCGTCAACAAGTCCGGTTAGCAAGGCCAGAATAAGAGAAAATGAGAGAGCGGATGAAATCACTCGCATTGTGCAATTCAAGATTCCACTAATTTGAGGTGGCGCGACAAAAGATAAACCGGCCAGAACAAATAGAGTAAAGGCGAAAGATTGTGGAAAATGCACAATAATAGGATGAATATGCAGCCTCAGGATTTTGCGTCTCTTTTCCGTTACAGTGTCTGTATAAGATTCAAACATCTTTGCAGGCACACCACATGCCGGGCATACATCTTTTATCTTGCCCTCGCGGGTTACATAACCGCATGCTTTACATCTGATGAGGTTGACCATGAGAACATCTCCGTACTGTTTTTATGAGGTTTTATGATAATATATTTAAGCATCAAATGACAGTTAAAAAAATAAGTTGTTGAAAAGTTATTTTCAATTAGCTAATGTAAAGTATTCCAAAGTTGGAGGTATCTATGAGTGCGTTACTACTTGCCCGTATTCAATTCGCTTTTACGATAGGCTTCCATTTCCTTTTCCCGGCGATGACTTTGGGTACTGCCCTGATTATCCTCATATCCGAAACCCTATATCTCGCCAAAAAAGATGAAGTCTATAAAAAAATAACTGATTTTATGGCCAGACTGCTGGGACTTATTTTCGTGATAGGCGCGGCAACCGGAATTGTCATGGAATTTTCTTTCGGCACAAACTGGTCGGGATATTCCCGTGCGGTAGGAGATGTCTTCGGTCCGATACTCGCGGCTGAAGGCGTTATTGCTTTTTTTCTGGAATCGGTATTCATCGGAGTTCTTCTTTTCGCCAGAAACAAGGTTTCCCCGAAGGTTTACTGGCTGGCGGCTCTACTGGTTTTTGTTGGCGGTCACCTTTCCGCTTTCTGGATAGTGGTCGCCAATTCCTGGATGCAGACTCCCGCAGGCTACGCGATAAATGAAGCGGGGAAAATTGTTCTGACCAGTTTTACCGGCGCTGTTTTTAATCCATCAACAATCATCAGATTTTGTCATACCGTAATGGCTTCGTGGATGACCTGCGCGGTAATGTTGGCGGGCATAGCCGGATATTACGTTAGGAAAGGTTTGCACGGCGAAACGGCCAGAACAATGCTGAAAATCGGCATAATTCTCTTTGCCTTAACACCGTTTATTCAACTGGCAACAGGCCACATTCATGCGATTGAGGTAATCAATATGCAGCCGGAAAAAGCGGCCGCGTTTGAAGGGCATTTTTATACGGCCAAGGGCGCGCCGCTTTATGCTGTAGGATTTGTTGACGAGCAAAACGAAAAGACCTATGGAATTTACGCGCCAAAAGCTTTGAGCTTTTTATACAACTTTGACTGGAACTCGGAAATAAAAGGATTGAAAGATTTTCCCAAAGAAAACTGGCCGCCGGTTAACTTTGTGTTTCAGGCTTATCATATCATGGCGGGGATAGGCATACTTTTGATTGCGTTAGGATTACTGGGCGCTTATCTTCTTTGGACTAAAAAAATATATGAGAACAAATTATATCTTTTCATCCTGCCGTTTCTCATACCGCTGCCGCATATTGCACATGAGACAGGATGGATGGCGGCGGAAGTCGGGAGGCAGCCTTGGATAATTTATAAGCTTATGAAAACCGCCAACGCCGCGTCGGTAGTAGTTACCGCGGGTGAGATAGTATTCAGCCTGTTTATGTTTTTTATTATTTATCTGCTGTTGGCGGTGATGTTTATCAAACTGTTTGTAAAAATTGTTCAAAAAGGTCCGGCAGCATGATGCAAATGAAAAACATTAAAAAATTGGTGGCGTTTCTCATTGTACTGAGCATTACTTATATGGGGCTTGGTGTATCTGGTATTATTTTAGGCTTTCTGGAGGTTTAGGAAGAGGTATTATCACTAGAGGTATTCCTCCGTATTTTGTCCCCATCATAGGAATATGGATGGGCTGGAGTGGCTTGTGGAAAATTTTTAATGCAGGACAAGATTGGGATCGATCCGTTGGATATATGAAAATCGTTGGTGGCGCTGCCCTTATTATAATTACAAATTTATTCTTATATGTGTTGGCACGGTAAGTTGAGAGCCACTTTGGGTTAGAAATGGAATGGAGGAATAAATGGAAAACATACAAAACTTTCAAATACTCTGGTTTGTTCTTATTCTGATACTGTTTGTCGGCTACTCTCTTCTGGATGGATTTGATCTGGGCATAGGAGCGCTCCTGCCCTTCATCGCTAAGACAGAAGAGGAGAAGGATATCCTGATCAATTCCATCGGTCCTGTCTGGGACGGCAACGAAGTATGGCTGATCACCGGAGGCGGCGCGTTGTTCGCGGCTTTTCCCCACGCCTATGCTACGGCCTTTTCCGGCTTTTATCTGGCGATGATGCTTGTTTTGTTTGCCCTGATCTTTCGGGCTGTCTCGATGGAATTCCGCGTCAATGACGAAAATCGATCCTTGATCTGGGAGAAAGCGTTTATCGTAGGCAGTGGTCTTGCCGCGCTTTTATTTGGCGTAGCTTTGGGTAATGTTGTTTATGGAGTGCCGCTGGATAATAAAATGGAATTTACCGGCAGCTTTTTTACATTGCTGAGGCCGGTGCCTCTTTTATTCGGCGTCACGGGGCTTGCCGCGATTTGTTTGCAGGGCGCGTCTTACGCCGTAATGAAGACAGAAGGCGAATTACAAGAGCGATCTTTTCGCGCGGTCAGTATTTTAATGTGGATCAATCTTATAACCGCGATTACTTATTTTATGACAATGGCTTTGATTGTTCAAAGTCTCACGTCAAATTGGTTATTCTATATGGCTATTTTAGTCACGCTGCTGGGGCTTGCGGGAATATTCTTTTCTAGCAGGAAGAAAAATGATTCCGCCCTATTTTGGGAATCCTCATTTTCTTTTATCGGACTATGGCTTGCCGTGGCGGCGGTTCATTTTCCCAATCTGATCAAAGCAAGCAATGATCAAAATTTGAGCATAACTATTTTTAACAGTTCCACCGGATTACAAACGCTGAAGTTGATGAGCGTCATTGCCCTGATAGGAATGCCGGTAGTAATCGCCTATACCATCTTTGTTTACCGCATTTTTAAGGGGAAGACGAAATCCTCCGATCATTATTAACGCCAATTCGCGATTATTAAGGATGAGGATAAAACCAAGGTCAAGGTTTACTTAAAATTTTCATGATGGTCTCTATCAGTTTTTTTGTCCGTACCGGTTTGGGCAGGATATAGTTGTTCCCTATTTTACTTTCTTTGCTGTCAACAATATCATCATTACTGGCAAGGGCTGTAACAAAAAGTATCGGGATGTCTGCCGTAGCGGAATTTTCTTTTAATGAAGCCGCGACATCTTCGCCGGGCATGTCCGGCATGAACAGATCAAGCAGGATGATATCCGGATATTCATTTTTGGCCAGTTCTATTCCGTCATTGCCGTTTGTCGCGATAATCACATCGAACATTCCGTTCTGTACGAGGTTTTTCTGGACAAAATAACAAAAATCAACTTCATCATCAATAACCAATACTTTTATATTTTCTTTCATGTTACATCTCCTTTTCATCCGTCACTTTAATTGTTGGCTGGAGTTTTATAAAAAAAGTAGTCCCCTGATTTTTCCGGCTCTCAACATCGATGGTGCCGCTTAATCGTTCCATGATCATATGGGAAATGCTGAGGCCCAGACCCGTTCCTTCATTAGCTGGTTTGGTCGTAAAAAATGGCTCGAATATTTTCGGCAGTGCCTCCTCCGGGATTCCTTTTCCGGTATCTGATATTTCAACAACAATCATTTCATCGCCGATGCTGAAAAAATCAGCCCGCCGGTAACCGGTTTTATAGCCGACCTCAGTGACGAATTGTTTATGGGCACGAACCGTCAATATCTTTTCTTTGCAATCTTTCATGGCATCAACCGCATTATTGACAAGATTCAAAAAAACCTGTTCCAGCATATCATGATCACCGGCCACCTCCAACAATTCGTCATCATACTCGCGTCGTACGCTTACACCGTTTTTTAGAATCATTTGTTCTGCAAGGGTCAGTACGTTATCAAGCAATGGACAGAGGGGTAGTTGCGTGATCTTGTATACTGATTTTCTTGAAAATGCTAAAATGTTTTTGATAATATTATCGGCCCTGTTGACCGCATTAAAAATTTTTTCTATTGATTCACGGATATGGGAATTATCATCGGGAATATTGTTCTCCAGATAATCCAATCCCATATAAATAATTTCCAACGGATTCCTGATTTCATGTGCAATACCGGACGCCATCCGCCCGAGGGCGGCCATTTTATCCTTTTGTATTAATTGGTCCCGGGTCTTTATCAACAAATCAACAGTATCATTTAATTTTTTCTCTTTTTCGATCCTATCGGTGATATCTTTTGAAATAATGCAGACCGCAAGAACATCCCGGGTTGACGGATCTCTTATCGGGCTCAGCGTATTGGCAAACCATATGCCTTTATTTTTATCATAGGACTCATACTGCACCATGTCATTATTTTGACATACCGATCTCACATAGTTCAACGATTTTTCCGCTTCGGTTTCATCTTCGTTATAAATCTGTGAAATGGTCAAACCGGAAAGACTTTTTTCATCCGGGTATCCATAAAATTTGACGAGTTTTTGGTTGGCAAATAAAAACTTCCCGTCATTATCGACAATACACATCAACACATCGGTAGCTTGAACAATTTGCTCGTATCTTTCCCGGACTTCATTAATCCGTCTGTCTTTGTCTTTTAACCGGGTCGTTATGATATATCCGTAAAACATTGCAATGACAATAATAAACGGAATCCGGAGCAAATAGCTGATGGCTGCCGGACCTTCTAAAAATCCCTTTTGATATAACAGCCAACCGTAGATGACAGAAAAGATGATGGTGCTCATCATCAGGTATTCAAGGCGGGAGCTAATTGTCGCTAATAAGATAATAAAAAAATACATCAGGTATAAATCCGACCCGGCATATCCGGACAAATAAATACCGGCCGGCAGCAGAATGCTGTCACATAAAATAAATCCAAAGAAAATCTTATCGTCATAGAAATATTTTTCCGGAATTTGGGAAACAATAAGATTGGTCAGCAGATAAAAGGCAATGAAAGCATATCCATAGTTTTTCCATTCTGTGTTGGCGGATGGTGAAAAAAGAATAAAATAAGCGGTCGTAATAATGACCATCAGCCGAACAAGAAAAATTATATTTTTTCTGGGGAATGGCTTTGCCATCACTGCCTCTCTGATAAAGCATTGCTTTTTGAACGGTGAAATATAAGATAATATAAGCCTAATGGTTTTGTGTGTCAATGAAAAAAGGGGTTGCGCTGCCGGTCGTCGGCTTCATCAACGTTCAAAAAATCCTCCTTAGACCCTCCTTTAGGAAAGGAGGGTCTAAGGAAAAGATTACTTTTAGAAAATTCCCCCTTTTGTAAAGGGGGAGAAAGGGGGATTTGGCAGATTTGTACGCCTGCCCAAGCCGCTCTTCATTGCCCCACTGAAGCGGGACGGCTTCAAATCGGAATAGTATCAATTCGCGCTTATTGTGAAAACGCAGTTATGTTTTCGTTATCAACTGTGGATAACTTTCTGTAATCCACAAACCTCCGACGTCACAAAACATTCAAGATAACAAATGATACTAAATAGCTTGTTGCTCGTTTTTCATTGACATACGAAACAACATATTGTATTTTTCACATCTAAGGGATTTCTTATCAAAGATGCGGCTTTATTTAATATAGGAGATCTTGTACTTGAATAAAAAACGTTTTCTTTATTCATTACCGGTGATTCTTCTGCTGATCGTCGCTGTTGCCGGCTGGTTTACCACGGACTATCTTGGTAATAAAGCACGGCAGGATATTATCTCCGAAAGCCAAGCTTCAATATTAACCCTGTCCACTTATTTATCCTCTACATTCACAACCATTGAAGGGCTCGTTAAATCCCTGGCAGGTTCTCCCTTTATAGCTCCCGCACTGCTGTCTAAACGTGATCAAGATATCGAAAATGCCAATAGCGCATTAGACAGATATAATTCTTCTATGAATGCTTCCGTGACATACCTGATGGATGCCAATGGCATGACTGCGGCATCCTCCAACCGGAAAGATCCGGACAGCTTTGTTGGAAAATCCTATCGTTTTCGTCCTTATTTTCAGGAAGCAGCCAAGGGTCAACCCTATCACTATTTTGCAATGGGCATTACTTCCAAAAAGAGGGGTTTCTATGCCAGTTACCCTGTTCAGAATCAGCTGGGTAAAGTAATTGGCGTGGTCACGATGAAAAAGGATATTGATGATATGGCAATCTTTTTCAGAAAATACCCCTTTTGCTTCCTCATCAACCCGGACGGCATTATTTTTCTGTCCAGCAAACCGGAAATGGTTCTAAAAAGTTTCTGGCCGCTGGACAAAACCACACAACAAAAATTGATTACTTCCCAGCAATTCAGCAATAAACCCTTCGGAGCTGTTACCCAAAAGGAAATTGTTAATGGCACGGAAGTAACTTTAGAAGGGAAGGATTATTTCGTCTCCAGAAAAGTGATTGACAGCGGTGGATGGTCTATAGTGCTGCTGACCTCGACAGATCGTATCTGGATTTACAGATTGACCGGTATTCTGGCAACGTTTTTCGTATGCTTTTTAATTATGATCTTTTCAGGCATTTTATATTTTACAAACCGATCCAATGAGGCCATTCGGCAAAGTGAGGAGAAATACCGAACCATTCTTGTAGACATCCAAGAGGGCTATTTTGAGGTTGATTTTGCCGGTAACTTTACTTTCTTCAACGATTCATTACGCCGATTCCTTGGCTACTCAAAAGAGGAATTGATGGGCATGAATAACCTTCAATATACAGACAAAGAGCACTCAAAAAAACTTTTTCAAGCGTATAATAAAGTTTACACAACAGGAGAACCCAACAATGGATTCAGCTGGCAGATCACAAGAAAAGACGGTGCTAAAAGATATATTGAAGGATCTATATCGCTACTAAAAGATTCATCAGGTAAACAAAAAGGGTTTAGAGGAATTGCACGCGACGTTACCGAGCGCAAGAAGGCTGAAGAAGAACTTAAAAAAGAACAGTTGTTCAACACGGCTATTCTCGACAGCGTTCCGGGCATCCTTTACCTCTATGATGAAACCGGCCATTTAGTTCACTGGAATAAACAAAATGAAGAGGTAACAGGTTATTCCAGCGAAGAACTCAAAGGCATGCATGTGCTTGATTGGTTTGGCGGAGTAGAACCCGATACATCAAATATCATAAATAGCATAGAAGCTGTGATGAAGAATGGGCACTCCATGATCGAGGCCCGTATTATCAATAAGAGCGGGCATGCTATTCCCATGATTTTGACCGGAGTCAAACTTGCCATTGACGGCAAGGACCATCTTCTTGGTATAGGCATTGACATCACCGACCGCAAAAAAGCGGAGCAGGAACTGCAAGAGAGCGAAAAATACTTTAAGGAGATTACAGAAAACTCTTCAGACATCATTGTCATTACGGATAAAAACGGAGACATAAAATATTGCAGCCGTTCTATCGAGCGTTATACAGGATACAAGCCTGATGAACTAATCGGTAGAGTTGTGCTCACGCTTATTCATCCGGATGACAAAAAACGTGCTGTCGGTGATTTCAGCAAGGCTATTCTGGCAAAAGATTCTGCGATCCCCAATGCATTCCGCATAGTGCGTAAAGATGGTGCGGAGCGTTATTTTGAAGGGCTGGGAAAAAATCTCTTGGATAATCCAGCTGTCGAAGGTTTTATCATGAATGTCCGCGATGTAACCGAACGTAAACAGACAGATGAGGAACTGAAACAGACCCTTGAAAGTCTCAGAAAGTCTGTCGGCGCGACCATCCAAGTCATGGTATCCGCTATAGAGATGAGAGATCCCTATACAGCCGGTCATCAGATCAGAACAGCTGATCTTGCCAGGGCTATTGCCACGGAGATGGGATTGCCCAAAGATAAAATTGATGGAATCCGCATGGTAGGTTCTATTCATGACATCGGGAAATTATCGATCCCCGCGGAAATATTGTCAAAGCCTACCAAACTGACAGACATCGAATTTTCCCTGATTAAAGAACACTCCCATAGCGGATACGAGATGCTGAAGAATGTGGAATCTCCCTGGCCGCTGGCACAAATCGTTTATCAGCACCATGAACGGATGGACGGTTCAGGCTATCCAAGAAATCTGAAAGGGGATGAAATTCTTATAGAGGCACGCATTATGGCTGTGGCCGACGTGGTGGAGGCTATGGCTTCGCATCGTCCCTATCGTCCCGGCTTGGGAATCGATGCGGCACTGGCCGAAATCGAAAAGAATAAGGGAACCCATTACGATAATACTGTCGCAGATGCCTGTCTGAGATTATTTCGAGAAAAAGGGTATCAGTTTAAATAAGATGGAAAAACAAATCCCGTAGAAAAAACAAGATTACAAATAGTAATCCTCAAAGTTAGCAACAGATAGTCATTGAACTTTAGTAGGGTATGCCGTGTAAAACGTATGACTTATCGGTTAAAGTCCGATCATGGGAATTCGGTAGTTAGCCCATATAGCTTGAGGGAGGTGTAAAGGGTAACCTGAAGCATTAAGTTCTCTGACAA
>Ga0224555_1000728_pt1 | contig 50013 bp, 45 predicted proteins | sample 714S23034metaG_FD_180687 | JGI IMG/M metagenome (GOLD analysis project Ga0224555, IMG submission 180687) | Peat soil microbial communities from Stordalen Mire, Sweden - 717 S2 30-34 | ecosystem: Environmental > Terrestrial > Soil > Wetlands > Peat | place: Sweden: Norrbotten County, Stordalen...
TAGCGGAGTGGAGGGACCCCCGCATTTCGCCGTTGCCTGTTCTTGCTCGTCATTCTGGCGTAGCCCCGGAGTCGTCATTCTGGCGAAGCCAGAATCTCCGTATTGGCCTTTAGTGCGCCGCTGCACCTTCAGGAGGACCGATGCAAGCCGCACAGAATCAATGTTTTGCCAGCAACTCCCATAGAATGAATCTTTTGCGGGAGCCACCCGCGCAAAATCCTCTTTTTCACCCATAACCCTTATGTCCTGAATCTTTTAGCCGCAACATCAACGCAATCAATCTTTTGGCCAACCGCAGCCAGCGCAACCGATTGATTCCAAGTTGCTTACCCATAAATCATTTATTATGTATGCTTTCCCTGTGGCAGCCACATAACAATCCACTTACGCATTCATCCACCGCAAAGGGGGATGGCAGGGGGGGGGAGAACAAACAGCGATCAAACGGCGTATAAACGGCAATCTCTCGATCGGCAGAATCGGCGCACACTCCGTCCTCTCCCGTCCTCCGGGAAGTCCGCCAAGCAGAGCGCACACATTCCAGCCGCTCGGCAATCTCCGCTACACGCGGAAGGTGTCCGGCTTCCAGACGACGATGGCTTCCTTGATCTGTTCCTTTGTCAGCTTCTCTTTCAGCGTGCGTACCACCAGAGCTGGCAGTTCGGCGTCGGAGGCAAAGCGCAGCCCGATCAGTTGCGATTCCGTCAGCGCTTGGCTGGCTGCAAAGGCTTCCGCCGACAGCAGCGCTTGGAGCCGCAGCCGTTCTTCCAGCCGGATGACGCGGTCCTGCACCTTCAGCGCGTATGCACGGATCTTCATTGCGACCATGAACAGGATGATCGCCATGACGACCCACCAACCAAACAGGAAGTGGTGGTTCGACGGCAAGTGCCAGTCATGGACCAGTTTGTAGGAGGCAAAGACGATGTTGAGCATCAGCATCACCATGAAAAAGTTCCATGCGGGGTCCTGGCGTACGTGGTTCTTGTAATTCTGTGCAGCAGGCATCGGTTGGTTCCTTTCTGTCTTCCAGAATTCGCAAATTCGCGGTACATTAGCCGGACGGCGAACGGGTGAATCTCCGGGCATGGTGATAATACACATACAGATTGATTGTGCGCTGCATATTCTTCTCAGGTAGGCTCGAAGACATGGCGAAAGATGGGAAAATCGACAGCGGCGCGCGGCGGATCGGCGTGCACCTCAGCACCACCGGCGGATACTGGACGGCGGTCGATCGCGCCGTCGAGATCGGTGCCAATACCTTCCAGATCTTCTCCTCCAGTCCGCGCATGTGGCGCGCCTCGGCTATCAAACCGGCCGACGCGAAGAAGATGCGCGAGCTGCGCGCCGAGTTTGAAGTCGGCCCGGTGGTCATCCACGCCAGCTATCTTATTAATGTCTGCAGCCAGACCGAAACTGTGCGTGGCAACTCCATTGCGGCGTTTCGGGGCGAGGTGGAGCGCGCTCTGGCTCTTGGCGCTGAGTTCCTCGTCCTGCATCCCGGAAGCTGGAAGGGGCTCACCCGCGACGAGGGCCTGCGCCTGGCCGCGGAGTCCATCGAGCGCGCCGTCGCGGGCATCGACTTCGCGGGCAAGGACTTCCGCATCCTCATCGAGAACACGGCAGGTGCGGAGTTCTCTCTCGGCGGAAAGCTGGAACAGGTGGCCGAGCTGGTCGACCGCCTGCGCCCCTGCGCGCCCGTCGCCGTCTGCCTGGACACATGCCACATCCACGTCGCCGGCTACGACATCGTCTCCGACCAGGGCTACGCAGACACCATGCAGCAGGTCGGCGCAACCCTCGGCTGCGACACCGTTCGCGTCTGGCACTGCAACGACGCCAAGGCCGCCTTCGGCTCCAGGCTCGACCGCCATCAGCACATCGGCGAGGGAACCATTGGCGCGGCGCCCTTCCGCCGCCTGCTGCACGATGCGCGCTTTGCCCACTGCGCCTTCATCGCCGAGACCCCGGTCGACGAGCCCGGCGACGAAGCCCGCAACGTCGCCACCCTCAAATCCCTGGCGGCGGAGTGAGGCTGCGGCAGCGCGATAAACCGCAGAAGAAACTTGTTTCCCTATAGTTAGCGGTTCAGCTGTATCCTTGCTGCCATAGTTCAGGAGAGAAATTATGTTGACGCGAAATTTGCTTCGGGTTGGTATGTGTTGCGTGTCGATGTTCGCAGTTGCATGTCTGTTTTCGCTGTCCTCGACGGCTGCGGCGCAGAGTACAGCCACCTGTACGCCCGGTAGCATGTCCTATACGAGCTATGGCGTGAATCAGAAGGTAGGCGCGCCGTTTACGGGAACAGTGAAGACTACCTTTGAGCAGACGCTCGCGAATGGCAATCGAATCCATAACGAAGCGCAGAGTGTCATAGCCCGTGACTCCGCTGGCAGAACCCGCACGGAGATGGCGCGAGGATGCGAGCGTGGCGAGGATGGACAATTTCACCCACAGCTCGACGTCCAGGTTTACGATCCGGCGACGCACACGCATTTGAGCTGGCAGGTGGGTGGCAACTGGGCTAAGGTCGTCCAGGTCTTCCACGAGGACTCGATTCAGCCCAAACCGCCAACGCCTGAGCAGCAGGCCGAACAGCAGCGGCAGATGAAGCTCGCACAAGTACAACAACAGCTCGAACAGAAGAACAATAAGCAGGAACGACTCGGGACGCGCGATATCAATGACCAGGTGGCGAATGGAACGCGCTATACTCGGACAATTCCTGCGGGAGCGGAAGGCAACGATCAGCTGATCGAAACAGTGCAGGAGATGTGGAGCTCCAAGGACCTCGATCTAATGCTTCTGGGGATCTCCGACGATCCCAGGCGGGGCAAGACAACATACGAGTTCGAGACACTGACGCTCAGCGAACCAGACCCTTCCCTCTTCGCGGCCCCTGCGGGGTATAAGGTGGTCGATATTCATCCGGATCCAGTGACAGGGTTGGTAACGCAGTGAGCCAACCCGGACGCGATTCCAGATTCCGTCGGTCCTCATCGTGATTAGTGAGAATGGGAATGATGCGGTCACGCAGCGAGACGTACTGACGCGCTTGCGGCGGAATGAGTCTGCTGGCTGCGCGATAATCGCAGAAGAAATTTGTTTCCCTATAGTTAGCGGTTCGGGTGTATCCTTGCTGCCAAGTTGAGGAGCGAGAGTATGCAGGTGCGGAATCTGGTTTTGGCTGGACTGAGTTGTGGGCTGCTCGCAACAACGGCGCTTGGGCAGGAGGGGCCAAGCGACATGCTGATTCCGCCCGCGTTGTATGCGGTGGTTGGCGCGCCGTTCACGGCTACCGTGGAGTGGACCAGCACCGGGACCAAAGCCGATGGGACTGTCGTGAACCACCGGCGAGTGAGCCGGATCATGCGCGATTCGGCGGGCCGCCAGCGATTCGAGGACGGCCAGGACGAGGCGGGCCCGCAAGCCGGCGCGGCCCCCGCAGTGCGCCTCTACGATCCCACCATCCACTTCTTCGCCAGCCTGGATGCCACAACCGGCGTGGCCAGGATTTCTACGATGGGAGCGACCTCGGCGGCTCCGCTGCGGGTCCCAGCGTCTGGGAATACGGCAGAGCCTGCGAAGGAGCAGGAGGTCATGCCGCAATCCGAGAGCCAGCCGGGCGCAGTCGTGAAGCGAGAGCCTTTGCCGTCGCGCGAGATCGTTGGCCTTCATGCCGAGGGAGTGCGCACCACAACAACCATTCCCGCTGGAAAAGATGGCGCCCCCGCGGTCACCGTGGTCGACGATGTGTGGGAATCGCCGCTGTGGCGTATGCAGCTGTTGCACATTCACGACGACCCGAGGACGGGACGCAGTCAGGCGCAGATGATAGAACTGGCGCGAGAAGAACCCGATGAGGCGCTCTTCTATCCGCCGGGTGGATACACCAAGGACAACTGGGAGCTAGAGAACAAGTTTAGCGTTGTACTGCCCAAGCCATCGCCCTTGCCAGCGCCGATCATCGACGACAATCTGGCGGCTGCCGCCGATCGGGTGATCGCCGCGGAGACAGCGCACAACGAGAATCTCAAAGCGCCGTATCACGAGCGGTATGAGCTGACGACGTTCGACTACAAAGGGCAGAAACACACCGGGTCGATGGAGTATTGGATCAGCCCGGCCGGCTACCGCATGGAGAAACACACCGACACATACAGCGAGGTGCATGTAACGGATTTTGCCAGCGGACGGCGCTGGGAGGCCTACCAGGGGATCGAGCCGCTGCGGGTGCGCGAGTTCAATTGGGACAAGATTCTGCCCACCACTGTGAGTCAACGCATGTTGCATGGCGGCGGCACGATTCCCGGACTGAAGCCGGAGCCCGCGGCGGATGGGAAGCTAACCTGTTCGGAGATCGCTGGGACGGCGCAGATGTGCTTTGAGCAGAGCACGGGGTTTCTCGTGTCGGGCAGGCTCAACGCGCAATCTGTGGAATACCAGGGATGGAAGAAGGTGGACACCTGGAAATACCGGGCGAGTACGCTGCGTATCCTGCACGACGCCAGCCTGCTGGTGGAGGCGAAGCTGGCCTTGGCCTCGATGGAGTTCCCCGACGATGTGTTCAGGCAGCTCGACGGGCTGCGCGAAGTGGCGCCGATGAGCCGTTCGGGAGACTACATCGCATTGCGCGCGGTTCCGCAGCATAAAATCCTGGCGCGAGGAACTTCGGTAAACAGCCGCGGGCTCAGCGGCTACGCGCAGGTGCGCGTGTGGGTGGACCAGTACGGCTTGGTGACGCAGGCCGAGGTGGAGGACGCCGACGACGCGCAGATCGCGGCGGCGGCCCTGCAATCCGCCCAGAAGACGGTCTTTCAGCCGTGGCGAGAGAATGGCCAGCCGTCGGCATTCGAGACGACGATCTTTTCCTCGTTTTAAACCGCGCCGCCGCGAACCTGGATTGCGCTGGCTTGCTGCTCAACAATAACCGCGCCGAATTGCTGGCAGTTCGAGGAGTGAACTATGTTGCTGCGGAATATCTCCCCGGTTTGCATGCGCAGCGGACTGCTTCTGGCAGTTGCCGCTCTACTATCTCTGCCACCACTCGCCGCGGCGCAGAGCTTGGATCCCAATACATCCGTTCGGTACACGGAGTGTACTCCGGGGATGAAAAGCTACTTCAACTACCCGGTGTTCTACATTCCGGGAGTACCGTATACCGCAACAGTCAAAGTGACGGTCGAAAAGAAACAGCCCGACGGCACAACAGTACGTAATGTCTCGCGCATACTCAGCGCGCGCGACTCCAATGGTAAGGCGCGGTACGAGGAATCAGGCGGGTGTTTTCGCGACAAGGATGGCCGGACGTTAGATCTGGTAAACGTTACAATTGGCGACCCCGTGGCAGGCACTTCTCTGCAATGGAGACTGGGGCCCAATCCACAACAGAAGGAGGCACCGCTTCTCCATCAGCCCGAGGCGTTTGCCGGTTCGCAGGTACCACCGAGCATGCGCGAGTGGAACTACGAGTATGTACAGACGTTCCCCGGACAGCCGACCAGGACCATGCGAGGGGAATCGATTGGAAGCAAGGTGATCCATGGCATCGATGTGCAGGGGCAGCGAATCACGGCCACGACTCCGCCCGTCGAGCAGGGCAATACGCAGCCAACCGTCGTTATTCATGACTGGTGGATCTCAACCGCACTTGGGGTTGTGATAGCAGGTACGACAGACGACTCGGTGCGGGGACACACCGAGATGGAACTGGAGAACTTCACGCAGGGTGAGCCGGATCCGTCCGTGTTTCAGGTTCCCGCAGGCTATACGGTCAAAGATCAGGCGCCCACACGCGCCTCGACTCCTTCCACCACACGCGCCTCGACTCCTTCCACCACACAGCCCTCGAATCCTGCACCCACAGGTCCATATCCCTGCACCAATGTGACACGGAATATCCAGGACTCGCGCTTCGCTCCCGGCCAACGCTGGAGCTATAAAACCCGCCCTGAGGATGGTGGCTCAACTCTTACCATCATGGAAATCGATCAGGTGCCCGAACTCGGGGTCGTCGTCTGGGTATCCGTCGACCATTTCTACATTCCGGCTTTTCCCATGGGCTCTGGTGAACGCTTCGCCAGTGGAGGTTTCACGGTCACGCGTGAGGCTCTCGAAGCCAGCGTCATCCAGCTCATCGACAAGCCCCCGCTCACGTCTCTCCCTAACTATGGCTATTGGATACGCGACTGCGTTGCCCTCACCTACCGCACACCGATCGCCGACATGCTCAACACCCATGAACTCAAACAGTGCCAGGACAATGCCACGCGAACCAAGCAGAACCCCAGCCAATGTCGGGTGGGTTTGTAATGGACATCACTGATTGGCGCGAAGTCGGCCGACAGCGCATGTTGGTTCGCCGCCGAACAACCGGGCGTTGCCGACTTCTTTACAATCATTAATATGGAAGAGTCGGCACAGAGCACGAGTGAGCAGCAGCGCTACAACCCCGCGGAGATTGAACCCAAATGGCAGGCGCGCTGGGACGCGGATCCGGCGCTCTATGCGGCCGAAAGCTACGACAGCGCCAAGCCGAAGTTTTATTGCCTGGAGATGCTGCCCTATCCCAGCGGCCAGTTGCACATGGGCCATGTGCGCAACTACGCCATCGGCGACGCGCTGGCCCGCTTCATGTGGATGCGCGGCGCGAACGTGCTGCACCCCATGGGCTGGGACTCCTTCGGCCTGCCTGCGGAGAACGCAGCGCTCAAGAACATCACGCCGCCAGCCGAGTGGACGCTGGCAAACATCGCTGCAATGCGGCGGCAGATGCGGCGCATGGGGCTGAGCTACGACTGGGCCACCGAAGTCACCACCTGCCTGCCCGAGTACTACCGCTGGAACCAGTGGTTTTTTCTGAAGATGTTCAACGCGGGACTGGCCTATCGCAAGAAGAGCAAGGTCAACTGGTGTCCCCAGTGCCAGACCGTGCTGGCCAACGAGCAGGTGATCGATGGAAAGTGTTGGCGGCACGATGAGACGCTGGTGGAGCAGCGCGATCTGACACAGTGGTTCCTGCGTATTACGAAGTACGCAGATGAGCTGCTCAATGGCCTTGACCGGATGGACGGCTGGCCGGAGAAGGTCCGCACCATGCAGCGCAACTGGATCGGGCGCAGCGAAGGCGCGCTGGTGGACTTCATGGTTGCAGCGAGCGAGCAGAGTGTGCAGAAGATCACCGTCTTCACCACGCGCGTCGACACCATCTTCGGCGCCACCAGCGTGCAGCTTGCGCCGGAACACTCAGTCGCGAAAAACTTTGCCGCCGGTAATCCGCTGCTGGCCGCGCAGATCGACGAGATGCTTGCGCAGCAGAAGGCCGCGCGCGAGGCCGGCGACCTCGGCGCGATTGAAAAACACGGCGTCGATACAGGCCGATTCGCAATCAATCCCTTCAATGGCGAACTTGTGCCGATCTGGGTTGCAAATTACATCTTGGCCGACTACGGCACCGGTGCCATCATGAGTGTCCCCGCGCACGACGAGCGCGACTTCGAATTCGCCAATAAATACGGCCTTTCCGTGCGCCGCGTAATTGTTCCCAATCAAGTTGCAGATGATTCGCAGGTCTTGCCCTTCCTCTCCGAAGACGATGCCACGCTGGCCGATTCCGGCCAATGGACGGGCGAATCGTGCGCCAAAGCGCAGCAAAAAATGGCCGCCTTCGCCAAAGCAAATGAATTTGGCACTGCAACAGTTACATATCGCCTGAAGGACTGGGGCATAAGCCGCCAGCGCTACTGGGGTACGCCCATCCCCATGGTCTATTGCACCAGCGGCCACACGGGCACGCAGCCGGGCGGAGTGGTCCCGCTGCCCGAGAGCGCGCTTCCCGTGCTGCTTCCCGCGCAGGTGGAGATCACCCAGCAGGGCGGCTCGCCGCTGGGCCGCGTCGCGGAGTTCGTCAACACCACCTGCCCGGTCTGCGGTGGCCCGGCCCGCCGCGAGACCGACACAATGGACACCTTCGTCGATTCGAGTTGGTACTTCTACCGCTACACGGACGCAAAGAATGCGACCGCGCCCTTCGATTCCGCGAAGGCGAATTACTGGTTCCCCATCGACCAGTATATCGGCGGCGTGGAGCACGCCATCCTGCACCTGATCTACTCGCGTTTCTGGACCAAGGTGATGCGCGATCTCGGCCTCATCCAGAACGACGAACCTGCGGAGCGCCTGTTTACGCAGGGAATGGTGATTAAAGACGGCGCGAAGATGTCGAAGTCGAAGGGCAACGTCGTCTCGCCCGACCTGATGATCGAGCGCTACGGCGCGGATGCCACGCGCATGTACGCTCTCTTCGCCGCGCCGCCCGACCGCGACCTGGAGTGGCAGGAAGAAGGCGTCGCCGGCATCAGCCGCTTCCTCGGTCGCGTCTATCGCCTGACCACGAAGTACAGCAAGTCAGCGGGTCAGCAAGTCAGCAAGTCAGCTTCGCAAGCCGCTCCGAGTGCTTCGGAGGCCAGACTCCTGCGCATGCTGCATCAGACCATCGCCAAGATCACCGACGACTTCAACGGGCGTTGGCACTTCAACACATGCATCGCCGCCATCATGATTCTGGTCAATGAAATCGCGGCGGCAGAGCCCTTAATGGATGAGGGCAAGATCTCCGGCTCCATCATTGCGGATGTCTTCCGCACACTCACGCTGCTGCTCGCGCCGTTTGCGCCATTCCTTGCAGCGGAACTTTGGGAGCAACTCGGCGGAGAGGGCGCGGTCTTCCGTACCGCCTGGCCCATCGCCGATTCAGAGCTTGCGCGCGAGGCCGAGATCGAAATCCCCGTCCAGGTCAACGGAAAACTCGCTAATGTTGTCACCGTCCCCGCGGGTAGCGATGAGGCAACCATTCAGGCCGCGGCGCAGGCCGACGCCAAGGTCGCCGCGCGCATGGCGGCCAAGACCGTGGTCAAGGTGATCGTGGTGCCGGGCAAGCTCGTAAATATTGTGGTGAGGTAGATGGCAGCCGACCGCGCCGCACCGGTGCGTGGAACGCAGTCATTTGTGCACACGCTTGCGGTGTGCTGGAAGCGGCCTTCGCTGACTGCGCTGGAGGTGCTGTGGCGTTGGGCGTTCGGCGTGCCGGCAGTTATATTGATGACCTATGAAGCGCTCGGCGTCTGGCGCACCGCACAGATCGATACAACGGCGTTCCGGCAGATCTCGCTGCTCGACCCGATGAGCGCCGCCGCGACGCTGACGCAGGTGGGCATGCAGTTGCTGCCGCCGCTCCTGCGCGTGGCCCAGTGGATGGCACCGCTGCTTCTGGTCGCGTGGATCGTCGTCTCCTCGTTTGGCCGCGTCGCGGTGCTACGCCGTTTCGATGCGCAGCTTCATGCGCGTCCCGTCACGCTGATGCTGCTACAGGCGGCGCACATGGCTGCGTTGCTGGGCAGCTTTGCGCTGTGGTTTGTGTCGCTGCGGGCGGCCGCGGTGGTCGCGTTGAATGGTCCGATCGCCGCGGGCCACGACCCCGACCTGGTACTTTACTGTGCAATCGTCATCATTGCGACGCTGGGAATGTTTACCCTGTGGGCCATCGTCAGTTGGGTGTTCTCGGTTGCCCCGCTGCTTGCGATGCTCGGCAATCTGGGCGCGACCGCCAGCCTGGCCGCCGCCTTTCGCCTTGGGCCGCTGCGCTCCCGGCTGATCGAGATCAACCTGGTCATGGGAATCGTCAAGATCGCGCTGATCGTTCTGGCAATGGTGTTTTCTGCCTGCCCTCTGCCTTTCGAGAGCGTGGCAACGACGCAGTTCATGGCCTGCTGGTATGCCGCGGTCACCGTCCTCTATCTCATCGCATCGGACCTCTTCCACGTCGTGCGCCTGATGGCCTATCTGGAGCTTTGGAAGTCCCGCGACCACGCTGCACTGCAGACTCATCCCTGACGAAGGCTCCCCGCCGGAAATGATTTCCAACCGTCCATCGGCTCTGCTAGCATGGCGGGCGATATGAAAACCTTCGATTCCGCCCGCCGCGATCTTTTGAGACTCAGCAGCATGGGTCTTGCCGCCTCAGCCGTCTCCGCCATTCCCGCGTTTGCTGCGTCCAAAAAACCAGCCGCTGCACCGGCGCTCTCGCCACTCCTCTTCGATGTGCGCACATTCGGCGCCACGGGCGACGGCAAGACCGTCGATTCGCCCGCCATCAACAAGGCCATCGAAGCAGCCGCGGCAGCCGGCGGCGGCACGGTAGTCTTTCCCGGGGGAAACTACCTCAGCTTCTCCATCCGGCTGAAGAGCCACGTCGATCTCTATCTCTCACAGGGCTGCGCCATCATTGCCGCCGACTCACCCAAACCCGGCGAGACCACCGGCTACATGGGCGGTACCTACGACGCCGCCGAGCCCAAGCCCGCCTACGACGCCTATCAGGACTACGGCCACAACCACTGGCACAACTCGCTGCTCTGGGGCGAGGGCATCAGCGACTTCTCCATCACGGGGCCCGGCCTCATCTGGGGCAAGGGGCTGAGCTTCGGCGCTGGCCCTGGACGTCCCCCCGCCGGTGCAGGCGCTTCTGGCCCAGGCTTTGGCCCCGGCAGGCCCGACGCACCCGCAGCATCTGGCGCACCCGGCGCGGCGGCAGGCGCTGGCAGATCCAGCGCGGCAGCCGCACAGGGCGGAGCAGCCGCTCCCGGCGCAGCAGCAGGTGCCGCAGCAGCAGGCACAGCCAGACCCGGTGGAGCTGGCGCAGCAGGTCGTGGCCGCGGCAACTACACGCAGTTCCAGGCGGAGCAGCCCGGCGTCGGCAACAAGGCCATCGGCCTCAAGAACTGCCGCAACGTCATTCTGCGCGACTTCTCCATGCTCAAGGGCGGCCACTTCGCGATTCTGGTCACCGGCGTTGACAACCTCACCATCGACAACCTCAAGATCGACACCGACCGCGATGGCATGGACATCGACTGTTGCAAGAACGTCCGCGTCTCCAACTGCACCGTCAACTCCCCGTGGGACGACGCCATCGTTCCCAAGTCCAGTTTCGCCCTCGGCTACAACCGCGCCTGCGAGAATATGAACATCACCAACTGCTTCGTCAGCGGCTGCTATCAGCTTGGCACGGTCCTCGACGGCACATGGAAGAAGTTCACGATGGAGGCCGACCGCAAGGTCGGAGGCACCGGGCGCATCAAGTGCGGCACCGAGTCCAACGGCGGATTCAAGAACATCACCATCTCCAACTGCGTCTTCGAGGGCTGCCAGGGACTCGCTCTCGAAACGGTCGACGGTGCGTTGCTCGAAGATGTCGCCGTCACCAACATCACCATGCGCGACATCATCAGTTGCCCCATCTTCCTGCGCCTCGGCGCTCGCCTGCGCGGGCCCAAGGGCACGGGCGATCAGAGCACCGTCGTCGGCACGCTGCGACGCATTCTTCTCTCCAACATCACCTGCTTCAACTCCGCCGCCCGCTTTGGCTCCAACATCACCGGCATCCCCGGGTTCCCCGTCGAAGACCTCAAGATCTCCGATGTCTACGTCCAGCACGTCGGCGGAGGCACCGCCGACCAGATGAAGATCGAGGTTCCCGAGGATGAGAACAAGTATCCCGAGCCGGGAATGCTTGGCCCGCTGCCCGCGCATGGCTTCTACTTCCGCCACGTCAACCGCCTGGAGATGAGCCACGTCGAGATCGCGCCCGTCGCACCCGACGCCCGCGCCGCCATCTATCTCGACGACGTGCACCGCGCGGACTTCTTCGCCATCACCGCGCCCAGCACGCCGCCCGCCTTCTCCTTCAACAAGTCCACCGACATCCGCGTGATGTGTAGCCGTGCCGCGCCGGATTCCACCACGCCGTAATTAACTGGGTTCTCCGCATAGCCTGTTAACATAGCCATGTGTGCAGAGCGCGGGCCGCGATGGCGTGCGCTCTAAAGGCGGGCGCGGATTGCTCTATTGGCTGCTCTATCAGAAGCTGTTTCCATACTTTAGCGTGTTCCGGATCTTCCGGTATCTGACGTTTCGGACGGCGTTTGCGAGTTTGACGGCGCTGCTGATCGGCATGTTGATCGGCCCCTATGTGATTGACAAGCTGCGCGAGTTCCAGATCGGCCAGTATGTGCGCGACGATGGGCCGCAGAGCCACCTGAAAAAGGGTGGGACGCCGACGATGGGCGGTGTGCTGATCGTGATTTCGATCCTGGTGCCGACATTGTTGTGGGCGGACCTGTCGAACCCCTATGTATGGGTGGCGATGCTGTCGACACTGGCGTTTGGAGCGATCGGGTTTGCCGACGACTACATCAAGGTTGTCCGCAAGCGGAGCAAGGGGCTGACCTTCTGGCAGAAGATCGGCCTGCAGTTCATTGCCAGTGGAGGGGTGGCGATGGCGCTGGTAGCGATGCAGAACAAGCGGATGTATTCCACGCGGCTGGTGGTTCCGTTTCTAAAGAACTTTCGTCCGAATCTGATCGTGGATAGCATGCGGCATGTTCCACACATGGCATGGCTGTCGTTCTTTCCGTTTGTGCTATTTGTGATGCTGGTGATTACGCTGATGAGCAACGCGGTGAATCTGACGGACGGACTGGACGGGCTGGCGATTGGATGCACGATCATTGCGGCGGGCGCGCTGACGGTGCTGACGTACGTGAGCGGGAATGTGGTGTTTTCGGGCTACCTGGACATCGACCACATGCGGCTGGTGAGCGAGGTGACGATCTTCTGCGGGTCGCTGGTGGGGGCTTCCATCGGCTTCCTCTGGTACAACGCCCACCCCGCCGAGATCTTCATGGGCGACGTCGGCTCGCTCGCCCTGGGCGGTGCCATCGGCACCGTCGCCGTCATCATCAAGCAGGAACTGCTGCTGCCCTTCATCGGCGGCGTCTTCATCCTGGAGGCCGCCAGCGTCATCCTACAGGTGGGCAGCTACAAGCTGCGCGGCGGCAAACGCATCTTCAGGATGGCACCGCTGCACCACCACTTCGAGCTGCTCGGCTGGAGCGAGTCCAAGGTCATCACCCGCTTCTGGATCATGGCCCTCGTCTTCGCCCTGTTTGCATTGACCACGCTAAAACTGAGGTAAGACAAAAGACAACCACGGATTAGCACGGATGAATGCGGATTAAAGACAAAAAGCTAAATTGGCCGGTTATGATTTGTCTTCGATACCATGGACGCTCGATAGGAGAACGAGAACAATGCATGCACACATCGCAGTATTGATTCAGATTCTTATCTTCACAGCAGTAGCTGGAATCTATCTTTTCTTTCGACCGACACATATTTTGCTCACAGCGGATTCGCTTGTGATCCACTCCGCATACAAGGACGATGTCTATGATCGGAAGAGTCTGGTCTATAAACGGCCCGTGGAGAAGGCTATCTGGAACAGAGGACTTTGCCGCGAGTTTGGCATTGGATGGCCCTTCCCATTGGCCGGTAAATTTTCTAGCCCAGCCTTTGGAAAGATTGTGATTGCGTCGATAACTCAACCGAATATTTTGCATGAGTTGCGGGATGGAGAGAAGACGCTCCTGCTGCAACTCTCCGAGGAACAGGTCAAAGAACTTCAATCGCCTCGTCCAACGGAAGAAAGCTAAGAAACGATGGAACTGAAGAATAAACGCGTGTTGGTGGTTGGCCTGGGCAAGTCGGGAAAGTCCGCGGCGCTCTTTCTGCGCGCGCTCGGTGCGCAGGTCACCGTCTCGGACTCGCGCAGCGCGGAGGCGCTCGCCGGTGAGATTCCCGCGCTGCTCGACGCCGGAATCATGGTGGAGACGGGCGGCCACGGCCTGCTCACCTTCCGCCGCCAGGACCTCATCGTGGTCTCGCCCGGCGTCCCCTACGACACGCCGGAGCTCGTGCAGGCGCGCGCCTTCGGGTCTGCCGGGCCTCTGATTATCGGCGAGTTGGAGCTGGCCAGCCGCTTCCTCCAGGGCCAGATCGTCGCCATCACAGGCTCCAACGGCAAGACGACCACAACCTCCCTGCTGGGCAAGATCTTTGCCGACTCCGGCGGCCCAACGCTGGTCGGCGGCAACATCGGCACACCGGTCATCGACCTCATTGCGCAGAGCACGCCACAGACAACCAGCGTGCTCGAGGTCTCCAGCTTCCAGTTGGAGACGGTGGTGGAGTTCCGTCCGCACATCGCCGTGGTGCTGAACATTACGCAGGACCACCTCGACCGCCATGGCACCTTCGAGAACTACGCCGCCATGAAGGCCCGCATCACGGCGCAACAGACGCCGGAAGATTTCTTCGTCCTCAACGCCGAGGACAAGCCGACCCAGATGCTTGCCGCGCAGACCAAGGCCCAGGTCTTCTGGTTCAGCGGGCGCCGCGCGATCAAGCAAGGCGCATTCGTGCATGGCGAGAGCATTGTCTTCCTTCCGCGCGAGGGCGCGAAGCCGGAGCCGGTACTGCCGTTGGCGGAGATTCCGCTCAAGGGTGCGCACAATGTGGAGAACGTCCTTGCGGCAGTCTGCGCGGCGCGGCTGGGCGGAGTCTCTGCCGAGTCGATTCGCGCATCGGTCGCCAGCTTCAAGGCCGTCGAGCACCGCCTGGAGTTTGTGGCCACCGTGCGCGGCGTCGCGTTCTTCAACGACTCCAAGGCCACCAACGTCGATGCCACAAAGAAGGCCCTGGAGGCTTTCGCCGGCGGCGTTCATTTGATTCTTGGGGGAAAAGACAAGAACTCCGACTACACCGAGCTTGCCGATCTGCTCCGCGCCCGCGTCAAAACTGTTTACACAATTGGTTCGGCGGCGGAGAAGATCGAGCGCCATCTGGCGGGAGTCGTCAAGATAGTCTCAGCGTGTACGCTGGATGCGGCCGTGCGCCAGGCCGCGCAGTTCGCCGTCGCCGGCGACGTGGTGCTGCTTGCACCGGCCTGTGCGAGCTTCGACCAGTTCACGGGGTACGAGCAGCGCGGACGGGTCTTCAAGGAACTGGTGAAGGGACTGGCGGGCGCTTCGGTCTAATCCGGGTGCTTCGGTTCAATCAGAGAGCAGGGAAGCGAGCGGAATGGCAAAGCGCGTAGGCGTCGACAAATGGCTGTTCGGCACTGTGCTGCTGCTGGTGCTCTTCGGGCTGGTGATGGTCTTCTCCGCCTCGGCGGTGATGTCGCAGGCGGAGTCGGGCTCGCCCTATAAGTACGTCGCCAAGCAGGGGATGTACGCCATCTTCGGGATGGTCGCGCTCTTCGCTCTGATGCGCGTGGACTACCGCCGCTTTAACAGCTATCCCATTGTCGGCTCCGCGGTCGCACTCACCACCATGCTTCTGGTGGCCGTCTTTGCCATGCCTGCGCTGAACCACACCCACCGCTGGTTCCGTCTTGGCAGCTTCTTCACCTTCCAGCCCTCGGAGCTGGCAAAGCCCGTGCTGGTGCTCTTTCTCGCGTACTTTCTACAGACGCGCATTCACGCCATGGACGACTGGAAGGGAACCATCCTGCGCGCGGCCCTGCCTCCCATAGTCTTCATCGGCCTCATCCTCAAGGAGCCGGACCTGGGCACCGCGCTGGTCTGCGCCGCGGTCACCATGGCCATGCTCTATCTCGCCGGAATGCAGGTGAAGTGGATCGGCGTGGGCCTGCTGGCCTCATCGCCCGTGCTCTACTACATGCTCTGGATGGTGCCCTTCCGCCGCGCGCGCATGGAGATATTCTTCCATCCCGAACTCGACCCGCTGGGCAAGGGCTTCCACATCACGCAGTCGCTGATCGCGGTGGGCACGGGCGGAGTCACCGGCCTGGGACTGATGGAGGGCCGGCAGAAGCTCTACTTCCTGCCCGAGGCCTGGACCGACTTCATCTTCGCCAACATCTCCGAGGAACTGGGCCTGCTGGGCGCTCTGGCTCTGGTCGCGCTCTTCTGCTACTTCGGCTATCGCGGTCTGCGCGCCGCCTTTCTCTCCACCGATCCCTTTGCGCGCTTTCTGGCCTTTGGGCTTACTAGCGCGGTGTTGATCCAGGCCTTCTTCAACATCAGTGTCGCCATTGCGCTGGTTCCCACCAAGGGGATCACGCTGCCATTCATCTCCTTTGGCGGCACCTCGCTCTTCTTCACCCTGGCCGGAATGGGTGTGCTGCTAAACATTACGCGTGAGATCGACTGATGCAGGGAACAGAGAACAGGGAACAGGGAACAGTAGGCCCGCTGCGGGTTCTGATTGCCGGCGGAGGCACCGGCGGCCATGTGATTCCCGCGCTGGCCATTGCGCGCGAGCTGCGCGACGCGCACGCCGCCGAAGTGCGCTTTGTGGGCACGGTGCGCGGGCTGGAGACGCGCCTGGTCCCCGAGGCGGGCTTCCATCTCGATCTGGTGCGCTCCGGCCAGTTGAAGAATGTCAGCCTGGCAACGCGCCTGCGCACCGCCATCGATCTGCCACTCGGCGTGATGGAGTGCGTAAGCCTGCTGCGCGAGTTTCGCCCGCAGGTCGTTGTCGGCGTGGGTGGATACGCCAGCGGCCCCGCAATGCTGGCGGCGATTCTGCTGCGTCTTCCCACGCTGGCCTTTGAGCCCAATGCGGTTCCCGGCTTGGCAAACCGGCTGGTCGGTGGGTGGGTGAGCGCGGCCGCGGTAAACTTCGCGCAGACCGCGCGCTACTTCCGCAATGCGCGCGTCACCGGAATCCCCGTGCGCGCTGATTTTTTTGCGATTGCGCCGAAATCCGCCTCCGCGCCTCCGCGTCTTCTGGTCTTCGGCGGAAGTCAGGGCGCGCGCGTCTTGAACGAGGCAATGCCGAAGATCGCGCAACGGCTGCTCGATCGGTTTGCAAATCTGGAAATTGTGCATCAGGCGGGTGCGCGCCACGCAGCGTCGACCGCCGAAGCCTACGCGCGTGCCGGCGTGTCCGGCCAGCAGTGCGTCCGCGTGCAACCGTATCTGGACCAGATGCCGCGCGAGTTTGCCGCCGCCGATCTGCTCCTCTGCCGCAGCGGCGCCAGCACCATGGCGGAGCTTGGCGCGGCCGGCAGGGCCTCGCTTCTGGTGCCCTTTGCCCTGGCCGCCGACGATCACCAGCGGCGCAACGCGGAGATATTTCTCCAGGCCGGCGCGGCCCGCATGTTGACCGAGGCAGAGCTGCTGGCCGGTCCTGAGCGCCTGCTCGATGAGCTTTCGCGCCTGCTTGCAGATCCCGATGAACTGCGCGCGATGGGCGTGCGCGCTCGCACGCTGGCCCGGCCCGACGCGGCGCGGCAGATCGCGTCGATGGTTGTGGGACTCGCGCGTAAGGGTTGACTGCAAGTTTCCGGTAGCTGTTGTGAGCTTTCGACCTTCAGCAAAAAAAACAAAGGGCTGAGGATTGTTTGCCTCAGCCCCTTGATTTTTCAAATTGATCGGTTCGTCTGCTTATCGGCGTCCACCGCCACCGCCGCCGCCGCCGCGTCCACCGAATCCGCCACCGCCGCCGCGTCCACCACCGCCGCCGAATCCGCCGCCACCGCCGCCGGAGTAGCTGCGTGTACCTCCGCCGTAGCTGCCTCCGCCAGAGTAACCGCGTGCGGCTGGAGCGCCAGAGTACCCGCGTGCAGTTGGAGCGCCGGAGTAGCCGCTTGCAGTTGGAGTGCCGGAGTAGGAGCGAGTGGTTGTGCCGCCATAGCTGCTACGGGGTGCTTGAGCGCCGGAGTAGGAGCGAGTGTTCGCGCCGCCATAGCTGCTACGGGACGTCAAGGAGTTGCCGCGCGCTCCGCCGCTGTAGGCGGATGCGCCGCGGCTGCCGATGGTGCGGCCGTTAATTCCTGCGCCGCGGTTCTCCGCAGCAGGTCTGCCGTTCAATCCTGCAACTGTGCCGCGCGCGAAGCCCGCGCCGCCGGCATGTCCATTGAAGCCGGCGTAGGTGCGGTTGTAGAAGTGTCCGTAGTTGCCGCCCAGGCGGTTATAGGCGCCGTTGCAGAAGAAGCGCCCGCCGCCCCAGTAACCGCCGTAGAAACCCGTGCCGAAGTAGCCGAAGCCGTAGTTGATGCCGCCGTAGTAGCCGATGCCCATCCCCCAGTAGCCGGGGTACCACATGTAGTCGCCGAATCCGAAGCCCCAATAGCCGGGCGTCCAAAGCGCGTCCTCGTAGGGCGGCATGACCCAGGCGCCGTCCACCCAGTAGTAACCGCCGGACCCCCAAGCCCAGTAGCCGGGAGTCCACATATACCCATCGCCCGGGGCCTCAGGCTGGGCGTAATCCGGAATCGGCGGAGGAGCAGCAGTGGCCGTGACGGGCTCCTGTGCGTTGGCCGCGGCAGGAACCATCACAAGCGCTCCGGCGATCGCAACCGCTAGAATCGTGCTCATCAACACCCGTCTGATCTTCATCGTCATTTCCTTCTTCTGCCGGTCCTTCGCTTGCCCGTTGCAGCCTTCAAACTGCGGGTTGCGCGGACTGCAGCCGCTCGAGTCCATCCGGGCCGCCTGCGTCATCCTCGCCGCCGCTGCCCTATGTACTCCTGCTGGATTAGACCCAAGATACGCCATTTGGTTGCGCTCCGCGAGTGCGGATTCTGCGCCGCGTAAACATGGATTCTGCGCCACGCCATGCTCCGGGATGCATCGTCCCCGTCCACTCCGCCCTATGACTGCCCCGTCCTGGCTTGGTAAAGTAAGGGAATGAACGATAAGGCAGAGTTGACGGCGTCCAATCTTCCCGCCGGGTTCCAGTGGGGAGCGGTGCGCGCGGGAATCAAGGCCAGCGGTAACCTGGACCTGGCGATGGCGATTGCGCACGGCGCGGGCGCGGCGGTTGGCGCGGCCATGTTCACCACCAACCGCGTGGTTGCGGCTCCGGTCACAGTGGGCAGGCGGCATCTTGCGGCCACCGGAGGACGCGTCGCGGCCGTGCTGGTCAACTCCGGCAACGCCAACTGCGCCACCGGAGAGCCGGGCATCGAGGGCTGCGTCGCCACCTGCGTCGCCGCCGCCGAGAGCTTCGGCTGCATCTTCGACGAGGTCTTTCCCTCCTCCACCGGAATCATCGGCGTTCCCCTTCCCGCGGAAAAAATCGTCGCCGCAATGCCCGAGTTGAAGGCCTCGCTCGGCAGCACCGAGCAGCACGCCGAGTCTTTTGTGCGCGCCATAATGACCACCGACACCCGGGTCAAGATGGCCCACGCAGTGGTCTCGGTCGATCCTGCTCAGGATCATGGCAACGCCGCCGTGGTGCGCATCTGGGGCGCGGCCAAGGGCGCGGGAATGATCCATCCCCAACTTGCCGCACCGCCGCACGCCACCATGCTGGTCTATCTCTTCACCGATGTCGCGGCCCGCGCGGAGCATCTACAGACAGCGCTTGCCGCCGCCGTCGAGCCCAGCTTCAACTCCATCTCCATCGATGGCGACACATCCACCAACGACACGGTTCTGCTCCTCGCCAGCGGGGCCAGCGGCGTGCGCCTCAGCCGCGAACTCTCTCCTGCCTTCGACGCGGCCCTCGCCGAGGTCTGCCGCTCGCTCGCGCGCCAGATCGTCGCCGACGGCGAGGGCGTCAGCCACGCCGTCACCCTCGACATTCGCGGCGCGGCAACTGCGGCTGATGCCAAGCGAGTCGCCAAGGCCATCGCGCACAGCCCGCTCTGCAAGACGGCCTGGTCCAGCGCAGACCCCAACTGGGGACGTCTGCTGGCCGCCGCCGGCTACAGTGGAGCAGCCTTCGATCCCGCGCGCGCGCGCATCTGGATCGCCGGCCAGCCGGTCTTCGAATACGGAGTCCGCGCCCCCAGCTTCGACGAGGCTGCCGCGCACACGGCAATGATGCAGCCCGAGTACACCATCGCGATCGACCTCGGCGCAGGCTCGGGCGAATGCCTCTTTCTCACCTGCGATCTCACCGCGGAGTACGTGCGCATCAACGCCGACTACTCAACGTAATTGCGCGGCAGGGTGCGCGCGCCCGCGAACAGCAGCGCCGTTGCAATCAGCATCGACACCAGCGTCAGCCCCAGCCCGGTGCTCAGCGTCGTGCGGTCGCTGACCATGCCGATCAGCCGCGGCGATGGCGTGTCGCCCAGCGCGTGAATCAGGAACAACTCCACAGCGATGGCCGTTGCGCGAACAGTGGCCGGAACAGCGTTCACAATCGCCGCGTTCAGCGGCCCCGTCCCCAGGAAGATGGAGAACATCGCCAGCGCCAGCGCGGGCAGCATCATCGCGCGCGGGCCAAAGAAGCAGACCACGCCAAACGGCACCGTAATCAGCGCGGACCACGCGGAGACCAGATACAGCGCGCGATGGTTTGTCCGCAGCCAGCGTTGCGCCAGCCACCCGCCGACGGCCGTTCCGCCCAGTCCCGCGCTCGCCGTAATTCCGCCCAGCGTAAGCCCGACGGTCGAGTGCGAAAATCCCGCGCGCTCCAGAAAGCTCGGCATCCACGCCGAGATTCCGCCCATCGAAAACGTCGTCATCGCCATGCCCAGCGTCGCGTACAGGTACGGCGCGTTGCGCGCCAGCGAGATTGCCTGCGCCCTGTGCTCGCGCCCCGTAGGCTTCGCGTCCGATGCTCCGCGCGCCGGCTCGCGCAGGAAGATCAGGATCAGCGCCGCGATCAGCAGCCCCGGCACGGCGGAGACGTAGAACGGCATCCGCCAGCCCCAGCGCCCGCCCACCATCTCGCCGATCAGGTAGCCGATTGCCGCGCCCACCGGAATCGCGGTGTAGAAGATCGTGAGGATGCGGTTGCGATCTTCTTCGGGATAGAAGTCGGCCAGCAGCGCGGGCGCGTAGATGCCCAGCGATGCCTCGCCGATCCCCAGCACCGCGTGGCGCAGCAGCAGCGAATCGAAGGCATGGACCGTGCCGGTAAGCACGTTCACTGCCGAGATCATCAGCGCGCAGATCACGATCAGCGGCTTTCGTGGCAGCCGGTCGCCCAGCCATCCGGTCAGCGGCGCGGCCAGCATGTAGGTGACGAAGAACCAGAAGGTGATCGAGCCCAGCGCCGCGTCCGACACGTGGAACTCGCGCTTCACCTGCTCCTGCACGCCGGGCAGGATGTAGCGGTCGATGTAGTTGACGAAGTTCAGCGCGGTCAGCAGCGCCAGCGCGGTCGCGGCCCCAGCCACCGAGGGCAGGCGGCGCGCAGAGTGCGTCAGATTGGGCGGCAGCTCTTGCATCTCTGCCGAGAATAGCAGGGTAGAGATGTTTCCCGATGGCTGTACACCGCATAAGATTGTCATCCTGAGCGAAGCGAAGAATCCCCGCATTTCGTTTGGGACGGCAGTGGAGTACGCCTAAAGGAAAACAGCTATAGATAAACATTCTTTGCTAGGCTTGTACTCAGCGGAGACGATACGGGTGCTCAAAGCAAGGAAATCGAGGCGGTTGAAAGGGTCGCAGCATCATTGGCGCAGGTGCGTATGGCTGGCACTGAATACGAAACCCTACGACTCTGCGGATTATCTGAAAGATGCCGAATCGATCTTCTACTTCCTTGAGGCCGAAGTTGAAGAAAATGAGATGCCGTATCTGGCCTCTGCGCTGGGAACGGTGATCCGGGCGCGCGGTGGCGTGGATGTAATCGCTGCGGAGACGGGGCTGTCGGTCGATGTACTGGAGTTCGCCACGAGGACAGAAGGCAATGGAGACCACGAAACCGTTGTCAAAGTGATGGAGGCGTACCGCCGCCGCATGTCTTCGGATTCAAAGGTAGCGTAAGTTCAATCGAGCGGCGGCTGTAACTCTTCCGGTCTGGGGTAGCTGGCTTCCACAATCGTCGAAATTCCGCCGCGCGGGCGGAAGTCGCCTACGACCTTGGCCCACACCGGGTTGCAGGCCTTCACCACGTCGTCCAGCACGCGGTTCACCACGTTCTCCTGAAAGATGCCCAGGTTGCGGTAGGTGAATAGATACTCCTTCAGGCTCTTCAGCTCCAGGCACTGCTTGCGTGGCATGTAGCGGATGGTGAGATGGCCGAAGTCGGGCAGCCCGGTCTTGGGGCAGACCGAGGTGAACTCCGGGTCGTCCACCACAATCTCGTATCCGCGAAACTGGTTCGCCCAGGTGTCGATGGAGGGAAACTTCGCGTCCAGCCCTGCGGCGGCGTGCGTGTCGGTGTAGCCCGTCTTCTGCGTCTGCATGGGTTCTATTCTAGTCGCGGCGTCCCAGGGTTGGGCGGTCGCTGCCATCCGTGGTGGAGGTTCCGGTGGTGGAGTTGGGGTCGTTGTTAGTGCCCCCGGTGCGGCGCAGCGTGGGCGCGTTGCTGTTTCCCTTGTCGTTCAGCTTGCGCCGGTTCTCGATGCGCGCCAGGCGCGCCTTGATGTCGTCGAACTCGCTGGTGGTCACCATGTAGTCCGGCCGCGCGGGTAGGATGGTGGCAATCTCTTCCTCGGAGTGGGCGATGCGGTCCGGCGTCTGCGGATGGTCGGCGAAGACCTTGGCCAGGGTCCCCGGCTTGTGCTTCTCCAGCGCGTCCAGCTTCTCGAAGATCTGGATGAAGGCCTGCGGATCGTAGCCCGCCCGGTACATGTATTGCACGCCCAGCCAGTCTGCCTCCGCCTCGTACTCGCGGCTGAACTCCAGCAGGCCCATCGGGATCGCCAGTTGCGAGGCCTCGTAGATTCCGTAGCCGGCGTAGCTTCCCTGGGCGAGGATCATGATCGGAATGGAGGCGATCTCGGCGAAGTTCACCTTGGTCTGCCCGCGCGCCGCGTGGTGGGCGCAGACGTGGGCCGTCTCGTGCGCCATCACGCCGGCCAGCTCGGCCTCCTCGTCGGCGGCCATGATGAGCCCGGAGTTGACGTAGAAGAAGCCGCCCGGCAGCGCCATGGCGTTGATCTCGTCCGAGTCGATGATCTTGATCGTGAACGGTACCTTGCAGTCGGAGTTCTTCACAATGTTCTGGCCCACGCGGTTGACGTACTCGACCACCACCGGATCGGTGATGAGGTGGGCCGACTTCTCAATCTCCATCGAGTATTGCTTGCCGGTGCCGATCTCCCAGTTGGTGGAGTACCAGTTGGTGACGCCGCGCCCGCCGATGTTGCGCGTGCCGATGGCGTCCACGTCGTCCTCGCTGCCTTTTTTGATGTGCGGGTCGAGCGCCTCGCCGGGGGAGGGAAGAACGTCGGTCTTCGCAGTGTCGGCGGTCTTTGCGACCGGCGGCTTGGATGCGGTGTCGGATGCGGCATCGGTCTTGCTGCCGGTCTTAGTGTCTGGCTGCGCTGCGGCCGGAGCGGTTGCTACCGGCTGGGCCGTCGTCGAATCCGATGGCGTGGTCGTCGATGGGGTGGTCGCGGGGGTCGAAGCAGGCGCAGGTTGCTGCGCGTTGACGCCGCCGACGGCCGCGAGCAGAACCGCGGCAACCAGGGTGGCGAGATCGAAGTGGGTTCCAGGACGCATCGGGTTTCTTCTCCGCACGGGACGGGCTGCCTGCAAACAGACACGCCCCCACACTCTGTTAGACGTAGTATGCGCCATTTTGTTGTGAACTGTGAGGGGCTGGCCCTGGATCTTCCAGTGGAAAGGACGAGGAAGGGCAGGGTTGACGTTGTATCTCATTTGAGATACAATCGATTCATGAGTACTCCGCTTACCACGATGATTCACATTCGCATCGATCAGGACTTGAAGACCCTGGCCTCCGACACACTGGACGAGATGGGCCTGAGTCTCTCCGATGCGGTGCGGCTGCTGCTGACGCGCATCGCCGTGGAGAAGGCGCTTCCATTCGACATTCGTGTCCCCAATGCGCAGACCGTTGCAGCGATGCGGGCGGGCGACCGGGGCGAGGTCTCCAGGGCCACGAGCGTGGCTGCGATGATGGCAGAGCTGAATGCGAACGATTGAGTGGACCAGCGCATTCAAACGGGACTACAGGAAAGCTCTCTCCACACCGAGGCATCGCGACCTTGCGCCTTTACTGGAGCAGATCGGGGAGCAGTTGGCAGGCGATATTGCCTTGGCCGGCAAGTATCGCGATCATTTCCTGACGGGTGAATATACCAGGCATCGCGAATGCCACCTGAAGCCTGACCTGTTGCCGATCTATAAGAAGCCCGATGAAAGCACGCTGCGCTTTGTCCGTCTCGGCTCCCACGCTGAACTCTTCTGAGATTGGCGAGACGGCGGCGCGGGAGCGCGCCCGCCTACCAGGTGTTGTAGGAGCTGCCGTCGGTCGCCGTCACCTGCGCGCCGGAGTGTATGTCGTCGATGCCGCCGGAGTCGGTCTGGTCGATGGAGCTCAGCGTGTCCGACTGGGCGGTGATCCAGGTGTCGGTGCGGCCCGTGATGGGGTCTTTGGGGATGACCTTCAGGTAGCCGCCGCTGACCAGGTCCTCCAGCGATTGCGGCGCCTTCTGCTTGTCCACCGTATACGATCCGATGGCCGTGCGCATCACCTGCAGGTCTTCGCGCAGAACCGCCTCCTTGGCGGCCTGAACATTGCGGGTGTAGACAGGGATGGCCATGGCGGCCAGGATGCCGATGATCAGCATCACAATCATCAGCTCCATCAACGTAAAGCCGGAGTCGAGGTACGAGGTGCGAGGTTCGAGGTTCGGGGGTGGCAGACCTCTTGCAGGCAGCACCTTGAACCTTGAACCTTGAACCTCGAACCTGGTGAGCGAGGAGCTGGAGCCGAGTTGTCGAAGGCTTACCATGTGTTGTACTTTGTCCCGTCGAGCGCGGTGCCGTCGCTCTTAGTGTAGACGTCGAAGACGTTCTCGCCGCCCGTGGAGGTGGAGTCGGCGTCGTCCTGGTTGGAACGCACGCCCCATTCCGTGGATTTGGTCATCGGATCGACCGGGATCTCGCGCAGGAAGCGCACCTTCTTGTCCATGATATCCACGCCGTCCACCATGGTCTGCAGGTCGGGCGGATAGCCCTGGCTATCCGCCTTGGTCTGGATTCCTCCCCGGTCGGCTGCGTCCTTGTACCTGTCGATGGCGTCGCGCATCTCCCACAGGTCGCGGCGCAGTTCGCGCTCCCGCTGCCGCTTCACCTGGAAGCGCGCTACCGGCAGCGCGGCGCAGGCCAGAATACTGATAATGGTCACGCAAATGATCAGTTCGATAAGCGTGAGGCCAGCTTCAGGTTCAAGGTTCGAGGTTCGAGGTTCGAGGGATCGGCCTCGCAACCAGCGTCTCGAACCTCGCATCTTGAACCTCACACCTCGCACCTTGTCCCTCGCACCTTACCCCTTACCCCTTACCACTCGTCCCTTACCCCTCACTTCACATGGACCACAGCCTGGGAGCCGACCGCGGGCAGGCTGGCCTGCAGGCTGTTCCGGGCGCCGACCTTGACCAGCGCGATATTGCTGTCGCCCACCGCGAGCGCCTTGAAGGTAAAGATGCACACCTGGCCCTGGCCGTTGACGCCATTGACGCCGGGCGGCCGCGAGGCGGAGACCGTGACGTGGCCGTTGCCTTCGTCGCGGTGTACCAGCGCGACAGCCTGGCCATCGCCGCCCAGCAGTCCTCCGGTGTCTACGTTCACCAGTTGCAGGATCTTGGGATCGAACTGAATGTCCAGCGGCACGCTGAAGACATCGTGCGCGTTGGAGAGAAAAACCGAGGCCTGGAAGGTGCTGCCCACCACCTGTGTGGAGCTGGCCGGAACCATGGTAAGCGTCACCACCGGGCCGGTCGGGGCGGCGGGGGTCTTCGCGGCTGGTGGATTGCCTCCCGCCCTGGGCGGCATGGCCTGCTGCCTCATCTGCTGCACCATGGCGGTTGCCGCGTTGGCGGCTGTGGTATTCGAGGCCGGCGCGGCGCTGGCCTGGCCCGTGCTCTCCGCCAGGATCTCGTCGATGGGAGCGTGGCGCAGTTCGATGGTGGATACTGTGCCCGTGTCGATGGAGCGCGTATTCAGCCGCGTCAGCACCGACTCGCGGACGATGTGCGGGATCAGGATGAAGACCACCTCGTCATCCTGCACCTCCTTGTTGATGGAGCCGAAGAGGTATTTGATCAGGGGAATGCTGGACAGCCCCGGCGTTCCGCTGTTGCTGTAGTTGTCCAGCTTGGTGAGGATACCGGCCAGCAGGCATGGCTCCCCGTCCTTGAGTTGAATTGTCGTCTTGTCCGAGCGCTGCCCGATGATCGGTTCCGTGACGCCCTCGATCGTGACCGAGCCGCTCTCCGTCGACACCTCGACCGAGAGCTTGAGAGTCACCTCGCGGTCCAGATGGATGGTCGGCGTCATGTCGATGTTGACCCCAATATCGATGTAGGTGAACTGGGTCTGAACGCCAATGCCCGCCGTGATTCCCGTGGCCGCGCCCGCCGAGTAGCTGCCGGTGGCCACCGGGATCTTGGAGCCGATCTTCATGGTGGCCGTCTGCCCGTCCGTGGCGCGGATGCTGGGGTTCTGCAGCACCTTGGTGTCGGTGTCGCTCAGCAGCGCGTTCAGCGTGCCTCCCCCAATGGTCACCGCGAAGTTTGTGGCGTTCATGTTGGCCAGGGTGTTCAGCGTGAAGGCAGAGTTGCTGGTGCTGCCCGTGGTCGCGGTCGCGGTGGCCGTGGTGCTGTTGTTGGCCTGCGGGGTGATGCCGAACGACTGCGGCAGACTGATGCCCAGGTTGCGCATCTTGTCCTTGTTCACCTCCAGGATCGCCACATCCACCACCACCTCGGCCTTGGTGCGGTCCAGGTCGTTCAGCAGCTTCTCAGCCAGCACAAGATGCTCCCGCGGAGCGCGCATGATAATCGCATTCTGCGACGCAACCAGAAATATCTTGTCGTCGGGCGGCAGCAGGTTCCGGATGGCGGTCAGGATCTCGTTGCCATCGTTCTGCTGGCTGACATTGGTCAGGTAGAAGGTCTGCACCGCCATATCGTCCAGATCCTTATGCTTGGTGGTGCTGTTCTGCGCAACGAAGATGGTGTCCGCGGTCACCGGCTTATAGAAGGTGCCCGAGACAGTGCCCACGATGCGCAACGCGTCGGTAAGGCTGACGTTGGCCAGGTCCACCGGGATGCGCTTGGGGGGCAGGTCGGGATCGAAGATTACGTTGAGCCCGGCCATCTTGCCGAGGGTCTGGTAGATGACTTTGGTGTCCTCCACCATGTTCAGCGTGATTGGGTCGTCGGAGACGGGCTTCAGTTCCAGCGGGGCCGAGATGTCGGCGATCTCTTTCTGCGCGGCACTGTCATCGGTGGCTCCCACGGGTGCGTTGGAGGCGCCCGGTGTCTGGTCCTGGTGCTGTGTGATCTGCACCTCCTGCGCCGCCGCCTCGTTGCCCGGATCGATCTGCAACGCGCGCGTGAACTGGTTCAGCGCTCCCGCAAGGTCTCCGTTCTGGCGCAGCACGCGGCCGCGGTCCACATGCATGGCCGCCGCCTGGAAGCGCATCCGGTCCACCCGCGCCTGGTAGCGCATGTCGGCGGGGTCCTTCTGGTGGGCGTGCAGGTAGTCTTCGTAGGCCGCGTCGTAGTCCTGGCGCAGTTCGGCTGTCTGGCCGCGCCGGTTCCATGTACTCGCCATCTGGGCCTCGGCCGATGGGACGATGAAGACTGAAGCCGCGAAGAGCGCCGTGAACAGGACCGTCAGCGCGGCGGCGCATCCGCGATGCAGGAAGAATGAGAGCCGGGGGAGCAAGAATGGGTGCCTGCGAGTCATGCCGATGCGGTCTGCTTCCTTTGCGCCAATGTTCTGTGTCGAGCCGAAGTTAAGTCTCCGTTGGAGCGCCCCGCTGGATGAGGCGCTGTTCCGGATGGCGAGACCACTCGCCCCCAACCGCCAAAACTGCAATGCGGCAGGAATAGAGCTGCGCTCTGGGTTGCCGGTTGCCAGACGGTCGCACTCCTTGGACTTGTGGAACTGTGGCGAGTATAACATTCGCATCGTGATGGGCCTCTTCAAGTTGTGCGCCATATCCCCTGTCTTCGGATGGTTCTTCCCCGCCCAAATCCTGCACTGCGCCTGCGGGGTGGTTGTTAGACGTTGCCAATGCGGACAAGTGAGTCGGTTTTCATCCGCATGTTAAACTGAGATGTTTCCCCCATGCCCCGCTCGCTCTCCAATCCGACCGTTGCCGCTCAACCCAAACCCACCGCGAAGCCGAAGGATCGCGACCCGGTGGCCTCGGGCGTGCGCGATGCCGCCTATAACCGCTCGGCCAGCTTCAACTACATGCTCTTCGATAAATTCGAGGCCGGCGTCGCCCTGCGCGGCACCGAGGTCAAGAGCATCCGAGAGGGCAAGGCCAACCTGAAGGACGCCTACGGCCTGCTGAAGGACGGCGAGTGCTTCCTGCTCAACGCGCACATCGGCCCGTTCTCCCACGGCAACGCCATGAACCACGACTCGCTGCGCACGCGCAAGCTCCTGCTGCACAAAAGCGAAGTTCGCAAGCTGGAGGTGGCGTCCCGGCAGAAGGGCTTTACCCTCATCCCCACGCGTCTCTACTTCCGCCGCGGACGCGTCAAGTGCGAACTCGCCCTCGCCAAGGGCAAGCAGGAGTGGGACAAGCGCGCCACAGAGCGCAAGCGCGAGGCGGACAACGAGGCCAAGGCCGCCATCGCCCGCAGCCAGCGCCGCTAGGGCATTTTTTCAATCCAGGCAGTGGGATAAGAATTGTCATTCTGAGCGCAGCCCAATGAAGTTCTCATTCTGAGCGCAGCCCGCGAAGTTGTCATTCTGACCCTGAGCGAAGCCGAAGGGGAAGAATCCCCGCATTTTGTACGAAGCAAGGCAAAACTTCGCTTATTTTGAGCTTGGCTGTTGCTGCTGCTGTTGCATTTGCTGCAACTGCTGGAATATCTGCTGCGGGGTCAGAACGCCGTTCGGCGACTGCGGGTTTGTTGTGCCTGTGGAGGGCGGAGCGCTGCTGGGAGCGGCCCCCGTCCCGTTCACCGGCGTCACCACTGGCGCGCCGGCAAACCCGCCTGCCGGCTGTGTCTGCGGAGCGGCCGGCTGCGTCTGTGGAGCGGAAGGCTGCGCTGGGGCCTGGCTCTGCGGGCTGGGCGGAGCGGCCGGCTGCGACGGGCTTACAGTGCTGGCGGGCGCGTCATCGTCCGAGCCGGACGCGAACGGGTCGGGCGGTGCCATTCCCCCCGCGCGCGGTGTCAGGATCAGCTCCTTGGGCGTGTGTGTCGCGCTCTCGCGCAACAGCATATTGCTGCCCGTGCCTTCCAGCAGGCTGGCCAGAATCCCGGCGGGCGCGCCCGGCCCGTACTTGCCGAAGACGCGTTGGTCAGCCACTCCGCCCGTGATCTTCATTCCAGTCAGCCGTGACACGTCGCGCAGAATCTGGTTCAGGCTGGAGTTGTCGGCGGTAATCTCAAGCTGGCCGCCGGAGAAGACAACCGCGGCGCGGTGTGCCACTGGCTGCGCGGGAACGGCTGCTGCGACGGGTGCCGGGACGGAGGCAGGCGCAGCCGTGGGCGCCGTCGCGGGCAGGGCAGGGGATTGCGCGAACGCCAGCCCGCCTCCCGCGAACAGCAGGAGGGCAGCGCGACGCATTGCAGCGATGTGTTTCATTCTCTTCTAGGGTATAGGACGCAGCTCCCGCGCGAACGTTTTGTTTGCCTCCCGGTTACTCTTTGGCCAGCGGTTCGCGCCACCGTCCCAACGCCCTCTCCATGCGCAATGAGGGCGTGGAGTGTTATCTTGGAGTCGTTCAATGTTGCTTTTGAGCTGGCGGACAGGGTCCTATAGAAGAAGCGGTCTGGACGAGAAAGAACCATGACGGCGAAAACAGCAAAGCACGAAAAACCTTTGAGCCAGGCGATCCGCGAGCGGCGCGCAACCCCCAGCTTCGACGGTGCCCCCATCCCGCCCGAGGACCTGCACCGCATCCTCGAGGCCGGACTCAGCGCCCCCAGCGGATACAACATGCAGCCCTGGCGCTTCATCGTCGTCCAGAGCGACGAGCAGAAGAAGCGCCTGCGCGCCGCCTCCTTCAACCAGGGCAAGGTCCAGGAGGCCTCCGCCGTCATCGTGGCCTGCGGAGACGCCGACGGTTGGCGCAAGGACCTCGACACCATGATCTACCAGGGGATCGAGGGAGGAATGCCCGAGGGCTACGCCGCCCAGGCACGCAACTCCGTCCCCAACTTCCTCTCGCACTTCTCCACCGAAGAGATGCACGGCTGGCTCAACAAGATGGTGATGATCGCCTTCACCCACATGATGCTGATGGCCGAGGCGATGGGATACGACACCGCGCCCATGGAAGGCTTTGAGCAGGAAAAGGTGCATGAAGTTCTGCTCCTTCCGCTCAGCTACTGGGTCGTCGCGCTGCTCGCCGTCGGCCACCTCAAGGGGCCGGACAAGTTCGACGGCGGCCGCTTCGACATGCGCCACACCGTCTTCTCGGAGGAATTCGGCAAGCCCCTCAAGTGACCTGCATTCTGCCTAAGGGTCGGCTCACCCTCCCTCACTTCGTCATTCTGGCATAGCACTCAAGAGTCGTCATTCTGGCGTAGCCAGAATCTCCGTAGTTGTCTTGTCGGAGGGAGCGTGGGGCTTCAGCCCCACGAACAAGGCCAATGGACGGAAGGGGCTTCAGCCCCGGGCCTTCTGCTCGCTGCGACAATCACCCACGCCGCTTCTGCGCCGCCGCACGCGCAATCAGCACCGCCGTATACGCCGCGCCGAACCCATTGTCGATGTTCACCACCGTGACGTTGGGGCTGCACGAGTTCAGCATCCCAAGCAGCGCCGTCGCCCCGCCGAACGATGCGCCGTATCCCACCGATGTCGGCACCGCGATCACCGGCACTGCCACCAGTCCGCCCACCACCGACGGCAGCGCTCCCTCCATGCCCGCGCACACAATAATCGCGTGCGCCGATTTCAGATCGTCGCGCACCGCCAGCAGCCTGTGCAACCCCGCCACGCCAACGTCGTAGAGCCGCGTCACCTTCGCGCCAAACGTCTCGGCGGTCACGGCAGCCTCCTCCGCAACCGGCAGGTCGCTGGTGCCTGCGCAGATCACCGCGACATGTCCCCTCGTCTCACTCGCGCAAGTCTCACTCGCGCCAGCCTCACTCGCGCCAGCCTCACTCGCGCCAGCCTCACTCGCGCAAGCCGATTGCCGCAACGCCACCGTGCGCGCCACCGCGTTATAACTCGCCGCCGGATGCGCCGCCAGCACAGCTTGCGCCGTGGCCGGTTCGACGCGCGTCGCCAGCACATCCACGCCATCGGCGGCCAGGCTCGCGAAGATCGCCACCGTCTGCTCCGCCGTCTTACCCGCCGCAAACACCACCTCCGGCAGCCCCATGCGAAGGCTGCGGTGATGGTCCACCCGCGAGTGTCCCAGGTCCTCGAATGGCAGTGTCGCCAGGCGCTCGGCCGCGGCCTGCGGCGTCAGCGTGCCGCGTTCCACCGCGGCGAGAAGTTCCAGCAGAGCGGAGCTTGTCATGCCTTTCCGCCTTCCTTCGCCGTCTCCGGTCGCAGGTATGCGGCAATCGCGGCCTGTTGCACCTGCTTGATGGCGACGTGATGTTTGGCAGCCGCCGCGCGGCAGTCCTCATACTCCGGTGCAGCGTTCATCGTCTCGCCCCCCAGCGACCCCACCTTGATGCGAATCTCCCCATACTCCGTCGCCACGGGAATATGCCTGCGCTCCAGGCAAGACCGCTTCTCCTGCCGGATGCGCACGCCCAGCGTGCTCGTCTCGGTCAGGATCAGCCGCTCCAGCGCCGCGCTCTGGGCCGGATTGCACAGCACCGTCAGCAGCGTGCCCGGCCGTCCCTTCTTCATAATCACCGGCGTCAGCATCGCGTCCAGCGCGCCCTGTGCCAGCGCCGTCTCGGCGACATACGCCAGCACCTGCGGCGACATGTCGTCCAGCGCCGTCTCCAGCACGGTCACCGTCTCGCAGTTCGCCGCGTGTGTTTGTCCGCTGATCGCCGCCGTCTCGCTCGTCTCGCCCACGCTGATCCGCAGCACATTGGGAAAGTCCTTCGAGTTGCGCGTGCCCGCACCATATCCGATCCGCTCCACGCGCATCGCCGGCTGCGGCCCAAATTCCGGATTGATGGCTCGCAGCAGCGCTGCTCCCGTCGGCGTCACCAGCTCCTGCTGGACGTGCGCCGAATAAGTTGGCAGCCCGCGCAGCAGATCGGCGGTCGCAGGCGCGGGCACCGGGAACGTCCCATGCGCGCAAACCACCGTGCCGCCGCCCACATTGATCGCCGACGAGTGCCACGCTGCGACGTTCAGATGGTGAATCCCCGCGCTGGCCGCCACAATGTCCACAATCGCGTCCACCGCGCCCACCTCGTGGAAGTGAATCTCCTCCACCGGAACATTGTGGATCTTCGCCTCCGCGTGGCCCAGCATCTCGAAGGCGCGGATCGCCGTCTGCTTCACTGGCCCGTCCAGCGCCGCCGCCTGAATCAAGCCGCGGATCGCCGTCAGCGAGCGCCCGTGCGTGTGGGAATGTTCGTGGTCGTGAGAATGCGCCTCGCCGCCGTGCCCATGGGCCTCATGCGAATGCTCATGCGCCTCGTGCTCATGCGCCTCATGCGAATGCGCCTCGCCCTCTACGTGCGAATCGTCATGCGAGTGTTCCTGATCGTGGCTGTGCGCGTGCCCCTGTTCCGGCTCCGCGTGGGCCTCCGCCAGATGGCCGTCCACCAGTACATGGACCTTGGTGCAACTGATCCCGCTGCGGTCCACCCGTTCGATCCGCAGGCTTGCTCCTATATTGAGCGAAGCGGTTGCTTCCGCCAGCACCTCGGCCGGAACCCCGGCATCCACCAGCGCCCCCAGCAGCATGTCGCCCGCGATCCCGGCAAAACAGTCAATGTACGCAACGCGCATAAACTCTCTCTCTTGGAACTGTACCGTATTCAGAAATGGTTTGGACTCAGGCGGATTGTCCGCATTCGCTGGAAGCTACGCACGATTGCGGTAGAAGAGAAATTAGAATTGTCATTCTGAGCGTAGCGAAGAATCCCCGCATTTTCATTTGCTTGTTTAGCCTCTGGGATAAGCCAGTGCGGAATCTCCCCTACCGCGCAGGCCCAATCGCCGACACCGGCAGCACGTCGTTCATCGACCCCGTCCGGTAGCCCTCGGTGTCCAGCGTGACATATACAAATCCCAGCGGCCGCAGCGCCTCCGTGATGCGGTCCAGCATTGGCAGCGTCAGCGCCCTCGGCAGGTCCTCGCGCGCAATCTCCACCCGCGCCAGCTCCCCGTGGTGGCGCACCCGAACATGCAGGAAGCCCAGCGCATGCATCGCATCCTCGGCGCGTTCCACCTGGCCCAGGTTCTCCGCCGTCACTGTCCGCCCGTACTCAATCCGCGACGACAGGCACGCACTGGCCGGCTTGTCTGCCACCTTCAGCCCGGCCTCGCGCGCCAGAGTGCGGATCTCCTGCTTGCCCAGCCTGGCCTCGGCCAGCGGAGCCAGCGCCCTGTGCATCGCCGCCGCCCTCTGCCCAGGCCGCAGATCGCCGTCGTCGTCCAGGTTCCTGCCGTACGCAATCTGCGCAAAGCCAAGCTCCGCCCGCGCCGCCTCCATCTGGGTGAACAGCTCGTCCTTGCAGTGGAAGCAGCGGTCGCCGTCGTTGCGCGCATACTCCGGATCGTCCAGCTCGCGCGTCTGCAAAATATGCACCGGAATCCCGTGCTCGGCCGCGAAGTCCAGCGCGGCGGCAAGCTCCCCGCGTGGCAGCGATGGCGAGTCGGCAATCACTGCCAGCATCCGCTCGCCCAGCGCCCGGTGCGCCTCATACGCCAGAAACGCCGAGTCCGTGCCGCCGGAGTACGCCACCATCAGCGAATCCAGCCCGCCCAGCGCCCCACGCAGTGCATCGAGTTTTTGCTGTAGTTCCATCGCGTCCAATCCAGAATAGCAACTATACCCCACCCGGTGTGTGCCATACGTCACAACGACAGTCTTGCCCCTCGCACAGTCATACTGGCCCCTTGCGTCGTCATTCTGGCGCAGCCAGAATCTCCGTATTTGCCCTGGCCCTTTTTGTTTGTCATTCCGCAGCGAAGCGGAGGAATCTGCTTTTGTTGTGTTCTCGCCGTACCGAAAATGTAGCCGGTATATATTGATCCCAACGAGTAAACCCTTCCAAGGCAGTACCGAGGAACAGCAGGCGGATATGGAACGCGTCGAAAAATCAGTCTTTATCAGCTACCGCCGCACCAACTTCGCATGGGCGCTGGCCGTCTGGCAGAATCTGGCCCAACACGGCTACGACGTCTTTATTGACTACGACGGCATTGCCAGTGGTGACTTCGAGAGCGCTATCTTCGAAAACATCCCCGCGCGAGCGCATTTCCTGATTATCCTCACGCCGTCCGCGCTGGAGCACTGCGGTGAACCGAAAGATATGATGCGTCGAGAAATCGAGACCGCGCTAAAGACCAAGCGCAACATCGTCGCGCTTATGCTGGAAGGCTTCAGCTTCGGCACACCCGCAATCGCCAACCAGCTTACAGGCACGCTGGCTCCTATTAAGAACTACCAGGCGCTCAGCGTACCGAACGAGTATTTCTTGGAGGCCATGGACCGCCTGCGCACCAGGTTTCTCAATGTGCCGCTTACCGCAGTGATACACCCGCCATCCGTCTCAGCCCAACTCGCGGCCACGGAGCAGAAGGCCGCGGCTGAAGCCGCGCCGCTGGTACAGGAAGAAGAACTAACAGCCCAACAATACTTCGAGCGAGGCGTCGCCTGCTCAGAGCCGGACGAAGAAATCCGCCTCAATTCCGAATCCATCCGGCTCAAACCAGACTTCGCTGAGGCATACAACAACCGCGGCCTCGCGCACAAAACCAAGGGTGACCTGGACGCAGCATTGAATGATTTAAACGAGGCAATCCGACTCAGACCTGACATAGCTGTGGCATACAGTAACCGAGGCGTTATTCGCAAAGCCAAGGGTGATCTGGACGGTGCGATCGATGACTATAACGAGGCAGTCCGACTCAGGCCAGATTCCGCAGAGGCATACAACAACAGAGGCACTGCACTTCTAGCCAAGGGTGTTCTGGACGGTGCCCTGAATGACTTAAACGAGGCAATCCGACTCAAGCCAAGTTACGGGAGAGCCTATATGAATCGAGGTCTAACACTTAAAGCCAAAGGCGATCTGGACGGTGCCCTGGAAGATCTAAATGAGGCAGTCAAACTTACTCCGGACAGCGCGGAGGTCTTCAGCAACCGAGGCATCACGCGCAAAGCCAAAGGTGACCTGGATAGAGCGCTGAATGATTTAAATGAGGCAATCCGACTCAGGTCAGAGTACGCCGTGGCATACAACAACAGAGGCTCTGTACTTATAGCCAAGGGCGATCAGGACGGGGCACTCAACGACTACGACGAGGCAATCAGACTGGCAGCCGATATTATTGACACATACTATAACCGCGGGAAGCTCTTTGTGAAGCAGAATAAGCACGCCGTAGCCATCGCCGACTTTAAGCAATATCTCAGTCTGGGGGGCGGCACGCGGGACGGCGACACCGAAAAAGTTGAGCAGATGATTCGCGACCTCGAGAAATTGCTATAGCCTGCAACACATGGCAGCGCACCTCGCCCTTGTTGGTCTATGCCAACGCACCAGACGCAAAACCCATCCCTCGACCACGCCAAAAAGCCGACAAACTCGCGTGTCAAGCCCCTGCAACACCAAAAAATCATCTAACCTTATCAAAGCAATCCAGATAAAATTTCCCAGAAGTTGGCATAGTAGTTTCCCTCCAACGCGTATAATTAAATCAGTAAGCAAAACCAAACAGACCCGGCCAACCGCCGGGCCTTCGCATTTAACCCTCAACCATCGCAACGAAGTCCAGACTCAGTCCAGACTTAAACCAGACCAAGTCCAGACAAGTCCAGACTTAACATGCCTTTTTTGAATACTTTGATATTTTTTCGCACACAAAGGATGAATCCGCATGTCCAACGCAACCGAACTCGTCGGGCCTTGGCATTTTACTGGCCACTTACCACTGACCCCTTACCACTGTCTTCTTCGCCTTTTATACGTCTCACGCGCTTAGCGCGTGCTTAACTCGCATTTTTTGAATACTTTACGCTATTCAGGGGGAGGGGGGGTCTACATGCGATTGCCCTGCATTCCCCACCCTCTATACTTAAACCTCGGGGGCCACTTGCCGGCAGCAGCAGCCAACAACTCGATCCGTCTCATCGCAATCGACATGGACGGCACCCTGCTCGGCGACGACGGCTGCGTCAGCCCGCGCAACCTCGCCTCCCTCCGCGCAGCCGAGTCCAACGGAGTCCAGCTCGTCGTCGCCACCGGACGCCGCCACAGCTTCGCCATGCGCGTCCTGCGCCCGCTCGGCCTCGACCACGCCTCGGTCCTCATCAGCTCCAACGGCACCATCACCCGCACCCTCGGGGCGTCTCCCTCGCAAGCAGGAATCTCCGCCGCGCACATCCCCTCCCAACTCCTCGCCCGCGCCCACCTCCCCCACGCCACGGCCCTCTGGCTCTGCGCGCACCTCCGCGGCCAGGGCGACCTGGACTTCCGCAACGCCCTCGTCCTCACCTTCGACCGCACCCAGCCCGACGGGGAAGACTCGCGCGGCGCCCTCGTCGTCGAGCGGCTCGATCACCTCACCGCCAGCATCAGCCGATGGATGGCCGCCAACGATCCCTACCTCGTCCAGGTCGATCCCATCGAGCGCGCCCTCGCCGACCCCTCCGACCCGCCCATCCAGGCCATGCTCTGCGGCACCCTCCAGCGCATGGCGCGCGCCGAGGCCCGCCTGCTGGAACACCCCGGCGTCGTTGTCTCCGGCCACCCATCCGAATCCGGGCCCCACGAGCTCACCCTCCACCGCACGGAGTACCCCGCGCGCGACCTCTCCATCCTCGACATTCTTCCCGCCGGATGCTCCAAGGGCGCCGCCATGCTCACCCTCGCCCGTGCCCGCGACATCGACCCCGCAGAAATCCTCGCCATCGGCGACAACTGGAACGATGTCTCCATGCTCCAGGCTGCCGGCCATGCGGTGCTGATGGACAACGCACCCGAAGACCTCAAAACCATCGCCCGCGCCAGCGGCTGGAGCATCGCCCCCTCCAACCGCGACGACGGTGTCGCTGAAGCCATCGAATCTGCACTTACTACCACCGTTGGTTAGTGCTGCTTCGCAATCGCCTGCGGCAGCTTCTCGTAGATCCCGCCGAACCCGCCATTCGACAGGATCGCCACCACATCGCCCGCGCGCAGCTCCGGCGCAATCGCCGCAACGATCGCGTCCGCGTCCGCATATACTGCCGACACCAGCCCGCGAGCGCGCAACGCCGCAACCACATTCTCCGGATGCAGCCGTTCGCCCGCCGGAATTGCCTCCGACTTAAAAATCTCCGCCAACACGCTGCGGTCCGCCAGCGCCAGGCTCTCCACCAACTCGTGCTCAAAAACATTCCGCCGCAACGTATTCGACCGAGGCTCCAGCACAGCCCAAAGTCGCCGTCCCGGATAAGCCGTGCGCAGCGCCCGCAGCGTCTCGCGGATCGCCGTCGGATGGTGCGCGAAGTCGTCGATGATCGTCACGCCGTTGACCTCGGCCCGCACCTCCAGCCGCCGCTTCACCGAGCGGAAGGTCGCCAGCGCCTCCACAATCGCCGCCGCTGGAACGCCCTGTCCCGCCGCCAGCGCCGCCGCAGCCGTCGCATTCAGCGCATTGTGCTCGCCCGCCATCGGAAGCCGCAGCTCGGCAAACGGCGCTCCCGCGCGCAGCAGCGTCCAGCGCGACTCCGTCCCCTCATGCCGCAGCTCCGTCAGCCGCCACTGCGACTCCGCGCGAAATCCGTACCGCTCCACCGCGCAGAACGCCCGCGCCACGCACTCGCTCACGTTCTCGCTGCCGTCGAACGCCACCAGCCGCCCGCGCCGCGGGATCAGGTTCACCAGCCGCTTGAACGCCGTCTTCACCGCCGCAAGATCCACGTAGATGTCCGCGTGGTCGAACTCCACATGGGTCAGAATCGCCGCGTCGGGAAAGTAGTGCAGGAACTTCGGCCCCTTGTCGAAGAACGCCGTATCGTACTCATCGCCCTCCAGCAGAAACGGCTGCCTCACCCCGTCGATCTCCGGCCGCACCATGAAGCTCGTCCCAAAGTTCTCCGCCACGCCGCCGATCAGGAACGACGGAGCAAATCGCGCCGCGCCCTTGCCGTTCCCTTTTCCCTTTTCCCTGTTCCCTGCGACCTCATAGATCCACGCCAACATGCTGGTCGTGGTCGTCTTGCCATGCGTGCCGGCCACCACCAGCGACTCGCGCCCCATCAAGAATTCATCGTGCAGCACCGCAGCCATCGACGTAAACGGAATCCGTGCGTCCAGCACAAACTCCAGCTCCACGTTGCCGCGCGAGATCGCATTGCCCACGATTACCAGGTCCGGTCGCGGCGTAAGGTTACTTTCCGCATAAGGCTGCATCAGCGGAATCCCCAGCCCAGCCAGCACATCGCTCATCGGCGGATACGCCGCCGCATCCGAGCCCGTAATCCTGTGCCCGCGCGCCTGCAGCATTCCCGCCAGCGATGCCATCGCCGTCCCGCAGACCCCAATCAAATGTATGTGCTTTGAATCCCGATTCGTCTTTGTCATCGTCTCTTACAAGACTAGACCGCAACCGCCGCTTCCAGAAAGTCCATCCGCGGGTTCCCCGCCGCGCCCGTCTCCAGCCGCACGCGCACGCCCAGCGGCACCGTCACATTCGCCCCATCCACATGACCCGACCGCAGCCCAATCGCCACCGGCCCCGCAAAATCCGCGAGCGCATGAAGGATCGAAGCCTCCAGCCATATCTCTTCCTCCGCCGCGACGCACTGCCGCATGTCGCCGAAGACGATCCCGCTCACATGCTCCAGCAGCCCCGCGTAGCGCAGATGCAGCAGCATCCGGTCCCACTGATATGGCTTGGTCCCAATATCCTCCAGAAATAAGATTCGCGGCGCGTCCGCGCTCGCCGGTCGCAACGCATACGGCGTGCCCAGCCCCTCGGCCAGAATCGAAAGGCATCCGCCCGCCAGCGTCCCTTCGGCCGTTCCCGCGCGCAACACGCGCAGCCCATCGCTCGACGTCAGCGACCAGTTCGCATCGCCGCCCATCGCATGGCCCCAACTCGCGCGATCGAATCCCTGCGCCCGCGCAAAGTCCGCCGCCACCATCGGTCCATAGAACGTCACCAGCCCCGCCTCGCGCGCCAGCCACACATGCAGCGAGGTGTGATCGCTGTATCCCACAAAGACCTTCGGGTTGGCGCGAACCAGCTCCACATCCAGATGTGGCAGCAGCTCGGCCGAGCCCCACCCGCCCCGCGTACACACAATCCCATCGATCGCCGCGTCCGCGAACGCCGCATGCAAATCCGCAACCCGTTGCTCCACCGTCCCTGCATAATAGAGCGGTCCGCGGTCGAGAGCATGAGGCAACAGCACAGTCTTATATCCAAGCCCATGCAGGCAATCCATCCCCGCCTGCACCAGCTCCGGCTTCGTCGCACTCGCCGGCGACACCACAGCCAGCGCCGCTCCGGCCCGCAGCGCGGCAGGCCTCACCCTGGCGCGCGCCGCCGCGCTCAAATCCCCACCGCTGCACGCTTCTTCGCGTCCGCCGCATCCACCTGAAACGCATTGCCCTGGCACACAATCTCCGCCGGCCCGGTCAGCCGCATCGCCGCGTCATTCGCGGGCCAAACCGTCTTCTGCGATCCCCCCTCAGCCAGCGCCGTCAACTCACGTGCCGTCCCGCGCAGCGCCATCGCGGCGGCCGAGGCTGCGCACGTCCCCGTGCCCGAAGACATCGTCGGTCCGCACCCGCGCTCGTAGATACGAAACGCAATCTCGCCCGTCGCGCACACGCGTACAAACTCCACGTTCGTCCCCTGCGCAAACAGCGAACTCGCGCTGATCTTCGCCCCCAACGCCTGCCACGTCATCCCGTGCGCGCCAAAATCCTCCCGCTCCACAAACAGCACGAAGTGAGGATTTCCCACATGTACCACGGCCCCTGCCACCGCGCCCACGCCAGGAATCTCAATCGTCCGCTCCTCAACCCGCGGCACGCCCATCCCGGTCTCAATCCGGTAAACGGGATCGTTCGCCTCGATCACGCAGCACGTCCGCACTCCGCCCAGCGTACCGATCGCAACCTCGCGCACTCCTTCGCTTCGCGCCAGCCACGCCGCCACGCAGCGCGTCCCATTGCCCGATAGCTCCGCCTCGCTGCCATCCGCATTGAACAGCCGCAGGAAAAATTCGCCGCCAGCCCGCCGGGCAGGATCGCGATCCAGAAACTCGATCCCATCAGCGCCAATGCTGCTGTTCCGCGAGCACAGCCTCCGCGCCAGCGCCGCATGAGCGCCCCGCGCGACCGTCTCCTCCAGAATCAGGAAGTCGTTGCCGCACGCATGTGCCTTCACAAACGGGATCGTTGCCTGCCCACGCTGCTTGATCTCAGTCCTCCTCGTCGTCGCTGAACGCAACCACCTTGTCCGCCGCGTCGCCTGCCGCCAGTTCGGCCAGCAGTTGTTTATGTTTCAACTTGCTCGCTGAAATAGTAAACGTCACCCGCTCCAACTCGCCCAGCCTGTCCCTCTTCGTAACATTCAGCCGCAGATGCTCGCGGTCCAGCACCGCCAGGATCTGCGCGAACATTGTCTTCTCGTCGTTTCCGCGCACCTCGTACAGCATCGGGTAGCGCTTCCACCCCGTCCGCGTTTCCAGCAGCCCAACAAGCCGCAGCGCAACCAACACAATCGCCGTAGCGATCGCCGCCTCCACATACAGACCCGCCCCGCACGCCATCCCGATCGACGCCACCACAAAAACCGTAGCCGCGCTGGTCAGCCCCAGCACCCGGTTCCTCGTATGCAGAATCAGCCCCGCACCCAGGAACCCGATCCCCTGCACAATGTTCGACGCCACCCGGCTCTTGTCCGTGATCCCCGGCCCAGCCAGCACGCCCGAAAGCACCGTAAACAGCGCGCATCCCATGCACAGCAGCAGGTTGGTGCGCAGCCCCGATGCCTTGTGCCGCCACTCGCGCTCCACCCCGATCAGGCCGCCCATCGCGCACGCCATCAACAGCCGCGTGGTGGACCCTTGTGAGAACGCCATCTGTTCTATCGTGCTGAAGTGAATCGGTAAGTTCGCGATCATAGGCATTTTCTCTTCGCTGCGATAGTAGCACCACTAATTAAGTTGTCATTCTGAGCGTAGCGAAGAATCGCCGCATTTCGCTCGAAGTGCGACAGAAGACACGATCAGCAAGAATGCACTACCTCCCCGTTGTCCCGCCCGCCGCCCCATAGCTCTCCGACTGATAAACCCGCGCGCAAGGCTGCCCCGTCCCGCACAGGATCGTCAGCTCCTGCAATCCCTCGGGATGCTCCTCCACGGCCTTCGCAACCGAGTCCCCCTCCAGCGCAACCACATACGCCGCGTGCTCCGCCGGAGCCTGCAACGCCGCGTGCCAACTGTCGTAGTCGCTCTCGTTGATCGTCTGCCGCAGAGGAATCCCCGCGTCCTCGAGCGCCCCAATGTGGTCCGACTCCTGCATCAGGATCGCCGCGCCCGGCGGAAGGTCCTCCAGCACCAGCGCCAGGTTCTGCTCGAACGGCACCCGCGTCGTCGAGTTCACCAGCGCCTCCTTCAGCACCAGCGGAGGCGCGTAGTTCGCCAGCAGATTGCTCGGATGACGCTCGATCAACTTCGCGCATTGCTGCACCAGTTCCGTCCCATAAACCATTGCCAGCGAATTCACCAGTACCAGCGCCAGCGCCACCAGAAATAGCGGCCGCACTGAAATCTCCGCACCGTCATTGGCCGCGGCCTCATCTCCCGTTCGAACGCGGGCCTTCGCAAACCGCCGCTCCCACGCCGCCGCGGCCACCGGCGCAAACAGCGCCAGCGCCGGCAGCATCTCCATCCCATACCGCGCGTTGTAGTACGAGTGCGGATAAAGCTCGGGAATAAAGATCGGCACCGACCCGTACGCCACCGAATAAACGTAGAAAGCCAGCGGGACCCACAGCAGCAGCGACGCGCGCGCGGTCCCTCGCCGCAGCGCAATCCAAAGCCCAGCCATGGCCGCAGCCATCGCCGCAAAGCCGGTCTCCCATGCCGCCGCCACCACCTGCGCCGTGCGCGTATAAAACAGCAGCGCCCACCCCACGTTGTGCCACCCGCGATAGTGCTTCGATCCCGGCGGCGAAGTCCGCTTCTCGATCGCCGGGGCCGAGTAAGGCCCGCGCAGAAAGTCCAGCGGATCGTGGTAGAAGTGCTGGTTGTACCAAAGCCACAGCACCGGTCCCGCCACCGCAAACAGCGTAAACACCGCAAACGACGGTGCCATGCGCCTCCACAGTCCGCCCGCGCTCCACAACTGCCACGTCACCACGCACCACACCGCCGCGCCCAACACCCATCCGTCGTAGCGCGTAAACACCGCCGCAAAGATCAGCAACCCAAGCCAGATCGTTCGCCGTGCCACGCGCGATTGCTCGTCTGCGCGGATCGCGTCCACGCACTCCACCGTCAGCAGCACCATCCAGATCAGCAGCGCCAGAAACAGCGGCTCGGTCATCGCCGTTGTCGAAAGATACAGCAGGTTCGGATTCAGCCCGTAGAACGCCGTCGCCACCAGCGCCCAGCGCGGAGCCAGCATCCGCCGGCACAGCCGGAAGAACCCCGCCACGCCCAGCACATAACAGATCAGCGAAGGCCACGCCCCAGCCAGCCCGCTCCGCCACCACTCCATCTTCTGCACAAATGGCAGCATCAGCAGGTGCGGCAGAGGCAACCACACGCCGCCCAGTTGCACCAGGCCCGGATTGCGCGTGTCCAGAATCCGCCGCGCAATCCCCAGATGCGCCACCGCATCGCCATACAACAATGCGTACCCGCGCGTGAAGCACACAATCAGCGCCATGAAGCCCAGCAATACAGCGCCCATCGCAATGGCGTAGATCTCTTCTCCCGTCGCCGGCTGCACTGCGTCCGAATAGAAATCCGTGGCAACCGCCTTGCCTGCGCCAGCCCTCCCAAGACGCAAGGCCAGCGGTCCGCGCGGTGCCGCCATCGTGCGCTCCCGTGGTGCCCGTCCCGATTTAGACCGCTGCGTCAAGATGCGAAATCTCCCGGAACACTTCAAATCGTGCGTCAATCTCCTCGCGCGTCACCGCCTGCAACCGCTCCGTGCCAAAGCGCTCGCACGCGAACGACCCCATCACGCCGCCATAGAACATCGCCCGGCGAAAGACCGCCGGCGTCAGTTCTGGCTGCGACGCAAGGTATCCATAGAATCCGCCGGCAAACGAATCGCCCGCGCCGGTCGGATCCACCACCTCGGCCAACGGCAGCGCAGGCGCGCGGAACGGCCTCGGCACCGCGCCACCCGCAAACGAACGCGCCCCGAAGAACCCCGTCGCGCCATACTCCCCATGCTTCATCACCAGCGACCGCGGCCCCATCGCCAACACCCGCTCCGCCGCGCGCACCGAGTTCTGTTCGCCCGAAAGCATTCTCGCCTCGCCATCGTTGATCAGCAGTACATCCAGATCGCGCAGCACCAGCGCCAGGTTCTCCGCGTGGGCGCTGATCCAGTAGTTCATCGTGTCGCCGCACACCATGCGCACCCGCGGCATCTGGCTGCGCACCCGTGCCTGTAGCACCGGATCGATGTTGGCCAGAAATAAATACTCGCTGTCGGTATAAGCCTCGGGAATCTTCGGCTCGAATTTCTCGAAGACGTTGAGGTCGGTGCCCAGCGTCTCGGCCTCGCTCATCGCTCCCGCGTACGCTCCAGTCCAATGAAAGCTCAGCCCGGGCGCGTGCTCGATGCCTTGTATATCAATCCCGCGCGCCGTAAACACCGCCTCATGCTTGGGCAGAAAGTCCTCGCCCACCACCGCAATCACGCGCACATCGGTAAAATAGCTCGCGGCCAGCGAAAAGTACGTCGCCGCGCCGCCCAAACAATCGTCCACTTTGCCATGCGGCGTCGCAATGCTGTCGAACGCCACCGATCCAACCACCAGAATCGCCATGTTCCCGCTTTCTCTATCGAAATTGTCATTCTGAGCGGAGCGAAGAATCCCCGCATTTCGTCGTTGCTTGTTCTTGCACGTCATTCTGGCGCAGCCAGAATCTCCGTATTTGTATCCTGCTCCCGCAATACATTTTGAATATGTAACTTACCTCGAAGCAATTTATTTAATATGTAACTAATTAAGAAGCAATCTATCCAATCAAAGCCATACATGTAACAAATAAAGCTACAAATACTTTCCCAGCAGCAATCCAAGCCGCTCACGAGCCGCCCGAGGAATCGTTTTCCGGTCCGTCATCACCGCATACTTCAGTGCGCTGGCGCACGCGCAGCCCCGGTCCTTTGGCATTCGTGCCACCGCCGTCCTCACCACCTTCGCCGCATTGTCCGAGTTCTGCTGCATCACCGCGACCACCTGCTCGACCGTCACATCGTCGTGCCCCACGCGCCAGCAGTCGTAATCCGTCACCATCGCCACGGTCGCGTAGCATATCTCCGCCTCGCGCGCGAGTTTTGCCTCCTGCAGATTGGTCATCCCGATCACATCCGCGCCCCAGCTCCGATACAGGTTCGATTCGGCGCGCGTGGAGAACTGGGGCCCCTCCATGCACACGTACGTCCCGCCGCGCTTGCCCACCACGCCAACCTCCGCACAGGCCTGTTCGATCGCCGAGCACACCGTTGCGCACACCGGATCGCCAAACCCGACGTGTGCCACGATCCCCTCGCCGAAAAAAGTCCCCGCCCGCGCAAACGTCCGGTCGATGAACTGGTCCGGAATCACAAAATCCGTAGGCTTGTGCTCTTCCTTCAGCGATCCCACGGCCGACACGGACAGGATACGTTCCACGCCCAACATCTTCATTGCGTAAATGTTCGCGCGAAAGTTCAACTCGCTCGGAAGGATCCTGTGCCCGCGTCCATGACGCGCCAGAAACGCTACCTTGCGCCCCTCCAGCTCGCCCAGGATGAATGCGTCCGACGGGTCGCCGAACGGCGTCTCCACCACATGTTCGCGCACTCCCGTCAGTCCAGGCATGGCGTACAGTCCGCTGCCGCCGATGATGCCAATCTCCGCTGTCTGCAAGTCTTTCGCTCCTCTTCCGTCCGCTCCGCGCCACCGTTTCCAGCTACAACTTCACTCCTGCCGATTCAAAGTATATCGTCCCGGCGCGCTACTCTCCGAGGCCGATCGCTGCCTTCATCACTCCCGCCGATGACATCAACCGCACCAGCGATAGCCCAGGATCAGTCAGTCCAGCAGAAGAATGTTCAGCAGAAGAATGAGCAGAGTGGCCCTTTGCATCCACGCCCGCCAACTCCAGAGGCCCATCCGACTGCACGCTCACAATGCTGTCGCGCAGCTTGCACGCCAGTTCCAGCGGAAACCCTTCGCTGACGAAGACGCCCGTACCCGAGATCGTCAGCAGCACATCGCCCTCGTTGGTCGAGTAGACCTGCTCGTTCCCGTCCGCCTCGTCCTTGGTCCGCCGCACCAGCCCAGAGTACTTGCGCGGCAACTCGTCCGCGTACACGCGCAGAAACGACCGCGCCGAGTCCGCATTCCTCCACTTCGACTCATACAGCAGCCCAATCGATGCCGTCGATGTCTTCGCCTCCGCCGTCACCGCCGACCGCTTCTGCGCCGCATAGTAGATGCCGCCCCTCCACTCCGGCGTCAGCGCCGCCGCAATCGCATCCCCGCCAAACAGCTCCGTCAGAATCTGCACGTCGAACTCGCCCATCACGCCCACGTCGTATGGCGTGTACTCGGCGTCGATCAGCGGATGGATGTCCGGCAGCCGCAGCACGGGAACCGGCGTGTGCGCCATATACGCCTCCGGGTGCAGAATCTCGAACGTCGAACCCGGCGGGTTGGCCAGCACCGCGCCGAACGCGGCCTCCTTTCCGCCCTTCACCAGGACCGCGTCCTCGAAGCTCATCCCTTCGCTGTAGGGAAACAGCAGCGACTGCTGCAGCAGCAACGGCGCGCGCGCCATCATCGGCGATCCGCCGGTGTCCGACAGCGTGTCCTTCAACCGCTCCATCATCTCCGGCGAGTTCGCCAGCGTCTTGCCCGTCGGCCGCAGCGAGTAATCCAGGAACACCACCATCGCCTGGCCTTCGGTCACCGCGTCGCGCGCCGTGTCCGCCTCGTCCGTCTGGATGTGTTGGTTGTCCTGCTGCACGTTCTTCGCAATCTCCTCCGAACTCACCACCGCCCACTTCGTCAGCCCAACCCGCTGGTCCTGCAGAGCATGGGTCAGCTCGTGCGCCAGCACCGGCTTCTGCTCATCCGGCTCGATCCAGTCCAGCAGGTTCACCGTCTTCGTCTTGTCGTCGTAGAATCCAGCCACCTGCTCGGTCAGCAGCCCGATCATGAACGGCTGCAGGTGGAAGTCGCGGTCCAACAGCCCAAACTTCTTCAGCACAATCTCCGCACGCGCCAGGCGCTTCGCTCCCGCGTCCTCGTCGAATTTCTCGCGCAGATATTTGTTCACCTCGTCGCGCGTAATCAACTTGCGCTTCACGCTATGCACAATCGGCAGGCCCGTGTCCGTGCTCGCAAACGACAGGATCTCGTCCACCGAGCGAAACAACTCGCTGGCCTGCGCCTTGCTCAGCGGAGCGTGCGTCGCATCACCCTGCGTACTCGTCGCCGGGCCCTGGGCAACCGTCGCCGCGCTCGCTCCCGTTGCCGGTTCCGAGGCACTCTGCGCGCGCCCCGCACACGCGCACAGCATCACCACAACCACCGTCAGCTGCCCGCGCAAACGCAGCCTACCGCGCCACTCCGCCAACCCGACCTTCCGCCTCAGCAAACCCACGCCTGTCCTCCGCGCAACCGCGTGCACGGTCGCTATAATCAACAGTGTACGCAGTTCCGCGCACCCTCCGAAATGACCACTCCACTCCAATCCGCCGACGCGCCCCTCGCCGCCCTGCTTCGCGCCGCCGCCATCGCGCCGCTCGACAGCACTGCATGGCTCCGCGTCACCGGCCCCGACCGCCTCCGCTGGCTCAACGGCATGGTCACCAACCACATCCAGCAGCTCGCCCCCGGCGCAGGCTGCTACAACTTCGCGCTCAACGCCCAGGGCCAGATCCAGGCCGACCTCACCGCCTTCCTGCTCGAAGACTCCATCCTGCTTGAAACCAGCCGCGATCAGATCGCAAAGCTCCTCGCCCACCTCGACCGCTTCATCATCATGGACGACGTAGAGCTCGCCGACATCACCGCCCAGCGCAGCGGCCTTCTCCTCGCCGGTCCAAACGCAAGCCGCCTTCTCACCGCCATCGGCCTCTCTGCCGGACCCACAGAGCCTCTCCAACGGACTCCCCTCACCTGGCGCGCCGCCGCCGTCGATCTCATCCACGCCCACAGTCCGCTCGTTCCCCGTTTCGAACTCTGGGCCGACTCCGCAACCATCGCCGCGCTCACCGCGGACCTCATCGCCGCCGGAGCCATCGCAGTCTCGCCCGAATCCCTCGAAGACCTCCGCATCCTCGAAGGCACGCCCCGCTACGGCACAGACATCTCCGACCGCAACCTCCCGCAGGAGACCGCGCCCATCGGCGTTCCGTCCCGCGCCCTTCACTTCACCAAGGGCTGCTACCTCGGCCAGGAGATCGTCGAGCGCATCCATTCGCGTGGCGGCGTCCATCGCGCCTTCGCCGGCTTCGTCCTCACTGGCCCGCAGCCCACCCCCGGCACCGTACTCGAAGCAGAAGGCAAGCCCGCCGGCGAGCTCACCAGCGTCGCCGCAATCTCGCTCCCAGACCAACCCGCGCCCATCCAGCTTGCCCTCGGCATCATCCGCCGCGAGACCATGGCCAACGCGCAGGCCCGTAACCTCACCCTCACCTATCCCGGAGGCACCGCAACCCCCATCGCCTTGCCCTACGCCGTCCCCTAGCGCATTTTTTGCTCGTCATTCTTCCCTGAGCGAAGTCGTAGGCAGAATCCCAGTATTCCGTCGTAGCCAGATCGCAGAATCCGAACCATCCGAAAGAGTGTTGACCATGTCCGAACAAAACAAGCCCTTCGTCGTCACCGACCGCCGCAAGTTCACCTCCGACGGGACCCCGCGCCCCGACGCCGATCCATCCCCGGAGCGCGAACCCCGAGAAGTTTCCGCCTCGAGTGCAATTCCCGCCGAGCCGCCCGCGCGCGAGCCGCCGATCGAGTTCAAGTCCCCCAACAACGCCGCACCCGAACCGCCCGCGCAGACCACCTCCGAACCGCCCGCCGAATCCGAGCTTCCGCCCCCGCCAACCGCCAGCGAGATGGAGCAGGCCAACGCCGCCTACCAGCAGACCGCCGACCACCTCGACACCGCCGTCCGCGCCGCCAACCCCGGCATGGAGCATCCGCCTGCCATGAACTTCGAGCAGATCGTCCACTCCATATACATGACCGCCATCCTGCAGCTCGGCGGCGCAACCAAGCCCGGCGAGCAGCCCCGAATCGACCTCATGGGCGCGCGCCAGAGCATCGACATGCTCTCCATCCTCGCCGAAAAAACCAAGGGCAACCTCACGCCCGCCGAGTCTCAACTATTGGATAACGCTCTCTTCGAGATCCGCATGGGCTTCCTCGAAGTCACCCAGGCCCTCGCCCGCTCAGCCGCCAACCGCCAACCGCCCGGCGCGCCCGGCGCACCCGGAGCACCTGCCCCAGGCCGTCCCACCATCGTCCGATAGTCGATAAACTGCTGGAGATCAATCCCTCCAACGAGGCCATCTATGAAGACCATCCAATCGTTTCGAGACTTAGCGGTCTGGCAGCGTTCCATCGAATTGTCGGTTCAGATCTATGCGCTCACTCGGTCCTTCCCCAAAGAAGAGATATTCGGCCTCACCAACCAGTTGCGGCGCGCCTCTGTCTCCATCTCCAGCAATATCGCGGAAGGACACAGCCGCCTTACTAAGGGTGAATTTATCAACTTCCTTTCCATCGCAAGAGGCTCCAATGCGGAAGTTCGAAGCCAACTCATTCTCGCGCGCCATCTCAAATTCGGCGAAGAATCCCTCATTGCCCAATGTGAAGCTCTCGCAACCGAAATCAGCAGGATGCTCAACGCCTTGATCCCCTCGCTCAAATCCCAACCCCAAAAGCCCAACTCCTAACTTACCCCTTACCCCTTACCCCTTACCCCTTACCCCTTACCCCTTACCCCTTACCCCTTACCCCTTACCCCTTACCCCTCTTATGCAAGCCACTTTAACCTTCCTCGGAACCGGCACCTCGATGGGCGTCCCCACGCTCGGCTGCGACTGTGCGGTCTGCGTCTCCGCAGTCTCGCCCGGCCCCGGCGAGCCCGTGCCTTCTCCGCACAACCGCCGCACCCGCCCCTCGGTCCTCATTGCGTGGGAGGGCCACAACGTCGTCATCGACACCGGCCCCGACTTCCATGCTCAGGCCGTGCGCGAGCGCCTTCGCCGCCTCGATGCCGTCCTCTACACCCACGGCCACGCCGACCACATCCTCGGCATGGACGACCTCCGCCCCCTCAGCTTTCACTCGTCCATCGACCTTCCCCTCTACGCCGACGACGCCACCGCCCAGACCCTCGAGCGCATCTTCAGCTACACCTTCGCCGCCGGCCATCGCTACCCCACCAGCGCCCGCGTCGACCTGCACCGCATCTCCTCCGCCTTCCCCGGCGCCGAGGTCGATCTCTTCGGCGCGCAATTCCTGCGTGTCCCCGTCACTCATGGCCGACAGACCATCACCGGCTACCGCTTCGGCTCAGCCGCCTACCTCACCGACCTCAGCGACCTTCCCCCGGAGAGCGTTCCCCTGCTGGCCAACCTCGACGTCCTCATCCTCGACGCCCTGCGCCCCGATCCTCACCCCACCCACTCCCACCTCGCCAAGTCCATCGCCATTGTCGAGCACCTCAAGCCCCGGCGAGCCTTCTTCACCCACATCTCCCACGGCCTGGACCACGACTCCACCAACGCCGCGCTTCCGCCCCACATCCGCCTCGCCCACGACGGCCTCCAGATCACCTTTGACATCGACTCCCCAACTCCTTAGCACTTACCCCTTACCCCTTACCCCTTACCCCTTACCCCTTACCCCTTACCCCTTACCCCTTACCCCTTACCCCTTACCC
>Ga0224555_1000729_pt1 | contig 49992 bp, 47 predicted proteins | sample 714S23034metaG_FD_180687 | JGI IMG/M metagenome (GOLD analysis project Ga0224555, IMG submission 180687) | Peat soil microbial communities from Stordalen Mire, Sweden - 717 S2 30-34 | ecosystem: Environmental > Terrestrial > Soil > Wetlands > Peat | place: Sweden: Norrbotten County, Stordalen...
AAGTGTTGTCGGACCGAAAACACTTTCCCATAGCCGCATCTTAAGCCGAAGTACCCTCTGGAAAAACTATGATGTTTGGTGCCCCTGGAGAATCTATTCCCGACAGACTCCTAGAGCGACTACGAGCGATCCCGGAGAACGGCTGGACAGACGTTGACGATCCCTTGGCAGAACTTCGCAAGATTCGGCATGAGAGGAAAATACGACGCAGTGATTATCTTTGATTCCACTTTTCTTGTGGTTCTCTTGCACCGTGATCCTCCGGTTGCAATGGATCGCGAGAATAAGCCTGTGAGCCAGTTCTAAAGAGAGAGTCACAGAATTGGCAGCGCATCTCGACAGATCTAACCACGGAAATTCGGGATTCAGCTTAAGCGAGAATGGCGGTCTCGCCGCTCAGGAGTCCCCCACTGGCGCCAGAACTCGGGCCGCGTGTCGTGGGCCAAGTTATCGCAGGAGGGCCAGTAGGAGTTCCAATCGCGATGAGTACTGTAAGGGTAGAACGGAAGATGGACGTTTTTGAGGTGTGCGCGTTCAATCGGTATCCGGCCCTCCTTGGTCTTTCAGTTCCGCTTTCGTCAGTTTCCGGGCTTTGATCTGCACAAAAGCCCGCGGTTCACTTGTAAAGAACGTACTCAGATCGTCGGCATGGTAGTCAGCCCAACCTCCAGGTCCGATGAATCCGAGAGCGAAGTTGTTTTCGACAAAATGCAGGATCGATCCGAAATCGTGCACTCCATTATCCACGTATCCCTGAGGTGTATATGCCGAGATCACCAACAGCGGCACGCGGAAACCGTAACAGTAGACTTCGCACCAGCCCGTGTTGTTTTGAAGCGGCGGCACGTGGTCCCACAAGCCGCCCCAGTCGTCCCACGTGACAAAGATCACCGTGTTGTCCCAGTACGAGGAATTCCCAATTGCGTTCACAATCGACGCAACCCATGCCGGTCCGCCCGTCCCCATCCGGGCATGATCACTGTAGGATTTGGCTGGACTCACCCAACTAACGTTGGCCAATGTCTCATTTTGAATATCCGTGAGCACCTGCGGCGGATTCTTCACTAAGTTGGACGACAGGTAATAGGACTTCAACGAGTTGGGAGCAGCCCAGAGCGGGGGGAATGCAGCCGCATAGTAACGCCACGTCAATCCGGCGTTAACTAACAAGTCTATCAATGAAGATCGCTCGAAACACGGGAAGACCGCTCCCATGACGCCATCGGGCGCAATGGTCGGAACGAGAGAACCCGCTTTCGCTTTGCATCCAACCGTGCCTGTAATGGAATTGTCAGATACGAAGAGGTCGCTGGTGTCGCTTGGGGCTGAGGTCCCAGAGATTAGCATCTGACGCGCCGGAAAGCTTGCACCTTGATTCGTCTGGAACATGTAATTCGCAAAGCCGTACTCGGCCGCCAGTTGCCAATAGGGATCGACGCCAGAAGCGACATAGACGCCGGAGCCATGAGGATAAGTACCAGAAGCCTCGGCAAGGAACCCGACGTGCGAGTGATCGAAATCCCCCGTGGTGTTGAGCGCAACGGCCGTACCCTTCGGGTGGATCTGCAGGTCGGCGCCGGGCAATCCGGACGCGCCGAACAGATTATCGGGTGTTCGGTTCTCTTGGACAATGATAATGACGTGATCGAACGTCTGAGCCGAAAGCGACAGAGCAAGTAGCAGGACTACCAAAATTGCCATTAGTTGTTTCATCGGCGTCTTCATTCCCCTGGATGGAGCCTTTCACCTCTTTGCAACCTTAACCGGAATTTCCTTTTTGACGCCAAGAACTGCTGCCATTCTCTCCCCCACCTCTGTTCGCGTCAATATGCAAGGCCTTTCACACCGGATCACTCCCGCTACGGTATGGGATTCCGCACCAGCACCGCCCTTGTACCACACGATGGGTTTATGACTGGGCCGCCCCACCGGGCGCGTCAGCAGTTCTTCAATGTCGCGCAGCAGGTTGTTCATTTGCCGGAAGCCGAATCGCATATTTCACGGAACGTCGGATCTTGCGACCGTCGCTCGGCATCGTTCAGATCCTCGTATCCTGCCAGCCGACTGTAGATGGACTGTCGTAGCAGATCGGGGAACGGCAACTGTGCATTCTTCCCCCGCCGATCGGTGTGGCCCGTCCCATCGCGAACGCGGTGCCCCAGAGCCTGCCCTGAGATTGTCGAAGGGTTCGCGCCCGTTTTTTGGGCGCTAACCTGGGCGGCGGTGGTCGCCGTCGCCAAGCGAAGTCGTTGTCATCCTTTGGGGAGCTGGGTAAGCGAAGCGCCGCCGCACCCAATCCTGTCCTCCTGAGCGCAGCATTGAGTTCACGAAGTGAAGTCCATGCGGAGTCGAAGGACCCCTACCAGCGAAGCCAGCAAGAAATCCTAAGCGGGAGACGACCGTGGAATCCCACCCTTCAAAAACCGAAGGGTTGAGCACCCGCGGGGGTGAGTCTGCTCTCTCCTTAGCTTGTCATCCCGATTGTTTGTCATCCCGAACGAAGTGAGGGATCTGCTTCTTTGCCCCCAACAAATTTGTCATCCTGAGCGAAGCGAAGGACCTGCTTTTTGCCCAAAAATCCCAGCCAACTTCCCAGAAGCACCCGTCGAGATCACCTAGCTTGAGGACGTAAAAGAAAGCGACAACGCATCAGATTCTGTGTGGCGCGGGCGCCCTCGCCCGCGGCCGTTGACTTTGGGTGGAGCAGCCTGTGAGGTCAGCAAGAAATCCTAAGAGCGAGACGAACATGAAATCCCATCCTTCAAGAACCGAAGGGCGCGGCACCCGGCAAGTACAACTCAGAACTCGGATTGCGAGTGGAATGGCGGCATTACGCCAATCATCTGAGTGGGCGTAAATCACGAGGCGCTGTGGCGACTTAAACGTGCGCTGGCCGATTACAATTTGACTGAGGTAAGGTTGATGACAACACCGGGCGGCCAGCCGAACAAAATCTACTTTGAACTCCGGTATATAACAACCGATTTCGATTTCAAGGACAAACAAATTAGCATCTCTGACCCTCAGAAGAAGATGACGTTTCTGCTTAGGGAACGGGTCCCCGGGGACGCGCCGTTCCCCGCCTTAGAAACATTCGACGGAGTCGTCACCGTCACTTGCGAAAGGGAGGTGACCGACAGGCTTCGTCAGGAGGCCACCTCTTCAGGACGGTTATCCATCAAAAAGGAGGCGGTTCACCGGGTTTGCAACGACATGTACTCACATATGCTGCGCACGATCCGCCTCATTCGATGGAGAGCTAACTCCGAAGGCAAACCACACCCCATTCGAAGTGCATTGGATGGTGGGTTCAGATGGTCACTCGATGGGGGCGATTGGAAGCCTGTCGAAGACTGTGTTCATTTCAGGATATCGGTCCACGTTAACTCCGTATGGAGTGATGAGGGTGATAAGTTCCTTGTAACGGAGGCGCCCGGTGAGTTGGATGAGCCGCTTGGTCACGAACTGCTTAGAGAGGCGTGGACAAATCGAGCCGAGAACCCGCGAAGTTCCATCGTTCTGGCAGCCGCCGCAGCAGAAGTTGGTTTCAAACAGTTCGCCTCAAAAGTGCTGCCCGATTCCGCATGGATTCTAGAAAGCGTCCAATCGCCGCCACTGGTCAAAATGCTCAAGGACCTGTTTCCTTGGTCAAGACTCAATGTGCAGATTAACGGCCAGAATTTGACACCTCCAGATTCCGTGACGACTGCGCTGGAAAAGGCGGTGCACCTGAGAAATGATATTGTCCACGGGCGTGCGGGTAATGTGAACGGAAAGACTGCGATGTCCGTGTGGGTTGCTGTGCGCGACCTTCTCTACTTTCTAGACTTCGCCCAAGGTCATCAGTGGGCGCTTTATCATCTCAGCGGTGAAGCTCGCAAACACTTTCCGCAGGTTATCTCTTGGCCGCTGAGGGTCGATCCCCTCGCGTAGAGGTAAGCTGCTTCGCCAGAAAAACGGACTAGGTTCGCAGTCAGGCCGGGTGTTCCATCCTTTTCGCGTAGTTTGCGGAAAGGGCGGGTGACGGGAATTGTCGCCGCATCTTGGGCACGGGGTTAATCTCCGAAGTCAGCAAGAAATCCTAAGCGGGAGACGGCCATGGAATCCCACTATTCAAGAACCGAAGGGTTGGGCACCCGGCGGAGAGTAGAAATCCTTTGCAGCCAAAACAACCGTCTCCAGAAACTCTTCTTGGCTTCAACTGGAAGTGGTTGCGGATTCCACGCTTCTTCAAGGAAAGGCACAAAGCGGACATGCTCCTTACTAAACGCGATGAGAGTGTGGCGGGCAGTCTGAGACATGTCAGCAACACCCTGCACTAAATGTTTAGCCTCGTTGAAATCGTCAGCTCTCAACGCATTCTCTGCGTTACCGCCCATGCGCCATATGTTGTTAAAGAGACCTTGGTTGTTGGCCCGCACCGCGCGCTGGAGAGATTCAAAATCGCTGGATTGGAACATTGAGCGGATACCAAAGTAAAAGGTCCCAAGGACGCCCAAGGATCCGACGACAATCCCGATGACATCTAAGGTGGACATTTTGCGATTATACCCACGGGCTCCCACAACCCCATGTGGGCAATGCCTGCCGGGCGGGTAGTAATCCGCGGCGGCCCGTCCTATCGCGGCCCGAAGGGCGGGGCCTTTGACTTTTTTTCATCACAAACGCGCAGTGAGCACCATCACAGACATCTAACCGCCCGTCGGCGACAATGGAGATCGACCTGTAGCAGGCCCGAGGTGTGCCCGTCCACCAGGACGGCCCTCGAAGCTGCTCCAGCCCCACGTGTCGCGATCTTTGAAAACTTGAGGCGGTTAGCGGGCGTGACCCTGAACATAGTGAAGGGGTGAGCCCGCTGCCGAAATCCTGAGCGAAGCGAAGGATCCCCGACGATAAGCGGGCGCCAGCCCGCTGCCGAAGCCCCGCGCCCAGCGAAAAAGCCAGCTAAGTCATTGAGGAATAAATATTTTACCTCTAAGTCCTTTAAACTCAAAGATTTTGCGGGAATTTTTGCGTAACTCCATGATTCCAAAAGATCGAGGATAAAAAAAAATTTTTAGATTAAACGAGGCAATATGCATCCCCTGGCGATAACTCGTTTACTTTGAATACTTTACATGTAACCACTGATTTATCAATACTTTAGCTGAAAATGGGGCGGGGTGGGGGGTGCAGTAGGGGGTGCAGTATCGGATGTGAGAATGACCTACCGCGCCAGTTCCTGCCCCAGCACCGTCGCATTGCTGGCGAAGCCAAGGCCGGTTTCCAGATCCACCAGTCCCGAGCGGACAAGTTTTGCGATCTCGCCATCGAAATGCTGCATGCCTTCGTTTTCGCAGGTCTTGATCGCGTCCAGCAGCGTGCGGCCCGGCCGCTCGCCCTGTTCGACGCAATCGCGAGTGCGCGAGTTGGATTTCAAAATTTCCACCACCGGGATGCGGTCACCGCCGTCGCTGCGCGGGATCAGCCGCTGGGCAACGATGTAGCGGAAAGTCTTGGCGAGACGTTCGCGCACCGATTGCTGCTCGGCAGCGGCGAACGCGCCGATGACGCGCTCCACCGTCTTCGAAGTATCGACCGTGTGCATGCTGGAAAGAACGAGGTGGCCGTTTTCGGCGGCGTCGAGAAGAATCTCGAGCGTCTCCCGGTCGCGGATTTCGCCGACCATAATCACGCGCGGCGCCTGGCGCAGCGCCGCTCGCAGCGCCATCGTGAAGTTCGGCGCATCGCTGTGCAACTCGCGCTGGTGCACCGTCGATTTCTTGTGCCGGTGCAGAAACTCAATCGGATCTTCGACCGTCAGAATGTGATAGCAGTATTGGCTGTTGATGCCGTCAATCAAAGCGGCGAGCGTCGAAGACTTGCCCGATCCGGTTCCGCCCGTCACTAGGATGATCCCGTTGCGGACCTTCGCCGCCTCTTCCAATTGCGCCGGCAGATGCAGCGAACCGAAAGTCGGAATGACCGTTGGAATGACGCGCATCACAATCGCGCAACTTCCACGCTGGATAAAGACGTTGACGCGGAAGCGCGCCAGTCCCGGCAATCCATAGGAAACGTCGCAGGAACCTTGCTCGCGAAGGGTATTGATGGCTTGCTTATTGGTGCCGATCAAGTCGGCCGCGATGCGGCGCGTGTCATCCGCCGAAAGCGTGCTGCTCCCGGAGATTTCAACCGCCGTGAGCTGTCCGTGAATCTCGACCTGAGGCGGACGCCCCGGCGAAAAAATCAGATCGCTGACTTTGTCTGATGCGCGCAACATGCCGGCGAGCAGAACCGGCGTCGGGATCGAACCCGTTCCGCTGATGCCCTCGAAGGCAATCGCAATCGGGGAATTCCCCGGAGCAGCCATTCCATGCACTCCCAGTTATCGGCATTGACACCACAGGGGAGAAACGTCGTCAAAGAAACCTATGTAATGAATGTAACGCGGATGTACGGAAGAGCGAAGGACAACTAGGTCAACGACCTCGGTAACTAAAGAACAGTTCTCAGTTCTCAGAAAAACCAGGTAGCGGTCTTAACTGAGAACTGGGAACTGAGAACTGAGAACTGAGAACTGGGTTTAAGCTACTTCTTCACCGGCTTTTTCTTGTTTTCGAAGCCCGTTTGTATAGTCGCACCGATGCTGGCCAGCATGTCTTTGGCTGGCTGAGCAAGCTTACCCTCGGGTTGGAGCTCAAGATACTTCTGGAAGGCCTCAGCTGTGCCTGGGGGCGCGACCATTTTATCGCCCTGGAGCGTAGCTTTGCCAATCAAGTTCACGCCCTTCCAGTAGTAAGCTTCGGCTTTGGTCGGATCGGCGGCAATCACTTTGTCGAATACCGCAATTGCATCATCCACCTTGCCTGCATTGGTCAAGATAGCGCCCTCGTTGAACAGGTAGGTAGCGGCGCCCGTCGGATCCAGTTGGGCCGCCTTGTTATAGGTGGCCACGGCATCATCGACCTTGTTCGCCTTCGCATAAACATCGGCAAGGTTGTTATAGTAGGCGGCCAATTTCTTGTTGTTGTCCGGATCTTTCTGTGCCGCCTCAGAGGTACTGCGCAGTTCGAGTGCCTTCTGGTAGTCGGTTACGGCCGTCTCGTAGCGCTTTTGTTTTTCGGCGGGATCGGTCTGCTTGGGCGCCGACATGCGGTAGGCGTCGCCGAGTTTGAACCAGATCAGGTCGCGGGTGCTGTCGATCTGGTTCGCTTCATTCAAAGTTGCGATGGCGGTCTCGAAGTCGCCGGCATCGGAAGCTGCACTGGCGGCTTTGAGTTTGTCGTTGAGCGTGCCGACGGTTTTCCTTTCGTTCTCGGCTTTGGCGGCAGCCTCCTTCGCCTTCGCGGCTTGTTCCGGGCTTAATCCTTGGCCCTGGGCGGCATTCGCCTGCTCCTTCTTCAGGTCGAAGTCCTGCACCGTTTCTTCCAACGTCACTGGGACGCCATTGTAGTGAAAGAGTTCCTTGCCGTCCTTGCTGAGCGTAACATTGTACTTGCCCGGGACGACGCCCAGCGAGAAGTACTCGCCATTCTTGTTGGTTTTGAGGTTGTACTTGCGGCCGGATTCGGTTCCGGACCACAGCACTTCGGCCTGAGCGATCGGCTTCCCATCGAAATCCTTGCAAACTCCCTTCACGGTGCCCGTGTTTTGCGCCAATGCGAGTGGAGCGCACAGCCCCACGGCGAGGACGAGCAACAGGGGAAAGATGAAATATTTCCTCATGATTTGGCCTCCCGGCATAATTCTGAATTTACTGAACTCTATTTACTGAATCTGATTCCCGCTTTTCGACCGTCACGGACGCGCGCACGGCGCGTCCCTGGCACCGGAAAAGAGGAAATCGCTATTGCGCGTTTCACCTGCTAGCTCAATCGAGCGGCGGCTTCCGCGTACGGAATGGGATCTTCCGCGCCCGCTTCGCGAAACGCGCGCAGGCGGAGCACACAACTGTCGCAGACACCGCAAGCGCGATCTTCGCGCTGATAGCATGACCACGTTAAATCGAAGGGGGCCCCCAGTTCAAGGCCAAGCGTCACAATCCCGTGTTTATGCATCGCAATCAGCGGTGTCACCACCTGGATTGTCCCTTTTTTTGTGCCCGCTTTCACGACTTCATTGAACGCCCGATAATACTCCGGCCGGCAATCGGGATAGCCGGAACTGTCCGGCTCAACTGCCCCGATGTAAACTTTTTCGGCTCCCAGGACTTCCGCCCAACTGACGGCAACGGCAAGAAAATGCGCGTTGCGGAACGGGACATATGTAACGGGTACGCCGCCCGGCACGCTGGCGCTGGCGCCGTGCGCTTCGGGAACGGCAATGCTCGAATCGGTGAGGGCGGATCCGCCGATCGAGCGCAGAGCTTCATTGCGCACCAGCAGCCGGTCACGAATTTCGAGCCGGTCGCAGATGCTTTCGAAGGCACGCCGTTCGCGCTCTTCGGTACGCTGCCCGTAGCTGACGTGGACGGCAGCCGCCTGGTGGTCGCGTGCTGCAAGCGCCGCACACACGCAGGAATCCATGCCGCCGCTTAGCAGCACCACGGCGCGGCTCCGGTTGCGGGTTGCGTTCGATGCTGAGTTTGACAGCATGACCTCGTCGCGAAGCAGAGCAATCGCTTCCTTCTGATTTTATGACAGTTGAGGACGTTTCACTGCCAGCGTGGAACAGTCGGTACGCGGACTTGGGCCGTCCGCCATTGCTAAACAAGGCATAGAACGCCCGACTGAAACGCCTGCGGCTGCCTGGTCGCGAACGCAGCCCATTTGTTGGAGCGGCTTTTTCAACGGCGCTGCGACGCGCTCGGCAGTCGTCCCTCGTAGTAAGCCTCAGAGCCGGCATCGAGAGTCTTTCCCTTTTCGCTGAAGATGGGGATGTGAATAATGCCGGCCCGCTGGAGCGCGAACTGAAGAGTGGTTTCGAGCACTCCGAATCCGTACTGAACGCTGCGGCGGAAATTGATGGAGGAGGCTTCCGCGAAATACTTCGTCGGGCAGGAAACTTCGCCGATGCGGAAGCCGAAGTAGACGCATTGGGCGAGCATCTGGTTGTCGAAAACGAAATCGTCGCTGTTTTCTCCGAGCGGCAGCCGGGTGAGTACCTCGCGGCTGAAAGCGCGGTAGCCAGTGTGATATTCCGACAGCTTGACCCGCAGAAGCAGGTTTTCAAAAGCGGTGAGCAGGCGGTTGGAGATGTATTTGTAAAGCGGCATGCCTCCTCGCAACGCGGTGCTGCCGATGATGCGGGAACCGAGAACGACGTCATAGACACCGTAAGCAACCATGCTCGCCATAGCGGTTACCAGCAGCGGCGTGTACTGATAATCCGGATGAACCATGATGACGACGTCGGCGCCGGCGGCCAGAGCTTCGCGGTAGCAGGTCTGCTGATTGCGGCCGTAGCCGTAGTTGCGATCGTGGACGAAGGACTGCAAGCCCAGCCGGTGAGCGATTTCGACAGTGCGATCGGAACTGTGGTCGTCGACGAGAATGCGGATATCGACCATGTCGGGCAATTCCTGCACCGTCGCTTCCAGCGTCTTTTCCGCGTTGTAAGCGGGGAACACGACGGCAATGCGTTTGCCGTTGATCATGCAGTGTATTCCTCAATGGACTGCTTGAATCATAACCGGAAACGCAGAGTTCTGCTGCGGTGATCCGGCTTCAATGTGCAAGGTGATTTCCCGTAGAGACGCGGTTTGCCGCGTCTCCGGAGACGGGCAAGCCCCGTCTCTACAACGGGGAACTTGGCCTGATGCGAAACCGCCTGTGTTGGTAGACTATCTAACAACACCCGCTGTCGCTCCGAGAGTTCGCGCCCTTGAACTATCGGCGAACTATGGGCGAAACTTAAGAACTATGCCTCCTCGCACTCTATTTGAGAAAGTCTGGGATTCGCACGTGGTCGCTGCGCCTGAAGGGCAGTCGGCGCTGCTCTATATCGACCTGCACCTGGTGCATGAAGTGACTTCGCCGCAAGCCTTCGACGGGCTCCGCGCGAATGGGAGGCGTCTGCGGCAGCCTCTGCGCACGGTGGCAACCGTCGACCACAACATCCCGACCACTCCGCGGGGCCTTCCCATCACCGACCCGATTGCCTTGAAGCAGATTGAAGCGCTGCAGAAAAATTGCCGCGAGTTTGCGGTTCCGCTGTTTGATATGGATTCGGCCGAGCAAGGCATTGTCCACGTCATCGGCCCCGAACTCGGCATCACCTTGCCCGGGATGACGATTGTCTGCGGCGACAGCCATACCTCGACCCACGGCGCGTTCGGATCGCTGGCGTTTGGCATCGGAACGTCGGAAGTGGAGCACGTGCTGGCGACGCAATGCCTGCCGCAGAAAAAACCGAAGACGATGCAGATCCACGTAAGTGGAAAGCTGGCCGAGGGCGTGTCGGCGAAAGACCTGGCGCTCGGAATGATTGGACGCATCGGCACCGATGGCGCCACCGGATATGTGATCGAGTACGCCGGCGATGCGGTGCGGGCGTTGTCGATGGAAGCCCGCATGACGCTGTGCAATATGAGCATCGAGGCGGGAGCGCGAGCCGGACTGATCGCGCCCGATGAGACAACTTTCGCGTATGTCAGCGGCCGCCGCTTTGCGCCAAAAGGAAAAGATTGGGAACCAGCGGTTGCGTATTGGCGAACTCTTGGGAGCGATCCTGGAGCCGAATTCGACCGCGTGATTGACATTGACGCGGCAGCGCTTGCGCCGTTCGTGACCTGGGGGACAAATCCTGGAATGGTTGTGCCGGTGGACGCGTGCGTTCCCGAGTTAAAGAGCTTCGCGCAAGAGGCCGATCGGCGCGCAGCCGAACAAGCGCTCGCCTACATGGGCCTCGATCCCGGAACGCCGATCGAAAACATTACTGTCGACCGAGTGTTCATCGGATCGTGCACCAACTCGCGCATCGAAGACCTGCGGGCGGCGGCGCGCGTGGCGAAAGGGCAGCGCGTGAATCCGAAGGTTCGGGCCATGGTGGTGCCGGGCTCGCAGGCGATCAAGCGCGCGGCCGAACAGGAAGGATTGCACCGCATTTTTCTCGATGCCGGCTTTGAATGGCGCGAGTCGGGATGCTCGATGTGTCTGGGCATGAATCCCGACATCCTGCAACCGGGAGAGCGCTGCGCTTCCACCAGCAACCGCAATTTCGAAGGACGTCAAGGCCGCGGAGGACGCACGCACCTGGTCAGTCCCATGATGGCGGCGGCGGCAGCCATCGCCGGACATTTCACAGATATAAGGAAGTGGCAGTTTAACTGAGCAGAAAGCTTGAGTAGAAAATATGCAACCGTTTCGCAAACACACCGGCGTCGTTGTCCCGCTTGATAAGGTGAACGTGGACACCGATCAGATCATCCCCAAGCAGTTTCTGAAGCGCATCGAGCGCACGGGATTCGGGAAATTCCTGTTCTACGACTGGCGCTTTTCGGGCGACGGAAAAGAGTTCGGAAAAAACTTCGGCGATTTTGTGCTCGACGCGCCGCGCTATGCGAAGGCCTCGATCCTGGTCGCGGGAAAAAACTTCGGCTGCGGTTCCTCGCGCGAACATGCCGTCTGGGCATTGGCGGATTTCGGCTTTCAGGTCGTGATCGCGCCGTCGTTCGGCGACATCTTTGCCAACAACAGTCTGAAGAATGGCCTGCTGACGGTGCGCCTCAGCGAAGAGCAGGTTGCGGAGATCATGCGCCGTTCGAAAGAGATCGAAAACTACCAACTGACGGTCGATCTCGAAACCTTGCGAGTGGAAGACGGACGAGGATTCACGGCGACCTTCGTCATGGACGACTTCTCGCGTCATTGTCTGCTGAACGGCTTGGACGATATCGGACTGACGCTGCAACATGAAGCGGAGATCGCGGCGTATGAAGAGAAACATCCGGTGTGCGCGGAGATGAAGGCGATTGCCATGATTTTGTAACTTCGTCATCGTGTAATCTAAATAGCGAGAACGACAGCCGCTCCAAATTACAAAATTACCCCATTGCCAAATTACCAAATCGCTTTCTCTGGGTCACACCTCATGATGAATCCGAGTGCGTTCGTGAAGAAACTGTTTTTCATTTTCACCATCAACTTTGTTCTGCTTTCCGCGGGGCGCGCCCAGACCGATGCACCGACCGCTACGCCAAAGCAACTCACCATCGAACGGATCTTCGCCGAGGGCGGAGTCACGGGCCGCGCTCCGGAGACGATCAGGTGGAGTCCGGACGGCACTAAGGTGTCTTTCGTCCAGCGTGATGACGCTGGCGAACACGGCGAACTCTGGTACGTGGACGCGGCAACGGGCGAGAAAAAAATACTGGCCAGCGAGACCAAGATGTCGCAGCTTGCCCCTCCCGCGAGCAGGATCAAGGACGAGCGCGAGAAAGAGCGCGTGGCGCGGTTTCTCGTCGCTGCCTACACCTGGGCACCCGATTCCAAACACCTGCTCTTCGATTCGCAGGGTCAGCTCTGGTATTACAGCCTGGATACGGGAACAGCGGTGCAGTTAACGTCGTCTCCCGACGCGAGCGAAGACCCGAAGTTTTCCCCCGACGGCAAGCGGCTCGCCTACGTGCGCAAGCACAATCTTTATGTGCATCCGGTGTCGGGAGAGGAAGGCGAGCGTCCGCTCACGCGCGAGGAGAAAGAGAAAGACAAGGATAAAGACAAGGATAAAGACAGGGACAAGGACAAAGACGACAACATCCTAAATGGAGAAGTGGACTGGGTTTACGACGAAGAACTGTCCGTGCGCAGCAATTTCTTCTGGTCGCCGGAAGGCCGCGAAATTATTTTTCTGCAGATGGATGAGACTCGGGTGCCGACCTATCCCATCACCGACTGGTTGCCGACCCATCCCCGGGTCGAGCAGGAAAAATATCCGAAGGTGGGAGATCCGAATCCCATCGTGCGCTTGGGAGTGGTGGGCAGCAAGGGCGGCAAGGCGCGCTGGATCAAACTCACCGCTGACGATGACACCTATGTGCCGCGTTTCGGCTGGATTCGCGAAGGCTGGGCTTGGGCCGAGGTCCTGAATCGCAAACAGGATGTGATGGACCTTTATTTTATCGACGTGAACTCGGGCAGGTCGCGCAAAGTGCTGACCGAATCGGCGCCGGATGCGTGGGTAAACGTCAATGACGACTTTCGCATACTGAAATCCGGCGACCGCTTTCTGTGGACCAGTTGGCGCGATGGTCACACCCACATTTATCTCTACAGTTTTAACGCGTCCGACCCGCTCGCGGCCGATGCCAAACTCGAACGCCAGCTCGAAAGCGGAGACTATGAAGTGATCGCAATCAGCGGGGTGGATGAAGCTTCCGGCTCGGTTTTCTTCAGCGCCAATAAAGGAGATCCGCGACAGGAAAAGATTTTTTCCGTGAAGCTGGACGGCTCGGGGATGCAGGGCATTTCATCGGAAGAGGGAAACTATGCCGCCAGTTTCTCCGACGACGGCAAGCGTTTCGTGGAAACGCATTCCACAACGCTGACGCCGCCGCGGATTTCGGTGTGCGCACCAGCCGGCGCCTGCCAGAAAATCTGGGAAGGGCGAAGCGTCGCCGATTACGACCCGATAGCGCCGAAGATGATGGAACTTAAAGCGGATGACGGCACGGTACTGTATGGCGGTCTGATTCTGCCGCGCAATGCGGATGCCAGCCAGAAGATTCCGCTGATCGTGTACATCTATGGCGGTCCGTGGGGGCAAACGGTGCGGGACGCTTGGGGTGGAACTCACGCGCTGTTTCACCAGATTCTGGCCAACGAAGGATTCGCGATTTTCTCGGTCGACAATCGCGGGACCCTGAATCGCGACAAGAAATTTTCCGCCGCGATTCGGCTGCAGTCGGGCGGAATCGAACTGAAAGACCAGCTCACGGCGCTCGACCAGTTGTATGCGAAGTTTCCACAACTCGACCGCACTCGCACCGGGATCTGGGGATGGTCGTACGGCGGTTGGATGACGCTCTACGCGCTGACGCACTCCGACCGCTTCAAGGCGGGAATCTCGGTGGCGCCGGTGACCAGCTGGCGCGACTACGATTCGATTTACACCGAGCGCTACATGGGCCTGCCGAAAGACAACGCCAGCAGCTACGACGATTCGGCCGTCAGCGCGGCCAGCAGTCTGCACGGCTCCTTGCTGCTGGTGCACGGGACGAGCGACGACAATGTGCATTTCCAGAATACGATCCAGATGACGGACGCGCTGATCCGAGCGGGGAAGCAGTTCCGGCTGATGGTGTATCCGAACAAGACGCACGGGATTGCGGGGATAGGCACGAGCACGCACTTGTACCACATGATGGAAGATTTCTGGAATAAGGAGTTGAAGTAAGTTGTCAGTTATCCAGGTCTCGACCCGTGGTGGACGTGAGATTTTACTGACAACTGACAGCTGATAGCTGAAAACTATTCTTATGCATCGCACAACTCTCGGCGATTTCGAACTCACTGTCGTTTCCGATGGAACGTACTTTCTCGACGGCGGAGCTTTTTTTGGCGTGGTTCCGAAAACCATGTGGTCGAAGAAGGTCATGGCTGACGAGCAGAACCGGCTCGACGCCGGCCTTAATTCGCTGCTCGTGCGCACCGGCAAGAAAAACATCCTGATCGAGACTGGCATCGGCAACAAACTGCCCGACAAAATGGCGCAGATCTACAAACAGCCGGCGAAGCTACTCGACAACCTGCACGCCGCCGGCGTCGCTCCTGAAGACATCGACATCGTCATCAATACCCACTTGCATTTTGACCACTGCGGCTGGAACACGGTGCGGCGCGGGAATCAGTTCGTCGCGACGTTCCCCAATGCGAAGTATTACGTGCAGGAACGAGAGTGGGAGCATGGCCGCCTGCAACTGGAGCGCGACGCGGTCAGCTACATGAGCCCGAATTACGATCCGCTGCTCGTGACCGGTCAGATGGTACTGCTGAACGGCGATGTGGAGCTTCTGCCCGGCATTTCGGTCAAGGTTTTCCCGGGGCACACGGCGAGCATGCAAGCAGTGATCATCGAGAGCGGCGGCGGGGGCAGCGAAAAGAAGAAAGCGTGCTACATCTCCGATCTGATTCCGACCTCAGCGCATCTCGACCTGACCTGGGTGATGGCGTTCGATCTGTTTCCGCTCGAAACCATCGAAAGCCGCAAGAAGTACTACGCCTGGGCGATCCCGGAAAAATGGCTGACCGTGTTCACGCACGATGACGCCACGCCTTGGGGATATGTGGAACGCGGAGAACGGGGAAGGCTGGGGCTGAAGACGCTCACCTAGGGACCCGCCGTCCCTACGTGCTCTGTGCTGGTAGCTTGGCCTCGAAGAAGCCTTCCACCTGCGCTAGGATCTCCGCCCCGCTCCTGGCGTCGTAGATCGCCTTCCTGAGCGCTGCACCTCCGGGCACGCCGTGCGTGAACCACGACGCGAACTGTTTCATCTTGCCTTCTGTTCCGGGCATTTCCTCTTCGAGCAGCATCTGGAAGTAGGTGCGGATCATCTGGTAGCGGTCGGCTTCGGTGGGCTCGTCGTAGGGGTTGCCGCAGGCTCCGTTCGAGGCTGCGGAGCTTTGCTCCGCTGGACGGGCGGGGGCGCCCGTCGCTCCACTTACATACTGCTCAATCTGCCGAAAAATCCACGGATTCGCTGGGGCCATGCGGCCGATCATCACCGCGTCGCAGCCGGTTTGGGCGACGATGGCACAGGCGTCTTCGGGCGAGCGGATGTCGCCATTGCCGATCACGGGAATTTTGACTGCCTGCTTGACGGAGGCGATCCATTCCCAGCGCGCGTTTCCGCTGTAGCCTTGTTCGCGCGTGCGGGCGTGCAGCGCAACCGCACCCAGGCCGCAGCTTTCGGCTATGCGCGCCAGTTCGACGCAGACGATTTCGTCGTCGTTCCATCCCGCGCGGAATTTCACGGTGAAGGGAACCTTCACGGCGGCTCGCACCGCTTCGAAAATCTGCCGGATCAGCGGCAGATCGCGCAGTAGCCCGGAGCCGCCGTTGCACTTCACGACCTTCTTCGCCGGGCAGCCGAGGTTCAGATCGACGAGATCGAAGCCGAGATCTTCCACCAGGCGCGCGGCGTCGGCCAGCACACTCGGACTGCTGCCGAAGAGCTGGGCCGAGACCGGATGCTCGTCTTCATAGAAATGAAGGTAGCGTCCGCGAACGCGCTGGTCGCGCAGCACGCCGTCGGCCGAGGTGAACTCGGTCATGATCAGGCCGCATCCGCCCAGTTTCTTAATGAAGCGGCGGAAAACAGTATCGGTGACGCCGGACATGGGTGCAAGCACGGTGGCGGGAGATATGCGGAGGTTGCCGATGCAGAACGAACTGGGAAAAGCACGCGGGACGGCCTGGCCGACGTTTTGTCGGGCTGGAGCGTCCGTGCTGCGCGGATTGTCCCAGAGCTTTTGCACAGGTTGATTTTACGTCCTTTTCAGCGCTTATCTCGCAATGTAAAATGCGCGATTATGAAGCGCATCCGAAAAATTTTGCTGACTCAATACATTGGCGCAATCACAATCGGCTTTATTTTTGCCCAAGCGATGATACAGTTCATCGACAACACAGCCCTCGGGGCGATGCGATATTGGACACCCGAAGAATTCCAGGGAAGCGCAATGGGCGCCGCGAGGTCATTCCCTTGGGCCAATTTCATCGTTCCATTAGCGGCCGTTGTTCTGCAGCTGCTCGTTGGATTCCTTCTAATCCGTTGGCTTTATTCGGAGGAGAAGACGCAAAGTTCCAACCAAAAGGTGGAAGCGCCTAACGAGGGGATCGAGTCATGACCGAAGCACCTACTCGGAAAGACTCAATTTTCGAGGGCTTTCAGGTCGGTCCCGTATTGACAGGGTTCCTGATCGCAACTGGGATCGAAGCGCTCATTTCGGCTCTCTCTCGGCCCTTCGCCTGGGTGATCGTTGACGCGATCAACGATGTCATCCGAGTTGGCCGGCTGCAAGTTGTCGGCCCCGGGCCGATAGACGTTTGGCCGTCCTCGATTGCCATTACCGGCGTCCCAGCAATCGTCGTGCTGCTATGTGGGCTTGGGCTCGGAGCGTGCTTGTGCTGCGGCGAAATCGGTGCGTCCTCGAACCCCCGATAATTATGTCTCGATCATTTCCCAATCAAGAGCCCCCGGCGGAGCGAGGGGTTGATTCCCAACCACTGGCAAAGAGAAACTACTTCTTCGCGGTCTCGGTCTTCGCGGCTTCGGCCTTCCCGGCGTCGCTCTTGGCGTATTTGCGGCGAAAACGCTCGATGCGGCCGGCGGTGTCCATGAGCTTCTGCTTGCCGGTAAAGAAGGGGTGGCAGGCGGAGCAGATTTCTACGCCGATATCGCCCTTGTGGGTAGAGCGGGTGGTAAACGCGTTGCCGCAGGCGCAATGCACGCGGATCTCGCTGTAGCTGGGATGGATGGCTGCTTTCATGTCAGTTCCGAAACCTCGATTCAGACATTAGATTCTACAGGAGTTAGGAAGGATTCAGCAAGGCAGGCTATCAGCTGTCAGTTCTGCGGCACTTATCTCTCAATCAAATCTCTCCAATTGGAGGAAGTCGATCAGAACCATACGAAACCGGTTTTACTGAAAGCTGAAAACTGACAGCCCCAAAGCAAAACGGCAGGGCCGACCCCCTGCCGTCTCGTTCGTTTCCAAAAATTATGGGGCCCTTACTTACCTTTATTGACCACTTTCTTGAGTTCGTTTCCGGGAGTGAATTTGGCGACTCTACGGGCAGCGATCTTGATGGTGGCACCCGTCTGCGGGTTTCGGCCATTGCGGGCCTTGCGCTGCGAGACGGAGAACGTGCCGAACCCAATCAATGCAACCCGGTCCCCTTTTCTAAGGGCAGCGGTAACACTGTCCACGGTTGTGTCGATCGCGGTCGTCGCCTGCGCCTTTGAAATGTTGCAGGCTCCGGCGATCCGGTCAACCAGATCAGCTTTATTCATGTTCTCTCCTGACACTAGTCGTTACGGTTCCCGCGCATCAGCCGGGGAGGAAAGCTCTAGGCGCGAGCACCGGCGATGGCCATTCTCGCCCATGCTGCGGGATTGTCAATGGGAAACACGTGCCAGTTGCCGGTTTTGACACCTCAAGCAAACTGCGATGTGTAGTGATTGGAGAATGAACCGAAAGTGCCAGTTCTGGTTTGTTGATGGGCTGCGAGCTCCGAGCTACCAAACTACGGTTTTCCTCGCTTCTTCATGGTTCTCCACAATTCGCCGCTCGTCTCCACAGGATGTGCACAGAAAGGAAACGGTTTCGAGTTGCGGTGCAGGCGGGTTCGGGCGCAGAGTCGAAGTACACAATAGAGTAACCAATTATGAAAACAGCAACCGAAGTTTGCCCGGTGTGCGCGGGCTCAGGATGGAAGCCGGTTCCGGGAGCGCCGGACGGCGGCGTCACGCGCTGCGATTGCCGGTTGCGGGAGCGCGGCAGTGCCCTGATCACGGCGGCGCGAATTCCGAAGAGATATGAACATTGCGAGCTGTCGAACTTCACGACGGATTTCCCCGGAGCGGATCGCTCGATTGCGCTGGCCCAGATCAGCGCGTCGCGCTTCGTGCAGGAGTTTGATCCACGAGGCGGCGCCGGGCTGCTGCTGGTCGGCGGTATCGGCACTGGCAAGACTCACCTCGCGGTGGGCATTCTTAAGGAGCTCATTGCGGCCAGAGGAAGCGCCTGCCTTTTTTGCGACTATCGCGAACTCCTGAAACAGATTCAGAACTCCTACAACGATTCTGTCCAGGCGACCGAACTTCAGGTGCTGCGGCCGGTGTTTGAAGCCGAGGTGCTGTTGCTGGATGAGCTCGGCGCCGTCAAACCGAGCGAGTGGGTGTGGGACACGGTCAGCCTGATCCTTAACACGCGATATAACGACAATCGAACCACGATCATCACCACGAATTTTGCCGACGAGCCGGCTGCCAGCGTAGCTCGATCGCTTTCGCCAGCGCGGGCGGCCGCGCGCGAAGAGACCCTTGGCGATCGCATCGGCGAGCGCATGCGTTCCCGGCTGCAGGAGATGTGCCGCATCGTGAAGATGGACGGTCCGGACTTCCGGCAGAAGTTCAAGAGCGCAAGTTTTGGATGATTCCGCTCTACCATCACACGCACTACAATCACAAGCGTGCTGAGCGAGCGTATCGAGTTCCGGCCGGAAACTGACGCCGAGGTCTTCTCCTCCGTAGCCGCTGCCCCCGCCGTGTTTCTTTTGCGCGGCGAGGATGCGAACTCCGAGCCCTACGTCAGCAAGACGGCCAACCTGCGCCGCCGGCTGCAGCGGCTGCTTTCCCTGCCGGAAGAACGCACCAAGCGCCTCAACCTGCGAGATCGCGTCCGCTGGATCGAATACACGCTGACCGGCTCCGATTTCGAATCGGGATTCGTGCTCTATCAAATCCTGCGCGCCGTCTTCCCGAAGACTTACTCGAATCGCTTGCGGCTGCGCTTCGCTCCGCTGGTCAAGCTGCATCTGGAAAACGAATTCCCCCGCGCTTCGATCACGACGCGACTGGGACGCATTTCGGGAAAGCGGATTTCTGGAAACAACGTTTATTACGGACCCTTCGCATCGCGGGTGGCGGCGGAAAAATTTATGAACGACGCGCTCGACTTTTTCAAGATGCGGCGCTGCGTGGAAGATCTCCATCCCGACCCAAAATTTCCCGGCTGCGTTTATTCCGAGATGAAGATGTGTTTGGCTCCCTGCTTTCGCGGCTGCACCGATGACGAGTATCGCGCTGAAGTGGTGCGGGTCGAAGACTTTCTGGACTCGCGCGGCGAATCCCTGAAGCGGCAGATGGCGGCAGAGCGCGATGCCGCGTCGGCGAAAATGGAATTCGAAACGGCCGCCGCCATTCATGCGCGGCTCGACAAACTCACTCCCGTGCTGCAGCAGTTGCCCGAATTTGTCCACCGGATTGACCAGTCGCACGCCGTAATCGTGCAAAAGTCACGGCAGGAGGAGAGAGTCGCATTGTTCCGCGTCGATGGTGGCTCGCTCGCGGGGCCGCTTGAGTTTCCCATCTCCGATGCAGAACACACCAAGTCCCAATCCATGGAGGCCCGCATCCAGGCCGCACTGACGGCATTTCCCGCGTCCAAACCAGCCAGCGCGATCGAGCGCATGGAGCATCTGGCGATCCTGAAGCGCTGGTGCTACCGCGGCACTCGGGCGGGCGAAATTTTCTTTGCCGATACCCGGGGAGAGTTGCCGATGCGGCGCCTGGTGCGGGGCATCGGGCGCGTGTACAAAGGAGAAGCGCCGGAAACCTCGCTGGTCGCAACGCCGGCAGGTCCGGTCCAATCTAAGGAGCAAGAGAAACCATGAAAAAGAAGGTCCCCAGCAAAAAGCGCATTCCCACTACGCTCAGGCCATCCCATCCGGGGGACAAAGCCCTGCGCGACCACCTGCTCTACCTGCTGAAAGGCGGCGGGGCACATATTAGCTTCGACGATGCCATGCGCAACTGGCCCGTGCAACTCGCCGGAGCCAAAGTTGCGAAGTTCCCTCACTCCGCCTGGATGCTGCTCGAGCACATGCGCCTCGCCCAGTGGGACATCCTGGAGTTCAGCCGCAATTCGAAGCATGTCTCGCCGCCATGGCCCGCAGGATACTGGCCGGCGTCGGAAGTGCCCCCGAATGAGAAGGCGTGGACCGCGAGTATAGCCGCGTTCAAAAAGGACTTGCGGACGATGGCGCGGCTCGTCGCCGACCCGAGAGTCGATCTCTACGCGCGGATCCCCTGGGGTGACGGGCAAACGATTCTGCGCGAGGCGCTGCTGGTAGCCGACCACAATTCGTATCATCTCGGGCAACTGATGATGCTGCGGAAGAGCATCGGAATCTGAGCGGAGCCTGATTCACCGCCGAGACGCAGAGAGCGCCGAGAAAAACCTTGGGCAGAATTCGAAACGGGGTGAGCCATCATTCACTGCCAAAATCCTCAGCTTGATTGTTTAAGGCCAAAGAAGTTTTCTCGGCGCTCTCTGCGTCTCGGCGGTGAAAAACTCTAAGCTGCGCGAACCGGCGCCCGCACCGGCTTCTTCCGGAACACGACCCGTATCTCTTCCCGCCAGTGCTCGTCAATTCCCAGCACTTCCCAGTCGATCTCCGGCGACAGATAACGCAGGATCGTATCGGTTGTGGGATGCACGTGCAGAGCCGGCGCGACCAGCATGAGCAGAGGTTTCTGCGGCGAGATCTCGCGTCCGGGAAAATAACCGAATTGCGCAAACTCTCCGCGGCTCTGGTGCCATGCGACGCGCGACCAGTAATCCACGCCCTGCAGGGGAAGGTGAATATCCTCGTCGGCTTTGAGTTCGATCACGGCCAGGCGGGACTCGCGAGTTGCGGCCAGAATGTCAATCATCGCTCGATCCGCGGCGGCGAACGCCGGTACCTGGGCATACACCGATTCCGGCCGCAGCCGCCCGTCGAGCGCCGCGATGTCCGCGAAGACCAGCGATTCCAGCCAGCGCTCGGGATGCATTCGCCACAACGCGTGGTTCTTCGGACCATCCTTGTGCCGCACAGCCGCCGCCAGTCGCACCAGATCCGTAAACTGCGTTTCGTTCTCCGAATCGAGAACACGCTCTTCCGGCCCCACCCCAAAAACGATCTCCTCGCTGCTCTCGAAGTTTCGCGGATCGTGCGCAATCCGCGCCTGCGCGAATTCGAGACCGTGCCGGCGGAATGAAATCGACGCGGACGAGAGCACCACGACTTCGGATTGCGGCAGAATGCCACGAATGCGTGCGATTGATCCCGCAAAGCGTTCGCGCGCCAAGCCTTCATCAATGGAATGTACCAGGCGGGTTGCCAGATTGCCGCGATCGCCGATATCCACCGGAACGAGCGCATCCTCCCGTTGGTCGAATTCGTACAAATGCCATTTCGCTGCCGTCGGATGCAGATGTGCCATGCGCTGCCGGGTCAAAGCCACGGTACCTTTCGGCACAACCATAACTAGCCCTTCGACCACGCGGCGTTCCTGCTGCGCCAGTCGGCACGCCTCGAGCCAAAGAATTCCGCAGGTCAGCGCGCCATCGACGGTCGATTGCGTTTCCTGGTCATTCACGCCGACAATGGCGAGGGCGCGCTGCCCCTGGCGCAGCCAGCCACGCAGATAGGCTGGGCCGAAGGAGTGTTCGAGATCGACGCTGGTAGTGAGCCGGACCACGGTCCAGCCAGGAAAATTCCTTTCCAGCGCCCGGCGCAGGCGAGGCTCGTAGGCAACCCGCGCCGCCCATCGCGCGGCGGGCGAGCGCTGATCGCGATCGCGGCAGAAATCGAGCCGGGTCGGGCGATTCTGGCCCATGCGCTGCACCTGCAACCGGAGCGTGGTGGCCCTTACTTCCGCATCCAACACACGCCGCACAAAATTCCGCTCGTGCGACCACAAGTGCAAAAGGCATTTGTGGTACTCACCCGAAACCGAATATTTCGCCTCGGCCAGATCGAACGCGATGGCGCCATCTTCCACCACGACAGCGGCGCGTGCGCCGTCGAGAAAGTCGGATAGCATTTGGGTGAGCGATTCTGGGGTCACGTTGTGAGAATTATTCGCCCCGTTGGAGTCGGCGTCAGTGATGGTTGAACCGCGAAATTGTTTGGTTTTTGCCCGGCTGTTGTCGCAAGGTAAGTCTACCGTGGAGCTACGAGCTTCGAGCTACGTGCTTGGAGCACCCGAGCGATTGCTCGTAGCCCGTGACTCGTAGCTCGAAGCTCTAGCGTTCCGATCATGGGATAATGCAGTCAGGAGTTGCGAGTCTTTTGCCAAGCCAAGGACATCAAAGTATGGTGACTGCCAACCAGGAACGCTTCTTTTTCAAGCACTACGGACTTACGAATCAAGATCTTGAGACTTATCTGGCCGCGGCGCTTTCGGCCGGCGGCGACTACGCCGACCTCTATTTCGAATACCTGACCTCGACCTCGCTGATGGTGGATGAGTCGCTGGTGAAGTCCGCGTCGCAGGGGATTTCGGCGGGCTGCGGCGTACGCGTCGTCTCCGGCGAGCGCACCGGGTATGCCTACACTGATGATCTTTCTCCGCAACGAATTCTTCATGCCGCCCGCACTGCGGCTTTGATTGCGAGCGCGCCTTCGAAAACGACGGTCGCCGGATTCCAGCAGAAGCCCGCCCGCAGCTTGTACCCCGTAGCCTTGCCTTCGGTGGACGCGGACATTACCGCCAAGGTTGAGCTGCTGATGCGCGCCGATCGAACCGCTCGCGGCTACGATCCGCGGATCAAGGAAGTACGCGCCAGCTATGCCGACGAACTGAGGACGATCCTGGTGGTCGGCTCCGACGGCACGTTTGCGGAAGACACGCAGCCGCTGGCGCGCGTGAATGTATCCTGCATCGCGAAGACGGATGCGACTTCGGGACGCGGCGGCTCCGGCGGCGGCGGACGGGTTGCGCTCGATTTCTTTTTTGGCGACAAGACTCCTGAGTTTTTTGCGAACGAGGCCGCGCGCCAGGCGATTCTGCAACTCGACGCGCGCGAAGCTCCAGCCGGAGACATGGAAGTCGTGCTCGGTCCGGGATGGCCCGGCGTTCTGCTGCACGAGGCCGTGGGCCACGGGCTGGAAGCCGATTTCAATCGCAAGAAGACGTCGGCATTCGCCGGCCTGATTGGCAAACGAGTGGCCAGCGAAAAGTGTACCGTGGTCGACAACGGCACCATGCCGTGGCGCCGTGGCTCCTTGAACGTGGACGACGAAGGCCAGCCCACCCAGGAAACCGTGCTGATCGAGAATGGAATTCTGAAGGGATATCTCAGCGACAAGCTCTCCTCAAAGCTGATGGGCCTGGCCGATACCGGGAACGGACGCCGCGAGAGTTATGAGCACATTCCGATGCCCCGCATGACGAACACGTACATGCTGGCCGGGCAAGACGATCCCGGAGACATCATTCGTTCGGTGAAGAATGGCGTTTACGCCGTGAACTTCGGCGGCGGACAGGTCGACATCACAAATGGCAAGTTTGTTTTCTCGGCGTCGGAAGCGTATCTGATCGAAAATGGCCAGATCACCGCTCCGATCAAGGGCGCAACCCTGATCGGCAACGGCCCCGATGTGCTGACGCGGGTTTCGATGGTCGGCAACGATTTGAAACTCGACGAAGGCGTCGGCACCTGCGGCAAAGATGGACAGGCGGTTCCGGTTGGCGTCGGCATCCCGACCATCAAAATCGATCGTATGACCGTCGGCGGCACCGCGAAGCGGGAAACCGGCGGATTCATGCAGTAGGCAGGAAGTCAAAAGTAAGAAGTCAAAAGTAAGAAGTCAAATTGAAGAAGTGACCTCTGGGTGATTTTGACTTGGTTTTACTTCTTCAATCTGACTTCTTACTTTTGACTTTATTTCAAATGACGACAACCCTAGAAACCAGCGAAACGAAGCCCGCAACCGATCTCAAGGACATCGCCACCGACGTTGTCAGCCGCGCGATGAAAGGCGGCGCGACGGCGGCCGAGTGCGTCGTCCGCGAAGGCGACGAATTTTCGACCGTGGTGCGCCTCGGCCAGGTCGAAACGCTAAAAGAGTCGGGCTCGCGCGCCATCGGTGTGCGCGTCTTTTTCGGACAGCGCGCGGCCAGCACCTATTCCAGCGATTTTTCCGCCGCCGGTATCGAGCGCATGTTGAAGTCGGCGCTCGAACTGGCGAAGATCTGTTCCGAAGATCCGAACGCGGGCATTCCCGAGGCCGGCAAGCTCGGATCGCTTTCGGGCAACCTCCATCTTTATCACGAGGACGTTTACTCGTTGCCCGGCCCCGAGCGCATCGAGTACGCGCGCCGCGCCGAAAAGGCTGCCCTCGACGCCGACCCACGCATCAAGAACTCCGAGGGCGGATCGTTCGACGCCGCCACCGGCAGAAAAGTGCTGGCGAATTCTCACGGCTTTGTCGGCGAATACCGGCGGTCGTACTGTTCGGTCGCAGTGGTGCCCATTGCGCAGGACGCCAGCGGCGGCATGCAGCGCGATTACTGGTATTCGGTGGCGCGCAGCCTGGCGAAGCTCGACTCGGCGGAACAGGTCGGAAGAGAAGCCGCTCGCCGCACCCTGCGACGCCTCGGCGCGCGCAAGGTGAAGACCGCGCACGTGCCGGTGGTGCTCGATCCCATGGTCGCAAGCTCCATGCTCGAACATATTTTCGAGGGCGTGAACGGCGACTCCGTCTATCGCGGAGCCTCGTTCCTGGCGGGCAAACTCGGGCAGACGATTGCTGGAGCGAACGTCACCGTCATCGACGACGGCACCATGCCCGGCGGCTTCGGCACCACGCCCTTCGATGGCGAGGGCATTCCCACGCGCCGCACGGTGGTGATTGAGAACGGAATTCTGAAGTCGTATCTGCTGAATACTTACACCGCGAAGAAGCTGGGACTCGAGACCACCGCCAACGCATCTCGCGGACTTGCCGGGACGCCCGGTATCGGACCGGGAAATTATTTCCTGGAACCCGGAACGAAAACGCCGAGCCAGATTATTGCGGAGATCAAAGACGGCCTCTATGTAACTGAGTTTCTCGGTCACGGCGCCAACTTAGTAACCGGCGATTACTCCCGCGGAGCCTCCGGCATGTGGATCGTCAACGGCGAACTGGCCTACCCCGTCGAAGAGATAACGGTAGCCGGCAACCTCAAAGAAATGTTCTGCAATATTTCCGAGATAGGCAGCGACTTGGAATTCCGCGGCAGCGTAGCCTCGCCGACTATCCGCATCGACGGTCTTACGGTAGGCGGAGAGTAGCAAGGACTTGCCAGGGACAGCCGCCCTCGGCTGTCCAAGCGGAGCGCAGCTCCGCAGTCAGGTGTGGCGCGGGCGCCGTCGCCCGCGAACTCTTCGGACCGGCAACGCAACCGCAACTCACGAATTAACCTGTTTTTAACATTCACCGTGTCATTCGCCGTTAACATTTTTCACATGCCTGAGCAACCGTTGCACATCGAAGGTCTTCCCGGGTCGCAGGAGGGAATCCGCATTCTGCGTCTTGCCGGACCGTTGACGCTTCCCAATGTATTCGGCTTCCAGTCCAAGGTGCGTGCCGACAACTCGCGCGCGCTGATTCTGGACTTCACGGATGTCCCGCTGGCGGATTCGGCGGGGATTGGAGCGCTGGTCGGGGCCTATGTCACGCGACAAAAAGATGGACGCAGCCTTGGCTTGGTGGGCGTGAATCAGCGCATCCATCAGGCTCTGGAAATTACGCGGGTGGAAAGCTTCTTTCGTTTCTTCCAGACGGTCGCCGAGGCGGAAGAGGCGGCGTAAGGTGGAGAGCCGGGCGTCCCCGCTCGGCCGCCAAGCTGCCCAAGGACGGGCGAGACGGCCGTCGCTCCACTAACCCAATCGTCGCCAAAAAGAAAAGCGGCCTGCCCAGGCCGCCTTCTTTTTTCCGAATTTTGGTTGTGGCCTAGACGCCTTTGACGTTCTCTGCCTGCCAGCCCTTGGGGCCTTTCACGACATCGAACTGAACCTGTTGACCTTCCTGCAGGCTGCGAAAACCGTTTGCCTGGATGGCGGAGAAGTGCACGAAAACGTCCTCGCCATTCTGGCGGCTGATAAAACCATAGCCCTTGGCATCGTTAAACCACTTTACTGTTCCTGTTTCCATGATGTTGCCGTGTTCCTTTTGTTGAAGTATGCGCTGGAACTCGCAGGATAGTACATGCAGATCACGCTCAGGCAGGTCACGCTGTAGAGCAGGGTACTGCTGACGACCGCAAAGATCAAACGCACCTAGATTGTACATATTCGGGGCTAAATGGCTAGAAGATTCTGTACTTACAGAGGTAATGGGTTCGGGTACAGTCCGGGTACACATTTCCCTGACACCCTCCCGAAAATTCCCGGTTTCAGCCCTCCGTTCTTTTGTATCAGGCTGAAAAATAAGGCCTATCACCTTTTGGCAGTGTTCTTGCTTTCGTAACAAACTGAATCAGTCTGGAGGCTTCCATGCTGACCATACACGTTGAGAACCTGAGTGATCTGGCAGTGGTTGAGTGCAAAGGCAGGATCATCCGCAGCGACTCCGTTTTCAAGCTTCGCGATGTCATACTGGCGCAAGCCGACTCCCGCATCATTGCGCTGGATCTTTCCGAAGTAGAAGCAATTAGCGGTGGCGGCCTGGGGATGCTCGCGTTTCTCGAGCAGTGGGCAGGCGATCACGATATTCGGTTCAAGCTGTTCAGTCCGTCAAGAGCCGTATTGGACGGGCTGGTGCGTACCCGCTCAATTCTGAACTTCGAAATTGCGACCTTCCACGAAATGATGAGTATCCTGGCCCATTCCGATAGCCGGTATAGCCTCGCTGCCTGAGCATCTCATTTGCAACTTTCCAGGGCCTCATTCATCATCGGGTGATGCGTAGTCGAATGGGGAAGTGGGGGCTCGTTTTCGCCGGAATTCTTCTGTGGGTTGCTCCAATTAGCGCCCAAGCCGATCTCATCGGGGATGTTCGCGCCCAATTGGCACAAAACTCTTTTTCCGCGGCTGAGTCCGAGCTTCGCACCTATAAGGCTCAGCATGGCGTCACGCCGGAGTATCTCGAAGCTTTGTCGTGGATGGCGCGCGGAGCGGCCTCGACAAAGCAGTGGGACCAAGCCGCTGCCTACGCCAGCGAGACGCGCCGTCTCTCGGAGCAGCAACTAACGACGACCAAGCGCAAACTGGACGCCGAACCTCATTTGCCCATCGCCCTCGGCGCCGCGTACGAAGTTCTCGCTCAGGCCTTGGCCGAAAAGGATATGGCGGAAAAAAGACAGCCGAGGCAAGCGGTTAGTCTGCTGCGATCGGCCTTAACGCGCTATGGAAATACATCCATTCGAGCGCGGCTCCAGAAAAATCTCAACCTGCTGGCTATGGTCGGTCAACCCGCGCCGCCCTTGCAAGTGAGCCAGTATCTGGGACCGAAGCCGCCAACTCTAGCGTCGCTGAAAGGCTCGCCAGTTCTCCTGTTCTTCTGGGCGCATTGGTGCGGAGACTGCAAAGCCGAAGTCCCCGTCATTGCCCGCTTGCGGCAGGAGTTCGCTCCGGAAGGCCTGGTCGTAATCGGCCCGACTCGACTCTACGGCTATGCGGCGCAAGGAGCCGATGCCGCGCCCGACCAGGAGCGCGCATATATCGAATCCGTCCGCGCCAGATATTATGCCAGCCTGCAAGACATGCCCGTGCCGTTGAGCAAACAGAATTTCAATGCTTACGGAGCGAGCACGACGCCGACTCTAGTCGTCCTGAATCGCGCTGGGCAGGTGGCGATGTATCATCCCGGAGCGCTTTCGTATGACGAATTGCGGTCGGCTGTGCAGAAGGCGGCTGCTCGCTAGCTCGCGTGGGGCTAGAGGGTTGCGGCCTGTTCTCGCCGTCGCGCCTGGATCTCGATATAGACGTTGATCAGGGAGACGGCGGCTGGCGTCACGCCGGGAATGCGCGAAGCTTGGCCTAGCGTCTGCGGGACGACTTTTCCGAGCTTCTCCTGCATTTCGCGCGACAACCCGCTGACTGCCTGGTAATCGAACCAATCGGGGATGCGGCGCTGCTCGGCCTTCTTCAGGCGATCAATGGCGCGCTGTTGCTGGTCGAGGTATCCGGCATACTTAATCTCAGTTTCGACCGACTTGAGCTCGTTGCGTATTTCAGACGAAAGACGCAAAGGAGAAACATTAACCGCAGAGGACGCAAAGTTCGCCGAGGAATCTCTTTCAAAAAACCTGGGCGCGAGATCCTGTAGAACCGGCGCCAGATGCTCAATCGTGATCTCAGGCCGCTTCAATAGTTGCGCCACTGGCTGCCCCAGAGCAGAAGAAAGATCGAGGGGAGCCCGTTCGATCTGCTCTGCCATTGCTGCCGTCAGTTTCGTCTTTTCCAGCAGTTGCTTCACTTCCTCCAGTCGCCGCTGCTTCGCCTCGAACTCTGACCATGCTTCATCCGAGATCAGCCCCACGCGCCGTCCATGCGGAGTCAGTCGCCGGTCGGCGTTATCGATCCGCAGATGCAACCGGAACTCCGCCCGCGAAGTAAACATCCGGTAAGGCTCGTTCGTGCCTTTCGAAATCAGGTCGTCGATCAGAATGGCCGTGTACGCTTCCGTGCGGTCGAGCACCAGCGGAGTCTCTTTCTTCACCTGCAGCGCCGCATTAATTCCCGCCATGATTCCCTGGCACGCCGCTTCCTCGTATCCCGACGTCCCATTGATCTGCCCGGCAAGAAACAGCCCCGCAATCTTTTTCGTTTCCAGCGTGCGCCGGAGTTCCGTGGGATCGATCGAGTCGTACTCAATCGCGTAGCCAGGCCGCATCATCTCCGCGCCTTCAAGACCCGGAATCGACTTGAGAATCGCCAACTGTACATCGATCGGCAGCGAAGTGCTCATGCCGTTGACATAGATCTCGTGCGTGTTCAGGCCCTCGGGTTCCAAAAAAAGCTGGTGCGTCAGCTTATCGGGGAACTTGACGATCTTGTCTTCAATCGACGGACAATAACGCGGCCCGGTCGATTGAATCTGCCCGCTGTACATCGGCGAGCGATGCACGTTCTCGCGAATGATGCGATGCGTCTCTTCGGTGGTAAAAGCGATGTAGCAAGGCACCTGCGAGTCGTGATGCAAAACACGCCGCGTGCGAAAACTGAACGGAGTCGGATCCAAATCGCCGGGCTGTCGCTCAAAGCGCGACCAGTCAATGGTGCGCCCGTCGAGACGCGGAGGCGTCCCGGTCTTGAGCCGGCATCCGCGCAGCCCAAGCTTCTTGAGCGCTTCGCCCAGCAGAACCGCTGCCGGTTCTCCCGATCGTCCCGCCGGATACTGCTGCTCGCCGCAGTGAATCAGCCCGTTGAGAAAAGTCCCGGTAGTAATGATGACCGCGTCGGCCGAGACGCGGCGCCCATCGCGCAGCAGGATGCCGCGAATAATGCGGTCGTCGGTCGTTGGTCGCTGGTCGCTGGCAACGTCGTTCGCTGTTCGCCGTTCGCCGTTCGCAACTGCAGATTCCTCGCTTCGCTCGGAATGACAATTCCCATCGTGATCGGAACAAGCGAACAACGAACAGCGAACAGCGAGCTGCTCCACAATCACATCCACCACTTCCGCCTGCTTGATCTTCAAATTCGCCTGCGACTCGAGCACTTCGCGCATCTTCAGACGGTAGGCCTGTTTGTCGCATTGCGCCCGCGGCGACCAGACGGCGGGTCCACGCGAAGTATTGAGCAGGCGAAATTGAATTCCGACGGCGTCGGTGATTTCGCCCATGATGCCGCCGAGAGCATCCACTTCGCGCACCAGGTGCCCCTTCGCAATGCCACCGATGGCCGGGTTACAAGACATCTGCGCAATCAGATCGACGTTCAACGTATAAAGAGCAGTCTTCAGCCCCATGCGAGCGGCAGCCATGGCGGCCTCGCATCCGGCATGCCCAGCGCCCACCACCACCACCTCGAAATGTTCATCAAACGTCTGCATTTGCGCTGGTTCAGGGCCCACAAGGAGAGGGGATACTGCTTCATCGATTGTAACAATGTTCTTTGCTTTGAGGGCCTTGCGGTCTTCACGCTGCGTCCTTGTGATCCGCCGGTCCCGACCGTATAGTGGAAGAGTACCGAGGTCATTAAGGAAACGAAGAATATGGAAACGAAGGTATTTTTGTCTCTTCTGGACGAACGCATTCATCAATACGATTTGCTCGGTCATCCCTTTTACAAAGCCTGGTCGGCGGGCGAGCTGACTCGCGACGATCTGCGTGAATATGCCGAGGATTATTACCCCCACGTGGAGGCATTCCCGGGCTATCTGGCTCAGCTGGGCGTCCGGCTGGAAGAAGGGGAGCTGCGCCGCGCCATTCTCGCCAACATGACCGATGAGAAGGGCGGCGAAGATTCCTTCGGCGAGCCGGAACGTTCGCACTCCGAACTGTGGCTCGACTTTGTGGCGGGCGTGGGCGGAAGCCGCATTCCGAAACGGCGGCCGGTTGGGGAAGTTCGCAAGCTCATCTCCTGGTTTCACCGTGTTGCCAGCGAGGGCACTCCGGAAGAGGCGCTGGCGGCTTTCTATGCCTACGAATCGCAGGTGCCGCGCCTGGCGCAAGAGAAAGATCGCGTCTTGCGTGAACGCTTTGCCGCCGACGAGAAGACCCGCGGCTATTTCACTTTGCACTCCACCGCTGACGTGCACCACGCGCAGGTGTGGCGCACGCAACTCGAGAAGCGGGTCAAGGCGAATCCGGAAACGGCCCAAAAGGCATTGGCTGCCGCCGATAGAGCGGCCAAGGCTTTATGGACCGTGCTGGATGGTTTCGAGGCGCGGCGGCTGGAACGGACGGCGGCCTTAGCCTCAAGTCGAAATTAAAAAGCCCGCCTGTAGAGACGGGGCTTGCCCCGTCTCGGACGCGGCGAGCCGCGTCTCTACGGGACTTCAGTTCTTCTGCAATCCTGTTCTAAGCAAGAATGGCCCGGCCCATCCCCATCGGCGTGCGCGGCGAGGCGGCTGAAACCGTCGAGTTGAAGCACACGCTTGCCGCACATGATCCGGAGTTGCCGCCGGTGTACTCGACTCCCGACATGATCCGGCTGATGGAAATCGCCGCTTTCAATGCGCTGCAACCGTTTTGTGATGAGGGTGAAATCACCGTGGGGATTTCGATCCACGTCGAACATCGCGCGGCCAGCGGAATCGGAGTGCAAATTCACGCCGAGGCGGAACTGGAATCGTTTGACGGCCGCTTCTATATCATGCGCGTCCGCGCTCACGATGGCACGCAGGACATCGGGCGCGGTACGGTGGGGCGCACCGTGGTGCACGTGCCCAGTTTTATCAAGCGCATGCGCGATAAAGCTCGCGGCAGTTGACCGCGCTTGAAACAACCAGCCCGCCGGAAACCTGCCGCAGAGAAGATTCGAGAAAATTAAAGAGAGAAGCATGGAATCCCAGACCAACCAAGCGCTTCAGTTCCGGCAACTCCATCGCGGACCGGGCGTGCTCATCCTGCCGAACGCGTGGGATGTGGCCAGCGCCCGCATCTTCGAGGATGCTGGCTTCCCCGCAATTGCAACCACCTCTGCGGGCATCGCTTTTTCGCTGGGTTATCCCGACGGCCAGCGCATTCCCCGCGAGGAAATGATGGCGCGCATCCGCCGCATCGCTCGCGCTGTGCATGTGCCGGTGACCGCTGACGTCGAGTCGGGATATGGTTCCACTGCCGAAGATGCCGCCAGGACGACGCGCGAACTGATTCAGGCGGGAGTCGTCGGGATGAACCTGGAGGATGCAGGCGACCGTCGGGATCAACCCTTGATCGGTTTACAGCTGGCGGTGGAAAAGATCAGGGCGGCGCGCGAGGCTGCCATGCAACTGCATGCGCAAATTGTGGTCAATGCTCGCACCGATGTATTCCTGCTGCCGGGAGGCAACCCGGACGCCGACTATTCCGAAGCTTTGCGGCGGCTAGTTGCATTTCGCGAAGCGGGCGCCGATTGCGTCTTCGCCCCCGGACTCAAGGATGCCGAAACGATTGGCCGGCTGGTGAAAGCCGTCGAATGTCCACTCAACATTCTCGCCCTGCCGGGAACACCCTCGATTCCGGAACTCGAAAAGCTGGGCGTCGCCCGCGTAAGCGTGGGATCGGGCCCCATGCGCGCGACGCTCGGACTGCTGCGGCGAGTGGCGGAGGAACTCAAGACTTCCGGAACGTACAGCGCGATGGAGGGAGCTGTGCCGTATGCCGAAGTGAACAAGCTGTTGGGCCGCTAACTACATCCATCGTGTGGTGACGGGGCTTCGCCCCGTCTAGGCGGGGCAAAGCCCCGCCTCCACACAGGTCTACTTCTCACCCGTTGAGCAGACTCATCACGTGTTCCGGGTAGCGCATTCCCGCAGCCGCGCCAGAGGGAAAGACTTCGCTCAAGCGGCGCAGGTCATCCGCAGTCAGTTTCAAATCGACAGCCGCGGCGTTTTCCTCGAGATACTTGCGCCGCTTCGTGCCGGGGATGGGGACAACATCGTCGCCCTGCGCCAACACCCACGCTAGCGCCAATTGTGACGGCTGACATTTCTTTTCGCGCGCGATCTCCTCGACTCTTTTCACGAGATCCAAATTCTTCTGAAAGTTTTCTCCCTGGAAGCGCGGCGAAAAACGGCGATAATCATCCGCCGCCAGGTCTTCGAACTTGTTGAATCGGCCAGTGAGAAAGCCGCGTCCGAGCGGACTGTAGGCGACGAAGCCGATGCCAAGTTCGCGGCAAGCCGCCAGGATTTTATGTTCCGGATCGCGCGTCCAAAGCGAATACTCCGTCTGCAGCGCCGCGATGGGATGCACCTTCGCCGCGCGCCGCAGAGTGTTGACTCCGGCTTCCGACAATCCGATATGGCGGACCTTGCCTTCCTTGACCAGTTCCGCCATCGCGCCAACCGTTTCCTCAATCGGAGTATTCGGATCGACGCGATGCTGGTAGTAGAGGTCAATGTGCTCGACCCCCAGCCGCTTCAAACATCCTTCGCAGGATTTCTTGACGTAGTCGGGCTTGCCGCTGACGCCGCGGATATTGGGGTTGCTGGCATCGCGGACAATGCCGAACTTTGTGGCCAGCACGATCTGGTCGCGCTTGCCCTTAATCGCGCGTCCGACGAGTTCTTCGTTCTTGTACGGCCCGTACATGTCGGCCGTATCGAGAAAGTTGATGCCGAGTTCAAGCGCGTGGTGGATGGTTGCGATCGATTCGGCGTCATCGCGTCCGGAGTAAAACTCCGACATGCCCATGCAGCCAAGCCCGAGGGCGGAAACTTCAAGACCGGAACGTCCAAGATTGCGGGTTTTCATTCGATTGTTCCTTTCGCAGAAAAAACGTGGCTAGAGATTTGACGACTAATGGTCTACGCTTCTGCGGGTATAGATGCAATAGCCTGCGGCGAAGGTTCCGGCAAGCGGAAACGTGCCACGGATTGCATCGCTCCCGTTTGCTTTGGCATCCTATAGCGAACACATGATTTTGATTCGCGTACAACCATGAATCGAGCGCCGATCTGGTTTGAACGGAAGTTTGAGTTCACGTTTCCCGTCGAGCAGCATCCGAACCTGTGCGCGCGCTTGCGCGGCACACCGGCGCGGCTGGAAGAAGTAGTCCGTGGCGCGGCTCACGACGTCCTGGTTAGGAAACCGATCAGAAAACCGGGAGAAAACGAAAAATGGTCGGCCCAGGAACATGCCGGGCATCTGCTGGACCTCGAACCTCTGTGGATGGCAAGGGTGGACGACTACTTAACGGAAGCGGCAGAGCTCACTGCGGCTGACCTGAGCAATCGGAAGACGTTCGAAGCGCAACACAACCAGCGCCCGATCGAGGAGATCCTGGCTGAATTCCGAAGCGCACGCTTGCGGCTGGCGAGTCGGGTAGAAAAGATCGACCCTGCAATCTTCGCGCGCGCCCGTCTCCATCCGCGGCTGAAAACACCCATGCGACTGGTGGACCATTTGTACTTTGTGGCAGAGCACGATGACCACCACCTGGCCCACATCTGGGAACTGATCAGCGCAGGCCAGCGGGGAACGCACGAATCAAGAAGTGACCCCGATTAAGTGACAAGGATTAAAGGTTTCGTGCGCGCCAACACCTGGCCGATTTCGACGGCGGCAACGCCAGCATCCTGCAGCGCGCGTGTGAGCGGGCCGGCATCTTCGGCGGAAACCGAGATCAGCAGGCCGCCGGCGGTTTGCGGGTCGAAGAGAAGCGTGCGAATGTCGGCGGGAACCGACTCGGCGTAGCCGACCAAGCATTCGGCGAAGTCACGATTCGCTTTGAGCCCCCCGGGAATGTAGCCAGCGCGGATGCAATCGAGCGCGCCTTCGAGCACAAGAATCTTGGCGGATTCGAACACAAGGCTGACGTTCGAAGCCAGCGCCATTTCGCGCGCGTGGCCGATCAGGCCGAAGCCGGTGACGTCGGTGAGAGCGTGGACGGACCACGTAGGGACAGCCGCCCTCGGCTGTCCTGCCGAGCTTCGCTCCGCTTGAACGGGCGGGACGCCCGTCCCCACATGAGCAGTGGTGATTACCTCGGCCGCGGCCTTGTTCAGCGTTGTCATCGACTTCACGGCGTCGTCGATCCACTCCTGCTTGGCGACGCCTTTCTTGATCGCCGTCGAAATTACGCCCGTGCCCAGCGCCTTGGTGAACAGCAACCGGTCGCCGGGTTGCGCGCCCTGATTGGCCAGCACGCGCTTGGGATGAACCACTCCCGTGACCGAATATCCGAATTTCGTTTCTTCATCGCGGATGCTGTGGCCGCCGACCACGGTGCATCCGGCCTCGATCATCTTCGACAAGCCGCCGGCCAGAATGCGCTCCAGAATGTTGAGATCGGCTTTATCGGGAAAGCAGACGAGGGCCAGCGAAGTCAGTGGCTTTCCCCCCATGGCATAAATATCGCTGAGTGCGTTGGTAGCGGCGATCTGGCCGAAGGTGTAGGGATCGTCCACGATGGGCGTGAAAAAATCCACTGTCTGCACCAGCGCCGTCTCGGGCGTGAGCAGATACACGCCGGCGTCGTCGGCGTGATCGAAGCCGACTAGCACATTCGGGTCCTGTTGCCGGGCTAATTTCCCAAGCACCGTGTCCAGCGCCGCCGGACTCAGCTTGGACGCTCAACCCGCGGCTTTTACGGACTCCGTGAGACGGAATGGTTTTACCTCAGGCACGAGGCCATTGTAACGGAGGGAAAGGAGGGCAGAAGTAAGAAGTCAAATTGAAGAAGTAGAGGCCTCTGCATTTACCTGTCCCGTCAGCACAACAGGTTGTATTTCTGCAATCTGACTTTTGCCTTCTTACTTCACGGTGACCTGCGTGATCTGCAGATCGGGATAGGCGTGGTTCCACTGGGCGGAGATGTTCTCGAAGGTCAGGCGGAAAGGTTCGCTCTGGCCGGGCGCGAGCGGCGACAGGCTGAGGTCCACGGCTTCGTCGTACGGTCCGCCCGTGCGTAGAACGTGGATGGGAAGTTCCTCGCGCTGCGCCGTCTGCCCCATGTCGTCCTTGAACGTGATCTGCGCCACGGCGTGGATGACAGTCTTATCGCCGGTGTTGGTGATGGAGCCATCGAGATAGCTGACGGTGGCGCCCACAAAATTCTGCGCCGCGCTCGTCTTCAGGTCCGAGAATTTCAGGTAGGCGGCATAGGCTGGAGGTGGGGCGGGCTTTTTCTGCTCGGCGCGAAAAATCAGCGCAAGAATACCGACCACTATCCCTACGATGACGATCCCGACGAGAATCGGACGCAGGCTGGACTCTTCCGGCTCCGTTGTGGGATTCGCATTCGGCTGGATCAGGCTACCCATGGCGGGATTGTACTACCGTCGACTCCTTACGCTGGAGGCGAAGCCGAACTGCGCTCCTCTGGGACAGCCAGGGGGTGCGCGTCCCTCCACGCCCGTTTCGCTAGTGGGCGCTCACGTCGGAAGGCGATGCTTTCGCGGAGTTCCCCGATTCCCGCGCGTCGCTCACACGGTAGTTGTTGTATTCAATCGTCAGCGTGGCGCGCCCACCGAGCCGGATGTAGCTTACAGACTCGTTGCGCCGCGGAAGCCAGAAATCCTGCACTTTCATGTACTCGTGATGGACCTCATTTTTCTTCGTCCAGAAGGAAGGATTCTGGGCCGGCTCGGCGTCAATCCGGGTCACAGCAAAATCGGTTCCGTCGACCCACACTTTGCCGCGATAGACGTACTTGCTTCTCACCTTTGGGTAGACGGCAAGCACGTATTGGCTGCCCTTTTCCGAAGATTTGACGCCCGACGACTCGAAGCCGATCAGCACGAAGTCGTAGTTGTCGCGGTTCAGCAGGGTGCGGGCATGCATTTCCGGCGCGGCGGCTTCTTTTTCGCTCTCCAGCAACCGTTTGAACACGCGATCAATGACCAGCTTCGATCCCGTTTGGGAAGTGACTTTAAAGCTCTTGGTTGCAGGACTGTCATACGTGGCCTCGACCGTCATTTCGGCGTCGCGATCGCCCGGGAATCCGCGATAGGAAAGGTGATACACGCGGGTGGATTCGTAATGGCGCAGAGCCTGTGCCCGCTCTACATCTTTGCGGACGAGATTGTCCACGACCTGGTCGACCGAGAGTGGCGCCGTAGTGATGGAAGGCGGGAGCGGGTCGGAATCGACGCCGGCCCCGAACGCGCCCACCAGTGCAACCGCCAGAAAAAAGAAAAGTCCGGCCGAATTTTGGACCGAGATCTGGATCGAGCTTCGAATTGAACTCTGGATGGAACTCAAGAATGCGCGCATGCATCATCCGTCAAAGGGCTTAGCTTACCACCATCGCTGGGCGTCAGAGAGTTCTGCACGGCCCAGACTGCGGAGCGACTGCCCTGTGGATATTTCGGTGCCGGCTTTTCGGCGCCGACCGCGTAAATTTCTCGGTTAGACTGAACGATTTCACCCACTTTCAAGAATCGGGCCGCGCTGCCCAGGGAATGTTTTCAATTACTTGCAGAAAAGAACAAACGGGCAGATAATTGCTCCGGCATCAGGCGCACCTAAGGAGCCCTCCCCCATGCGGTTTCGCCAGAGCGACAAGTATGATGTTCATCGGAACTGGATTGCGATCTTCTCCTACACCGCGTCGCTGGCTGTCAGTCTGGCGATTTGGAGAGGTGTATTCCGAGCCGTGGAACACTTGGTAAAATAAGTTCTCTTACCGGTCATAGTTACCGGTCATAGTGCAGCAGCGAGAAGACGTCGTACTTCGCCAGTCTCTCGCGACCTCTCAGGAAGTCGAGTTCGACCACAAACGCTAGTCCAGCAATCTGTGCGCCCAAGCCGCTGGCCAGCTCCGCCGTCGCGACCGCCGTTCCGCCGGTAGCCAGCAGGTCGTCCACGATTAGAACCCGCTGACCTTTGCTGATGGCATCTTTGTGGACCTCCAGCGCGTTGCTGCCGTATTCAAGTTCGTAGCTGACCCTCACCGTTTCGGCGGGCAGCTTTCCCGGCTTGCGGATCGGAACGAATCCCGCATTCAGCCGGTAGGCAAGCGCCGGGCCGAAGATAAATCCGCGCGCCTCCATGCCGAGCACCAGGTCAATTTCTTTGCCGATATAGTTTGCCGAGAGCGCGTCAATCAGCCGCGCGAAGCCGAGCTTGTCCTTGAGCAGAGTGGTGATGTCGTAGAACAGGATGCCTTTTTTCGGGAAGTCGGGCACCTCCCGGATCAGCTTTTTCAATCCGTCGCAGTCGACTGGCTCGGTCAACATCTTGGTCGTCATCTTAAAGTTAAGCTCCTCGAACTTGAAATGAATTGAGTCCCGCCACCGGCTCGGCCTCCGATACCTCTACGCCATCCACTCGCGCCGCTCGCGGCCCTTCCTGCAATCGCGACCGCAATCCTGCCAACTGCGCGGGCGTTCCCATGGCCAGCACTTCGACGCTGCCATCGTGATTGTTGCGCACCCATCCACTAATTCGGAGAATCTGCGCCTCACGCTCGACAAACCAGCGGAAGCCGACGCCTTGGACACGTCCGCGCACGAGAAAGCGACGGGCTTGGGCGGAAGTTCGTTCAAGAGCCATTTGTGATTTGTAATTGGTAATTTGCAATTGGAGAAGCGGGCCGGCCCAAAAGGTCTCAATTACAAATTACCAATCACAAATTACAAATTAGCTTACTGCGCCCGCGACAGATACGTCCCCTCCGCCGTGTCCACCTTAATCTTCTCGCCTTCGTTGATGAACGGCGGCACCTGCACGATGAGCCCGGTTTCGGTCTTCGCCGGCTTGGTCACACTCGATGCCGTGGCGCTCTTCAGCCCGGGCTCGACTTCCGTCACGGTCAACACCACCGTCTGCGGCAACTCGATACCCACTGCCTTGCCATCGAAAAACTCCACCTTGATCTGCAGGTTCGACGTCAGGTAATCCACCGCGTCGCCGAGCGTCTCGCGGGTCAGGTGGGTCTGCTCGTAGTTCGACGTGTCCATGAAGTAGTAGCTGTCGCCGTCGGCGTACAAAAACTCCATGTTGACCTCATCGACGTTGACCTTCTCGATGGGGTCGGGAGAGCGGAAACGGTGCTCGAACATGGCGCCGGTGCGCAGGTTGCGGAGCTTCGCCTGGATGAAGGCGCGCAGGTTGCCCGGGGTGCGGTGCTCGACGCTGAACACGGAATGCAAGTCATTGTTGTGCTTGATGATCATGCCGGGACGGAGCTGGGTCGCTGGAATCGACATTGCTGGTTTACATCTCCTTCACTCTGCTAGGAATTCTCGGCAGCGGCCCGGGTCCGGGGTCCCCAGCGGGCCCGCCTTTGGTCTCCTGAGGTGGAGGCCGCCGGGGCTTCCGCCACACTTGGAATCAACACTTCATTTTACACAGGCGAAGAGGGTTGTGGGAATCGGGCCGCTGGGGAGTTTGTAATTTGTAATTGGTACTTGGTAATTTGCAACCGGCAATTTAAGCCCCAGGGACTCGCCAGATTTTCGATTACCAATTACAAATCGCAAATTACCAATTCAATATTCGGGTCTAGAATAGAGATTGGTCAGGAGGTTCATATGCGCATTGGGAAATATGAGAGTTCGGACGGTACGACCGGTACAGCGATTACTTTTCTGCTGATCGGGCTTGGCGTCGGTGCTGCCCTCGGTCTGTTGCTTGCTCCGAAGACTGGGCGACAGCTGCGGAAAGACCTGCGGCAATCCTATGATGACGCCCTGGAAACCGCCTCCGATTGGACAGACGAAGCGAAAGGCCGCTTCGAGGAAGTAGTCGAAAAAGGCGCCGATCTCGCCGACGAACTGCGGGCCAAAACGAAGCCGCTGAGCGACTTGCTGCGCCGCCCGTAAATTGCGGCCAACGGTCGCGGACGGAATCATCACCGGTTGCGAGTGCGCGGCTCGTTTCTTGCTCGCGATGGCTCGTGGTGGGGCCGGCGACTTCCGGAGCCTCTCCAGCCCAGAGTCTTATTATTCGGGCGGATTTTCTTCCTCAAGCGTGCGCCTCTTTTTGCGCACGCTGCGGATGACAACGCCCACCGAGAACCGGAAGTTATCCTGCTTCTGCTTGCCGGGAATCGAAAACGCGGTGCCGGTCTGCAAATAATCGGCCTTGATCCGCAACGCGAAACGCTGATTGATTTTGCGGTCGAGGCCGCCGCCGGCCACCAGCGCCCGGCCAGTGCCGATTTCTGTGAAGATAGCACCCCCGCCGGTCGCCACGCCCCGCGTGCCCTGATGTCCGTACATTATCTCGCCAAACGGCGTCCAGAGTTCATACTTGCGGCGGGAAAACTGCACGCCGAAAAGAATGTTGTACTCTCGCGTCGCCACATTGAACGTGGGATAAGTGCCCGGGCAGAAGCCGTTCAGCCCGCCGCAAACGGGAAACGGCGCCGGCACGGCCACTGGAATCTTTGAGGTTCCGAAGAGTTGGCCGCCATCCACTACGATCCCCAGCCATTTGGCCGCGTTCAGGCCCAGAGAAGCGTCCCAACCGGGCAAGCCCGCCCAGTGCCCGGCATTGAAAAGACCAGCCTCGGCATACGAACCGCCGCCAAAGAATTCGAAGCGCGGATACTGGGGTCCCCGCGCCGGGGTCTCCGTTGAGGTTGAAGTTGGAATCGGAGTTGCCGCGGGGACTGGAGCTTGGGCCGGAACTTGATCTGGAGCGGGAGCTGGAGCTTGAGCCGGAGCCTGCGCCCACGACATCACACACAGCGCCGCCACGCCCGCCAAAACTCCCAGGTATTTCCTCACGATTCCTCCTTGAAATGCAGTACCCAGTTGCCAGTCCGGCAACCACTCGTCCTCTGCCTTAGCCCGAAGTCCAGTAGGCGGGGAACACCGTCTCCCATTTCAAAACTGGCCACTGGCAACTGGCAACTGCTTCTATTGGATGCGCCCGACAAACTATTGAGTATACCGTGCCCAGCCGACGAGGAGCCGGGTGAGCCGCCCGTCGCTCCATCGTTCTCGCGTCTCGGTACAATGGATGAAATTTATGGAATTCAAACTGACGGAAACTGAAGTGCGCGTTCTGGGATCGCTGATTGAAAAGGACATCACTACGCCGGAGTACTATCCACTCTCGCTGAATGCGCTGGTGAATGCGTGCAACCAGAAGTCGAATCGCGATCCGGTGATGCGATTGGACGAAGACGCCGTGCGCGACGCGCTCGACGGTCTCGAGGAGCAGCGCATGGCCGGACCTGCGCGCGGCGCCGACAGCCGCGTGACCAAATACGAGCAGCGCTTGCAGGAGGTATTTAACTTCTCGCGCGCGGAGACTGCGGTGCTGTGCGTGCTTCTGCTGCGGGGTCCGCAGACGCCGGGCGAGTTGCGCGGACGCGCCGAGCGCATGCATCGCTTCGAAGCGCTGGAGGATGTGCAGGCGGCGTTGCAGAAGTTGATGCAGCGCGAACCGCCTCTGGCGCAGGTTCTGCCCCGGCAGCCGGGAACGAAAGAATCTCGATATGCGCATCTGCTTGCCGGAGATGCGGTGGAAGCGGAAGCGCCGGTGCAGGTCGGCGCCGCGGTCGAGCGCAATCCAGCGGATGCCGAGCGCATCGCGCGGTTGGAAGAAGAGGTCGCTGAGTTGCGGCGGGAAGTTGGGGAAGTGAAGGATCAGTTGGAGAGGTTTCGGAAACAGTTTGAGTGAAAGCTTACCGCCGAGACGCTGAGAAAAACCAGCTGCGAATTTCTTCTTTTTTCTTTAATTCTCTATCTCTTTCTCGGCGCGTCTCGGCGGTGAAAAAGCTCTACAGCACGCGTTCCTGCGTATATCCAGCCGCACCCAGCGCCGAGATGATTTCGGCGATATGGTCGGGCCCGCGGGTTTCCATGGTGATTTCGATCGCGGTCTCACCCAGCCCCACGCCGTGGTAAGCGCGGTCATAATCCGTCTCAACGATATTGGCGCGGTGCTGCGCCAGAATCGATGTGAGGCGATTGAGCGCACCGGGATAGTCGGGCAAGTGGACGCGCAGGCGCACCAGACGTCCGTCTTTGACTAAGCCGCGCTCGATGATGCGTGAAAGCAGCGTGACGTCAATGTTTCCGCCGCACACCAGCACGGCAACTTTCTTTCCGACCAGAGACAGCTTGCGATTGACCAGTGCCGCGATGGCCGCGGCGCCGGCGCCTTCGGCCAGCGTTTTTTCGCGCTCCAGCAGCAGCAGGATGGCGTTGGCGATTTCTTCTTCTTCGACGGTAACGATGTCGTCCACATACTTCTGAACCAGCGGCAGAGTACGGTCGCCGGCGCGCCGGACAGCAATGCCATCGGCGATGGTAGAGGCGGCCATGAGCGTCACCGGCTTGCCTTCGGCCACGGCAACTTTCATGGACGGCAGGCGCGACGGCTGAACTCCGAACACTTGAATTTTATGATTCGATTCTTTCAGCGCGCAGGCGATGCCTCCAATCAGGCCTCCACCGCCGATCGGGACGACGACGGCCTCGAGGTCGGGATGCTGCTCGAGGAGTTCCAGCCCGATAGTGCCCTGTCCAGCTATGACGGCGTCGTCATCGAAGGCATGCACGAAAGTGAGGTGCTCAGCCTGACTGCGCCGCACCGACTCTTCGAAAGCTTCGTCGTAGTTGGCGCCGTGCAGAACCACATCGGCGCCGTAGCCGCGCGTTGCCGAGACCTTGATCAGAGGTGTGGTCAGGGGCATGCAAATCTGGGCGCGGATGCCGAGCTTGCCGGCGTGGTAGGCCACACCCTGCGCGTGATTTCCAGCCGAGGCCGCAATTACGCCCTGGGCGCGCTCTTCGGGGCTGAGCGAGAGCAACTTGTTCAGCGCGCCGCGTTCTTTGAAAGAGCCCGTCCGCTGCAGGTTGTCGAGCTTCAAATAGACGTGGTTGGCGGTGGACTCGGAAAACGTCTCCGAGCGCGCGCAGGGCGAAAGGTAGATGGAGTTTCGAATGCGGCCCAAGGCCGAGCGGATGTCGTTGAGAGCGATCATTTTTTGACTGCGGCTGCAGATGTAAGCAACATCTTACCCGAACGCAACACGCAGCGGAGATAGAGACCCGGCTTGCCGCGCCTCGGGAGAGAGAAACGAAGGGAGCAAGAGTAACACGCCCAGGTACAACTTCCGTAATGGCCCTTTAGGACAGGGGCTAGGCCCTTCGAAACCTATGCAACCGTGGAAAAGCCCGTCAGAATGGGGTTTTAGAGGAGTTCATTCCCTGGGCCTCATGCCTATTTCGACTGGTACCGCTCCCGCCCCCATTCCCGTCCATCGAAAGACGGCTGCGCGCGTCGCGCTGTTTGACTTGTCCGAGGCGTCGGCACAGCTGATCACGGAGTGCTTCCGTCAATATGGAATCGAAACGGTTGCGATTGCGCGCGAACACGCGGATCGACTGCAACACGAAAAGTTCGAGGCCTGCGTTTTGTCCCTGGGAGAAGCAGCCGGCAGCATCATCGAGCTGGCGCGAGGATCGGCTTCCAACAGCCGGATCATCATTTACGGACTGGGCGGGACCGCGCAAGATGCGATGCGTTATTCGAAGTTGTGCCTCAACGCCGTGTTTCACGAACCGTTGGAGCGGTCAGCGGCGATGAAACTGGTCCGCTCGACTCGCATGCTGGTGCTGCACGAATTCCGCCGCTACGTGCGTATTCCGGTCATGACCGAGGTTGGCGTCATAATGGCCGACGGTGGCCGCATCACCGCAACCAGCCAGGAAATCAGTTCGGGGGGAATGTCGCTCAAGGGCAGTCACGTGCCCGAACAAGGAAGTCTGGTGGAAGTGTCGTTTTCTTTGCTCACGCTGCCGCGCGTCTGGGTGCGGGGTCATGTCACGTGGAAGAAAAGCAACAAGACCTTCGGGATTCGCTTCGACCCTACCGACGAGCGACGCCAACGTCTGAAAGAGTGGATCGTGGCGTATCTGGAAGGCTAGGCAAACCTGCTCTCGGGTGTCAGCCGTCAGCCTGCAGTTAACTAACCTCCGGTTACAGTCAAACCTTTCTACCCCGGCTACAATATCCGCGTGAGTTCTTCTTCAGCCGCGGTTGAGCCTGAGCAGCCCTCCGTCTTGGAAACGCGCCGATTTTCGCTGCGCCAGAGAATTCTCTTGTGGCTCATCAGCTGGGCAAGCTATCTGGCGATTTCGCTGATCGGTCCTACTCTCCGCTATTCCATCTCGTGGGAAGAACCACCTTCGCCGCCGGACGCGACTTACGAAAAACCGGTGATCTACTCCTTCTGGCATCGGGCCGTGTTCGCCAGTGCCTGGTTCTGGAGAAAGACCGGAATCGCCGTGATGGTGAGCCGCAGCTTCGACGGGGAATACATCGCTCGGACCATTGAAAAACTTGGCTTCGTCGCGGTGCGAGGATCGAGCAGCCGCGGCGGCGCGACCGCTCTGCTCGGCTTGCGAGGCCAGTTGGAACAGGGCAACCTGGTTGCGTTTACCATTGACGGTCCACGCGGCCCAAAATACGTGGCCAAGCCGGGCCCGGTGCTGTTGGCGCGTGCCAGCGCTTTTCCGATGGCGGCGTTCTATGTTGCGCTCAGCGATGCCTGGCTGCTCAATACATGGGATGCGCTGATGATCCCAAAGCCATTTTCGAAGGCGCTGGTGCGCTTCAGCGCCAAAGTGAGAGTTCCCGCCGAAGCCGCCGACGCCCAGATGGCGGAGTTTCACCGGCAGTTGCAGGCCGCGCTCGAACGCGTCACCCGGTTCGCCGAGGAGCACGTTGCGCGAGTAGGATCGGCGGAGTTTCCTATCATCAAGGGCTAGCAGAGATTCCTCTCCGGAGCGTTTGACTTTGTATCGGCTGCCCGGTAAATTTGCTGGGTTGCAGTTTTTGCTCTTTCTCAAAATTAGGTTCGCGCATGATCGTAGGCCAGCGACACGCTGGTGCTATGGGAAGCGGGTGCAAATCCCGCGCTGCCGCGCAACTGTAAGCGAGGACAACGCAACCGGCCACTGGGGCTGCCTGAAAAGGACAACCTGGGAAGGCCGATTGTAGTAGCCGGATGCTGGGCCGAAGCTCATTAGAGTGAAGCTCACATCCTGACTCGCAAGCCAGGAGACCGGCGTGAACCGTCCACACAACCCTTTCGCGTGATAAAGGAGACGTGCCATGCGGTTTTCCAGTCTATTCGCTAGTGTATTTTTTCTGTTGTCCATTTTTCTGTCCATCGGTTCCGCCGAAATCAAAGTCGCCGAAATCAAAATCAAAGTTGTCGACCCTGAAAACGCCGTAGTCGCCGGCGCACAGGTTCAATTGCTCAAGCCAGGGAAGTCCGTTCCCGCCGCCGTGCAAAGTACGTCCCCAGAAGGGATCGTGATTTTTCGCGAGCCGTCATCCAGCTCTTATCGTGTTCAAGTGTTGGCTCCGGGCTTCGCAGCGGAAACGGTGACGCTAGACCTTTCCCCAACTGCCGAAGCCATTACCATCAAGCTCCGCCTGGCGACGGCCGCGGAAACCGTGGTCGTGACCGCGACCCGCACTCCAGTTCCAAGCCAGGCCGCGGGTGCCGACGTTGACACTCTGAGCAGCCAGCAGTTGGAAGTAATGCAGCCGATTGCCGCGGACGACGCCATGCGTTTCCTGCCGGGCGCGGTCGTGAATACTGCGGGGCAACGAGGCGGCATCTCGTCTCTCTTTGTTCGTGGCGGAGAGTCCACTTACAACAAAGTGATTGTCGATGGCGTTGCCATCGATAACCCGGGCGAAACGTTCGACTTTGGCACTCTGCCCCTGGCGCAAGCGGATCGCCTGGAATTTGTAAGGGGCGCGCAGAGCACTTTGTACGGCTCCGATGCCATGACCAGCGTGGTGCAGGTGTGGACCCGCACCGGAAGCACTCCCGTCCCCGAACTCCGTTTTGGCGCCGATGGAGGGAATTTCGGAACGGCCAACGGTTACGCATCTCTGGCCGGCGCCCACCGACGCTTCGACTATAACCTTTTCGGCGATCAATTCAACACCAACGGGCAGGGCGTGAACGATGCCTACTCGGATTCGCTCGAGGGCGCGAATGTCGGAGTTGCAATTACCGATCAAGTCGGATTGCGAGTGCGTTTCCGCCACTCCAACAGTCGCACCGGAGTTCCCGGGGAATGGAGCTTCAATGGCTACGACCCGCCGGTGAATGTGAATGGAGTGGTGCAGCCCCTGCAGCCCGATCCCAGCGAATGGTCGCACCAGAATAATCTCTTGGGAAGCGTGGAACTTACCGTGGGCGCGCCTTCGGGATGGCAGCACCGATTCACGGGCTTCGACTCCCTCTACCGCTACACCGACGTGAATCAGAACAGCAGTCCTGCCAGCTATGACTCCTATCCGGATCGCTACGACTCCCACGACAACCGCGTGGGATTCGAATATCAGGGCGATTACTCGGAGCGAACCTGGGCCCACAGCACCTTTGGATATCGTATCGAAAATGAGAACGGTGTTATTTCCGATCTGGATTCCCCTCCTCCCGCGCCCGGCCAGCGTTTGGGTCAGGATGCATACCTGCAACAGCAGCTTACGCTGGGCAGGCTCTCGGCCATCGCGGGCGGACGTTTCGTTCACAGCAGCGCGTACGGCAATACCGGCGTGCCGCGGGTTGCGCTGACTTTGCTGGCGTTGCGCGGCGGAGACTTGCTTTCTGGAACGCGCTTGCGTTTTTCCTATGCCACCGGGTTTATGGAACCCGCGCTTTACCAGGTCTTTGGCGAGACTGGGTATGGCTACGCCTCGAACCGTAACTTGTTGCCGGAGCGCACTCGATCTTTTGAGGCCGGATTCGAGCAGAGACTATTTGCGGGGCGTTGGGCCCTGAACGCAACTTACTTCAATAATCTTTTCCATGATCGGATCGAGGCCCTACCCAATAAGACGGGCGAATACCAGTTTTTCAACGTGGAACAATCTTTCGCTCATGGCGCCGAAGTTGAGCTGCAAGGAAGAATCCGATCGGGATTGTCGCTGACCATGGCCTATGCCTATACCTCGACCGAGATACTCGATAATCCGGTGTGTACGCAGGCAGCCCCGTGTTATTTTCCGTACGCTCCGGGAGATCCCTTGCTCCATCGCCCCAAGCATGCGGCAACCACACTCCTTAGCTACCTGGGAACACGATGGGGCGCAAATCTGGGAGGAAGTTTCGTAGGCCGCCGCCCGGATTCCGACTTCGATGGCCTCGGCATCAACCACGCCGCCGGTTACGCGCGCGTCGATCTGGGCGGGTGGTATGCCATCAATTCGCGAATCACGGCGTACGCGAATGTCGGGAACGCGCTCAATGATCATTACAACGAAGTGGTGGGATATCCGGCGCTGACGGCGAATCTTCGCGCGGGTGTAAGGTTTCGGATCGGAGGAGAATAACTCTACTGGCGGCTGCCGGCCGTCTGTTTCGGCTCGCCGTCGGATTGAAGGTCGGATCGAAGATCGTCCGCTCGAAGATCATCCGTCGCCACCGGCCTGCGCGGCGGCGTGGGGTTCGCTCCGCCGTTGTAGCGGTGGCGTACCTGGTGGAGTTTCTCCACTTCTTTCTCACCCAGCGGCTGCTCGTTGCCGAGCAGGTGCGTGACCAGCGCGATCTTCGCGAAGTGCTCTACTGTTTCCATCTTCATGTACGCACTCTCGAGCGAGGACCCAAACGTCACCACCCCGTGATTCGCCATCAAGATGGCGTCATGGTGCGGAATCAGCGGCTCCAGAGCATCGGTCAACTCGGGTGTCCCCGGAGTGCCGTAGCGAGCCAGCGGAATCGAGCCCAGTCCGACGACCACCTCGCACACCAGCGGACGGTTCAAATCGTATCCCGAAGCGGCAAACCCGGTAGCAGTCGGCGGGTGCGCGTGCACGATGCCATTTACGTCGGGGCGCAGGCGATAGATCAGCAGGTGCATGCCGATCTCGGTCGAAACGCTGCGCCGACCAGCGAGCCGTTTTCCGTCCATGTCCACAATCACCATGTCGGAAGCGCGCATTCTCCCCTTGCTTAAGCAGGTGGGAGTAACCAGCAGGCGCTTTTCGTCGAGACGGACGGAAAGATTTCCGTCGGTGGCGGCAACAAATCTGTTTCCGTGCAGCAGGCGGCCGAACTGCACAATCTCGAGACGATGCTGGCGGTCGCTGGCCATTGCGGTCATGGTACAGCACACCTCGGAAACCTTACAACCACTAGCAGGTCAAAATATGTAAAAGCAGGTGGAGGGCCGGTCGTCCCCCGAGGCTGTGCCGCCACTTGGTTGAGTATCCTTGAAGTGCAACAATTGCTGGACCCTAGCCGCCAAGCGGCGACAGATTTCAGCTCATGGCGTCAGCCATGGGTAGAGGTGGGAGGTGAGCAAGCCCCGAAGGGGCGAAAGAGTACTTTGCGACCCATCCTGGTCCCCGCCCGGCAGGACGCGCGAGATGCCCGTCCGCTCCGCCGTACGGCCTTGGGATCTGCCCCTAAAACCCTATAATCTCCTCGATGCTCGTCTCGGACTTCCACTATGATCTGCCGCTCGAACGCATAGCGCAGGAGCCGATGGCGGATCGCGCCGGATCGCGCCTGCTGCATCTTAATCGGCTGCCTGGGAGTTGGGAGGGCCAAGGTTGGCAGAATCAAGCTTGGGAAGATCGAAGCTTTCGCGAATTCCCCGACCTGCTGCGGCCCGACGACCTGCTGGTCGTGAACAACACGCGGGTGTTCCCGGCCCGGCTCTACGCCCACCGGAGCGGACAACGGGCCCAGCCTCTAAGCCCGCACAATCCGGCGGCACGAGATTTTTTGCGCGGGCGCGTCGAAGTTCTGTTGACACGCCAGGTCGCGGAAGATCCGAATGAGTGGGAATGCCTGGTGCGACCCGGGCGGAAGATCGGGATCGGGGAAAAACTCTACTTTAGCGATCCCGCCGAACTGGAAGCCGAGGTCACGGAGCGCGGCAGCTTTGGCGAGCGTCGCATCCGCTTCGCGCCGGTCGCCGATTTCTTTGCCCGCGTCGAACGCATCGGACACGTGCCGCTTCCGCCCTATATCGACCGCGACGACCAGGCGACGGATCGGGACCGGTATCAGACGGTATACGCCCAGGCGCCAGGGTCAATGGCAAGATCGGTGGCCGCGCCCACGGCTGGCTTGCACTTCACGCCGGAGATCCTGGAGCAGATTCGGGGCCGCGGGATTGAAATCGCCGAGATCACGCTGCACGTCGGCCTCGGCACATTTCAGCCGGTGCGAGTAGAAAAAGTGGAGGATCACAAACTGCATCGGGAGTGGTACGAGATTCCAGCGGAGTCGGCGCAAGCCATTAATCGGGCGAAGGCCGAGAAGCGGCGCGTGGTGGCCGTGGGCACAACCACCGTCCGCACCCTTGAATACGCCGCGGAGCTTGGAGAGAAACGAACCGGCGAAAATCGGGTAGAGGCCGGGCAAGGCGAGGCGGACGCGTTTATCTATCCCGGCTATCGCTTTCGCATCGTAGACGCGCTGCTGACAAACTTTCATCTGCCGCAATCGACCTTGCTAATGCTGGTGTGCGCTCTAGGCGGGAAGGAACTGGTGATGGGCGCTTACCGGCACGCGGTCGAAGCCGGGTACCGCTTCTACTCCTATGGCGATTGCATGTTCGTGGAGCAGCGAGTAGCGGCCCGCCAAACACCCGCCGCGCGTAAGTAACGTATGTAAACTTGTCTTACGTTGATCCAGTTACTCATGCATTGCCGCATCGCTACGATTGCCGTCGTTGCTCTGGGCCTAAGCTTCACAGCACAGGCACAACGCCAGACTACGCCCCCGCCAGCCAAGCCCGCCGCCGCTCCCACCGAAGACGCGCAGCTTTACCGTAACTCCACGTTCGGCTTCCGCTATAAGATTCCCTACGGCTGGGTGGATCGCACCAAGGAGATGCAAGAGGGAAACAACGCCGGCAAGTCAGAACTCCTGCTCGCGGTTTTCGAGCGTCCGCCCGAAGCCACTGGAGACACCGTCAACTCCGCAGTCGTGATTGCCTCCGAGAGCGCAGCGTCCTATCCCGGCCTCAAGAAAGCTGAAGACTACCTCGGCCCGC
>Ga0224555_1000731_pt1 | contig 49981 bp, 34 predicted proteins | sample 714S23034metaG_FD_180687 | JGI IMG/M metagenome (GOLD analysis project Ga0224555, IMG submission 180687) | Peat soil microbial communities from Stordalen Mire, Sweden - 717 S2 30-34 | ecosystem: Environmental > Terrestrial > Soil > Wetlands > Peat | place: Sweden: Norrbotten County, Stordalen...
GTCAGCTTCACGGGCCGCCCGCTATGCCATGCCAGCAAAGCTGCGTGGTGCTGCACGGAGAGATCCTCCTTCCCTCCGAATCCTCCACCAACCAACTTGCTGATCACGCGAACTTTTTCATTCGCCACGCCAAGCATCTCTACAATGCCTTGGTGGTCGTCGTAAACGCCCTGGCCCGCGGTATACACCGTGAGTGGGCCATCCTGCGAAGGAACTGCCAGTGCGCTCTCCGGTTCAAGAAAAGCGTGTTCCTGACGCGGTGTCGAGTATCGCTGCGTAACCACATACTTTGCATCCGCGATCGCCTGATCCACATTGCCGCGCTTGACTGAAGTTTCTGAAAGCAGATTCCCTTTGGGATGGAGACGCGGCGCACCCTCGGCCATGGCCGCCTCCGGAGACAACAGCGGCGGAAGCTCTTCATACTCCACGCGAATCAACTCCAGAGCCTGTCGAGCCGCTTCTTTCGAAGTAGCAGCCAGCACAACCAGAGCGTCGCCCACATAGCGAGTCTCTTCGCCTTCGGCAATCATCACCGGCCAATCATGAACGATATGCCCCAGCAACCGTTCGCCTGGCACATCCTTTGCGGTAAGTACAACCTCAACACCCGGCAATGCCCGTGCCGCGGAGATGTCGATTTTCTTCACCATCGCACGGGGATATTTCGTTCGCAGCACCGCGCCGTGCAACATGCCCGGAACCTGCATATCGTCAACGAACTCGCCGGTTCCCAGCAGTTTCTCAGTGGAATCCATGCGAACCGTCCGCTCACCCACTCTTGCTGTACCGCCGTTCGTGTGAAGAGCCTCTCCATCGCGCAATGCCGCCGCGGCCATTTGGATTGCCCGCTCAATCTTCAGGTAGCCTGTACAACGGCACAGGTTATACCGGATGGCGCTCTTGACTTCAGCGGGAGTGGGATCGGAGTTCTGGTCAAGCAATGATTTTGCGCTCATCACCACGCCCGGCATGCAGAAGCCGCACTGCACTGCTCCCACTTCGCCGAAGGCCCAGGAATAAACCTCCCTCTCGCGAGCCGAGAGGCCTTCGATGGTTGTGACCGCTTTCCCTTGCACTTTGGCTACGGTTAATGTGCAGGCCCGCCACGCCTTCCCGTTCACCAACACTGAGCAGGAGCCACAGACTCCTTCGGCACAACCATCCTTCACCGACGTCAGGCGTGCGTCTTCACGCAGATACTCGAGCAGATTCTTATCCGCCGCCACAGTAACATCATCCTGGTTCAGCGTGAACTGGAACATGGCCGTTGCTCCTCCAAAGCGAATCACCGTGCGGCGAGGATTCTGCGGTTATATTCGCCAACCTTTGCATACTGCGCATCCCAGAACGCCTGGCTGCGCATGGAATCAAGGAAAGCCTTGGAGTAGCCGAACTTCAGCCAGTCACTTTCCTTTTGCGCAAAGAGCCGCTCCTTCACTGCGGGTTTGCGGAAGTCGAATACATGTTCATCGGCAGCGCAAAGAAAGATATCCTGCGTCCATCGATCCAACACTTGCGGGGCCAGTTCGAGATAACGGGCATTCAACTCTTCCAGAACGGAGTTATAGCGATCGAAGCCGTCAGTCGCCACGGTCACCACATTGTCTTCCGGCCCGAGCCGCAGATGCTTGGCCAGCTTGATGGCGCCCAACACATTGCAAATGCCGGACGGTCCAAAGGAATCGCGCAGACTTAAGGCAAAGTCCCGATCCACGCCCACCTTTACCAGCGAATCCACTCCGTCGTGAAAAATCTTCACGCCCTGCACCGTCTCTTCATCTTTGATGAGAATGACAAAATCGGTCTGTAGCACATTGTGAATCAGCGTGCACATCTTGTCGCCGATTCCTTCAATGCGATGCTGCCCGCGTCCTCCGTTGGCCAGGGTCGAACATTCATACGGCTCCAGCGCGGCAATCTTCGCTTCGGGGAAGATCGCCTTGATCTGGTCGCCTGCCGCCAGCGTTCCCGCGGAACCCGGCGCTGAAGTAAAGCCTGCGATACGGCCGTTGCCCACACCCTTCACCGCTTCGATGGCGCTGTTTCCGGTAACATGACGATGGAAGCGATAGTTGGGAAACAGTTCGAATTGAGCCAGGGCCTTATTGTTTGGGTCCTTCATCAGCTCCCTGGTCTTCTCCAAGGTCAGAATCACATCCGATTCGGAGCCGGGCGTCAGTTCCAGTTCCCCGCCATATCTCTTGATGCGCTCATAGCGTTCCTTGCTCATGCTGTCTGGCATGATGACGATGGCGCGGAATCCGAGCAGTTTCGAAACGTAGGCCGTCCCAATCCCAAAATTTCCCGTCGAGGGGCCAAGGATGGTGTGTTTGCCGGGCACGATTTCGCCGTCCACAATCCCTTCGATCAACGTGCTATAAGCTGGGCCCACCTTGTGCGATCCCGACGGAAATCCGCAACCCAGCATCACCACGATGTTCGCATCGATGCCCGTCAGCGCGCGCGGCAACACAACTTTGCGCACCCGGTTGGACGCGTCCTTCCAGGTAATGTTGAACAGGTTGATGGGATCCAGCTCATTCTGCTTCAGAGCGGTCAAGGCCTTGTCGCGAACATCCTTGCCGAGAAGACCTGGATCGAGCATCTCATCGTAAGTAGGGCCGAAAGGAATCTTTGTCATTGTGAACTTTTTCTCACTTTCATCGCTCTCAAGCGATCTACTTCATCAGGCAGTCAGTTCAACTGCTACCGCCTCGCGAACTTCTCTTATGTCGGGGCGCACTTGAATCGTTCGGCCCACCGCGCGCATTGCGCTTTGAATGTCTTTCAGTCCGTTCCCGGTCATGATGATTGCAACGCTTTCTGAACCACCGATCACGCCCAACTCCACTGCCCGTTTGACTCCTGCCGCGCCGGCCACTCCTGCCGGCTCGCCAAATACCCCCGCCTTTCGAGCCAGCATGGGGATGGACTGAAGAATCTCTTCGTCGGAAACGGACACGAATGCACCGCCCGACTCAGTCACCGCGCTCATGCCCTTGCTGAAGTTGCGCGGATGACCAACCGCAATCGAGTCGGCCAGGGTATGAGCCTCGCATGGAACCAATGTGCTGTGATCCCGCCATGCTGTGAGAAACGGTCTGCATCCATCTGCCTGGACGCCAAGGATGCGGGGCAGCCTGGGAATAAAGCCGAGGATATGCATCTCCCGCAGCCCCTTCCATACTCCGCCGATCGTGCAGCCATCGCCGACGCTCACCACGACCCAGTCAGGAAAACTCCCCGGCGTGAGCCGCATGAACTGCTCCCCAAGTTCCAGTGACACGGTCTTCTTGCCCTCGATCAGGTAGGGATTGACGGCGCAGTTGCGGTTATACCAGCCAAACTCGGCGCTGGCCTGCATGCAAAGCTCCCACGCTTGATCGTAGGTTCCCTGAACGGCAAACACCTGCGCGCCGAACACCAGCAACTGGGCCACCTTCGCTGCCGGCGCGTTCGCCGGGACAAAGATTGCCGCCGGAATCTGCGCCGCGGCCGCGAATCCCGCCAGCGAAGAGGCAGCGTTGCCGGTCGAGGCGCACGTGATCTTGCTCGCTTTCTTTTCCAGTGCCTTCACAACGCCCATCGCACTGGCGCGGTCTTTGAACGATGCGGTAGGGTTGCGGCCCTCGTCCTTTACCCAGCACCGCGCCACGCCTAATTCGTCCGCTAGCCGCGGAGCGTCATAAAGCGGCGTCCAACCCACCTGCAAATGCGGAAGCAAACTTGCATCGGCCACCGGCAGCAAAGGCAGGTAACGCCACATCGAGTAATCAGCATTCTGAGCCAGGGCAAGAGGGTTCACTTCCCTCTTGATCGCTTCGTAGTCGTACACAACGTCGAGAATGCCGTCATGGTAGCCGCATGCCGAGCAAAAATACTCCACTTCATTCGTGTTGTAGGTGCGTCCACAATGAACGCATCGAAGCCCGGTGAAATAGCTCATCGTTTCTTACTCCGCCGCGCCGCACCAACCTACTGCGCAATACTTAGAGCGCGCCGCTTGCAGCGGCTTACGCACAGCCCGCACATAAAGCACTTTTCCTGGTCGATATGCAACTCTTCGTCCTGTGAGATAGCGCCGTACGGGCAACTGATTTCACATTGACCACAAAGAGAACACCGCTCCATGTCCACACTTGGAGAGCCCTCGGCTTTGGGTGCGCCTCGCTCCGCCATCTTGCGAATGGTCAGGCCCTTGATCTCCTCCACCGATGAGTATCCGTGCCCGTCGAGGAAGGCATTGAGTTCCTTGGCAATCTTCCCGTAAACGGTGGGACCGCGCAGAATCGCCTCCGTGCAGACCTGCACCGCCGACGCGCCCGCCATGAACATTTCTGCCGCATCACGGCCGTTCGAGACACCGCCAACACCGAAGATGGGAATCCGCACCACGCGCGCAGCTTCATATACACAGCGCAGAGCCAGCGGCTTGATCGCCGCGCCGGACAACCACCCAAAGCCGTCCTTGCTCCCCATCAGCGGCAGTCCCGTCTCCAGATCGATGCTCAGGCAGGGGCCGAAGGAGTTGATCATCACCAGCCCATCGGCGCCCGCATCTTCCAGCGCAACTGCAATCTGCTGGATGTTGGGGTGCGGGCTCAGCTTCATGAACACAGGCACATCCACCGCATCCTTTGCTGCCCTGAGCGCATTGATGATGGGAGAAATATCGTTGCCGACATAGTGCGTTGAAAGCTCAAGAGCATCCGCGTAAGGCTTGACCAATGGAGCTAGCTCCCGAATCTGATCGGCCGTATATCCCAGCCCCACGATCACCGGAAGTCCGGCGGACCTGGCCAACTTGTATTCCGTCTCGATCCATTGCTCTTTGGGTAGCTCGGACCAGAGTTCCGTATTCAGAAATCCGCCCCGGATCTCCGCCATGCAAGGCCGCGGCACCTCCGCCGGTTTCACTGAGATTGTCTTGGTGACCAACCCTCCGGCTCCCCCTTTCGCGGCAGCCTGCAAAATGGCTCCATCCTTCGAAGGAGGCCCGGCGGCCGGCAGGATCGGGTTCGAGAATTCGATTCCGCAAATTCTTACACTCAGTTTCGCCATTTCACTCCGTTCCAGAGACATTCCACGGGAAGATCGAGCAATAGGTTGCGAACCGGTGCTCACCTGCGCGATATCGCTGGTTTCTATTCTGGCGGGGTCACCGTCCGTTGGGGATTGCCGGAGATCCAGAAAAGCCGTAGATCGATTGTCGTCGGCCTTCGATTACCCCCGATGTGATACACATCACATTGAAACGCTGGCCTTTTGGCTAGAATTCCTCCACAATGCAAGCTTCTTCCATCCTGTTGGTCGGCAATGGGCAACTGATCACGCACGATCATCGACTGCCGCTTGTTGACAACGGTTGCGTCGCCATTCGCGATGGCCTGATCGCTGCGATCGGCACGACTGCCGCCTTGCGGGAAAGCTACCCTGCCGCACAGTTCCTCGATGCCCGAGGACGGCTGATTATGCCCGGCCTGATCAACACCCACATGCATCTGTACAGCACATTTGCCCGTGGAATGGCCCTGAAAGACGATGCGCCAGGTAACTTTGTCGAAATACTGGAACGCCTTTGGTGGCGGCTGGATAAAGTTCTTACCCTGGAAGATGTGTATCTGAGCGCCTTGGTCGCGATGATCGATTGCATCAAGAACGGCACGACCACAATCTTCGATCATCATTCCAGCCCCGGCGCCATCGCCGGCAGCCTGTTCCGTATCGCAGAGGCCGCGCACCGCACTGGCCTGCGCAGTTGCCTCTGCTATGAAGTTACGGATCGCGACGGTACTGAGGTTGCGGACCAAAGCATTGAGGAGAATCGTGAATTCCTTGAGAGTTGCAAGCGGTCCCCGGACGACTTGCTGCGCGGGCTCTTTGGGCTTCATGCTTCCTTTACCTTGAGCGACCATACTTTAGCCCGCTGCACTCGACTCGCCGCGGAACTCGACGCGGGCTTCCACGTCCATGTCGCGGAAGCGGAATCGGATGTGATCCAGTGCCAACGCGAGCACGGCAAGCGCGTGGTCGAGCGGCTGCATGACCTCGGCATTCTTGGCCCGAGGACCATCGCCGCCCACTGTGTCCATGTCGACGATCGCGAGATCGATCTATTGCAAAGCAGTAAATCAAACGTGATCCACAACCCTGAATCCAACATGGGGAATGCAGTTGGCTGTGCTCCAGTGCTCAAGATGGTCAGCCGCGGCGTCAGGGTCGGCCTGGGGAGCGATGGCTATACCTGCGATATGTTCGAATCGCTCAAGGTAGCCAATCTGATCCACAAACATCAGTCAGGCCAGCCGGGCGCCGCCTGGGCCGAGCCTCCCGCAATGCTGTTTGGCCAAAACGCAGCCATTGCCAGCGCGTGTTTCACCCGCACCATCGGCCAACTCATTCCCGGCGCATTTGCCGACATCATCGTGGTGGACTATGATCCGCCAACGCCTCTCACCGCCTCCAATATCAACGGCCACATTCTGTTCGGCGTCTCCGGGCGAGCTGTCCAGACAACCATCGTCGGCGGACGAATTGTCATGCTGGATAGAAAACTTCCCGGCATCGACGAAGATGAGATCATGGCCAAGGCCAGAGTTTCTGCAACCAAGCTCTGGCAACGTTTTTAGGGATCCTGTGAATAAGTCGAAGTTTTGAAGAGTATGGGTTTTGGCCCGAACGTGACTCCATCAGAATAAGAGCGGGCTTTACAGGCTGCGGAAAAACTCGTTCGGGCGGTAGGCCAGGGATTTATCCCTGGCACTAATGCAGCAGAATCAACGCGGGCTTTAGCCCCTGAGGTATGCTTTTTGCCGCCTTTGACCCAGAACAGGCCTTTTTCCGCAGGCTGTTTAGCTCCTGAGAAAATGCCGGCTTCAAAAACGACACTGGTTCAGAAGCTCCCTAAGCCACATCAACTCCTCAATCTGCCAGATGATGAAGGTGGACCGGATTGCTTGCGCAAATCCATCGCGAAGCGCACCTCCATGCACGAATCCGGGAGCCGCAAGATATCGTCGCTACGCTGATAGGATAAGCCCTCACCATCCACATTTTGTGATTGACAGATACGACTGCTGAGGTTAATCATTTCGTGTCGAGTGCACACGTGTGCGACGGCTCGGTGCAGTCAAATTCAAAAGAGTCTCGCCCAATCATGCCAAGCAGGCCTCGATCGACACAGTCGCGAATGTGCACAGCGCATCCCGCTCTACAATCTCCACCATCTTCAATCCCACCGCGAATCGGAAGTGCGCGGAAACCCTACGATCGACACAACCACGTTTGCACGGAAGAGATCACTGCATGAAACGATCAAGCCTGATAGCCATCCTTACCGACGTGCATCTTTGGGTGCCCGTCGCTGTCTTGATTCTTGGAATAGCCCTCCTTATGACCCTGAGGTGATTTTGTGAGCGACAGCTTAACAGGCGCAAGTGGGCGATCGACGCTTTCATTGCACAAGCTTGGCGTTTTCTGCGGATTGGCTGCAGCCGTTTGGCTCGGCACCGCGGAAGCGCCCACCAAACTGGTAAACGCGGGATTCTCTCCGTTCGTCATATCGCTGGGCATGGTCATGGGCGCGTTCGTGGCGCGCTGGACGGTTCCCATGCTGCTCAAGGGCACCGGCTTTGTGCTCACGGATCTGCGCGACAAACCCCACCTGATTGTGTGGGCGGTGTTGGCTGGAATGCTGTGGGCCGTGGCCAACACGTTGACCATCTTCGCAGTTCGCAATGTGGGCCTCGCCATTGCCTTTCCGCTCTGGAACACCAATAGCCTGGTGGGCCTCTTCTGGGGCTGGCTGCTGTTCAAGGAACTGCGCGGTTCCGGTTTCAAGGGGTGGGCCAAGGTGTTGGGAGGAGCCTTCGCCATTGTCGGGGGCGCAGGCGTTCTTGCCTATGCCACTTCGCAACAGTCCTCCAATACGCCGGGCAAGGCTGCCGTGGGCATCCTGGCCGCGCTCGGAGCGGGCGTTCTGTTGGGCACCATGTATATTCCCTACCGCAAGGCCTATATCAGCGGCATGAACCCGCTCTCGTTTGTCACCATCTTCACCTTCGGTGAGTTAGGCACCGTGATTACTCTGGGTGCGATCTTTTATGGTGGCGTCGGCCACCTGGCCACTGAGTTGGAAAGAGCCCGGCCCATGCTGTTCTGGCCGTTCCTCGGGGGCTTCTGCTGGGTGATTGGCGACCTGTTCCAGAACTTTGCCGCGAAGTATATCGGCATCGGACGCGGAATTCCTCTCTCCAATACGAATCAGTTGTGGGGATTGGCGTGGGGTGCGCTGGTCTTCGCCGAACTCGCCGGATTGAGCCCCTCAGGGAAGGTGCTGGTCATCGCCGGATCGTTGATCATGATCACCGGCGCCTTATCCATCAGCACGGCCGCACCGCCGGTTTCGGAACTCGCAAACTGGAACCATGCCATGGACCGGGAGGTTAACCGATATGCTTTGAATGCCGAGCAGGTAGCAGCGGTCGTGCGCGGCGATGACCCCCTCGCCGGACAGCCACACCAACGGCGTTGGTGGGAGGTGTTGGTCATGTGCGCCGCGGTAGGAGTCTTCGTCTGGCTGGGCGTGGGCACCAAGGCCCAGCATATCTCCGTCAGCATTCCCTGGATCATCGTCCTCTCGGTGGGCACCATCTTGCCCCTGGGAGTTTGCGGGACATTGTTATGGCGGCGAACCCGGTTCTCTTAGGGCGTTTTCACTGATCGCGCAAGGTCGTGGGCGCACCATTCTCGCCGCGCCACGTGCCTTTCCGCCTGGAAAATCGGCAATGCGGCTGTTTCCCCGAGCAATTGGCGATCTCATGAGTTTTCGGACTTGACGATCCTCGCAGTGCGCGGTGAGAGCTTCCAAGACAGCGAGAGCAATACAATTGCCAGGAATGTGCATATCAGGACCGCATAAAGAGCGGCATTCCAGCCATAGCGTTCAGCCAGCGTGCCGATGCCTTTGCCTTCTATCATGCGCCCGATGTAGCCAAAGAGCCCGATAAATCCAGCCGCGGTTCCCACCGCCTTCTTTGAAGTGAAATCAAGCGCACTGACGACTAACAACAGGATTGTGGGATAAACAAAGAACCCTATAACACCAAATAAGACAAGGTCCAGCCATAACTTGTTGTCGGGGCTATAAATAATGCCAATATAGGCAAGGAAGACGGGAACCATGCACACAGTACTCATCATTCCACGGCGCCCACCCAGCTTATCGGATAACCAGCCCACCAGGATACTACTGAAGATTGCGGAAAACTCCAGCGCTGCCGTGCTGACTCCTCCCTCTCCCAGGCTGGCGTGCTTTACCTCTTTCAAGTAGGTCGGTCCCCAATCGAGCATGGCGTACCTGGCAATGTATACAAAGAAATTGGCGCCGGCGAAAAGCCAGACATAGCGATTCTTTAGAATGTAATTCACCAGCAAATCGCGAGTGCCCAGTTCCTTTTCGCTGTTTTCATTGCCGGAGGCCGGGTAGTCGTTCCGGTACTCCTCGATAGGCGGAAGCCCAACTGACTGGGGTGTGTCTCTAAGACGGACAAGAAGATAAACTGCGCATAGTACCGCCAAAATCCCGGGAACATAAAATGCCGAGCGCCACCCGAGCAAAGTGGTGCTGTAGGCGACAATCAGCCCGGTCAGTCCTCCTCCCAGGTTCTGGGCGACGTTCCAGATCGCAAACTTGGTTCCCCTTTCGCTGAGGCTGTACCAGTGGCCGAGCGAGCGCCCGCAAGGAGCCCATCCCATGCTTTGTGCCAGCCCGTTCAGGGACCACAGAGCAAGGTGGATCGGGTAACTGCTAGCGGTGGCAAAAGCCAAGTTGCAAAAGGCGGTAAACAGCAATCCCATGGGCATGAAGTAACGTGGGTTGCTTCGGTCCGACCATGCACCCATGATGAATTTGCCGACGCCATACGAGATTGCTGTCGCCGCCAGCAGGTCGCCGATCTGTCCTTTGCTGTAGCCAAGCGATTGCCCCATCTCCCGGGAGACAACTGGAAGATTGTTTCTGACCAGATAAAATATGGCGTAACCGATAAAAGTAGATTCCAGAATCTGCCATCTTAGTTTAGGATAAAGCCGTTTCACCTGCTCATCGGGGAGCCGGGCGATGTGCGCGGCCGGCCTGAGGAATGGAAAGTTCCAACTCATGAATAGCCTCACTACATCTGCCCCTGTTGCAGTCGAATGACAAACAATCGCATGCTTTCGGCACGAAAGCTGGCTGGAGTGATTTCCTCGATGTCTCAAGGTTAATGCATTTGGTTCACTTGCAGAGTATCCCTGTACATCACCGTGGAAAGAGGTTGCAAGTGGCGCGCGGCGGCTCGATGCTTTCAAGCCGCCTCATCGTTTTATGGACTCAAATCCAAAGACGTTGCAACGGGGCCAGACAACTCTTTCATGCCGCTTTGCCTTCCTGGTAGAGATAGCCTTTTGCAATCTCAACAAAGCTGGTCAGGTCCTTGGCCGCCCAGGCTTCACTCCTGTTCAATTCCCTGGCCAGAAGGCTGGCGACCACAGGCGCTGCTTCAATGGCGGCACGCGCATCAAGGAAAAGCGCACGAGTGCGCCGGGCAAGAACGTCCTCGACCGTGCGCGCCATTTCATAGCGCGCCGACCAAACTACCTCGCGCAGGCGAAAAGGAAGACGCGGGTGGAGAAGCGCATCCAAAGCGGGCTCCTCCGTTGAAAGCGCACAAAGCATCGGCAGATCCGATCCGTACACACGCTCCCACTCGCTTGCCGTTCCAGTTGAATCCATCGCCCAACCGTGAAGCTTCAACTCCAATGTTCGCGACGGTCCCTTCGGGAGTGCGGCAACTTCGCAGGCCTGATCGACAGTATCTTGCCCCATGCGCCGATAGGTGGTCCACTTCCCGCCGGTAACCGTAACCAGGCCGGATTGCGAAACCAGAATCGTGTGGTCTCTGGAAAGCTTCGATGTCTTGACGCCGCCCTTTCGCACAAGCGGCCGAAGGCCCGACCACACGCTGAGGATCTCTGTGGCACGTGGCGCATGACCGAAGTAGCGATCGATATGGTCGAGGAGAAACTTCTTTTCCGACGCAAGTGCGTGCGGTTCCGCGGTCGCTCTATCAACCGGTTCATCCGTGGTTCCTACCAGTGTCGCACCGTGCCAGGGGATAGCGAAGAGCACTCGCCCGTCAGCCGTCTTGGGAATCATCAGCGCGGTATTCCCCGCCAGAAAAGAGCGCGGCAACACGAAATGCGTTCCCTGGCTCACGGCAAGGAACGACCCAAATTCGCCATGATCCATGGCCAGCGTATCCTGAACATACACACCGCAGGCGTTGATCACCACCTTGGCTTGCAGGTCAAAGACGGTGTCCTCTTCCCGGTCTCGCGCCTCGATGCCAATGGTCTTGCCGCCGCGCTGCAGAAAGCCAACGGCTTCCACATAATTGATCGCAGTGCCGCCGAGATCCTGAAATGTGCGCATCAGCGCAATTGCATAGCGGGCATCGTCAAACTGCCCATCGTGATAGAGAATGCCCCCGCGAAGGCCCTCCCCAATAAGTCCCGGCAACCGCTCAAGGGTGCTTTCTCGGGAAAGGAATTCTGACCGTCCGAGCGACAAGTTTCCCGACAGCCGCTCATACACCTTGAGTCCGAGACCATAGTAGGGAAGCGCGGCATAGCTATAGGCCGGGACAACGAACGATAAATCGTGGACCAGGTGAGGAGCGTTCCTCAACATGTGGCCGCGCTCGCGCAAAGCGTCCAGAACAAGCGTCAGGTTAAGCTGTTCGAGGTAGCGAACCCCGCCATGCACAAGCTTTGTGCTTCGACTTGAGGTTCCCTTGGCAAAGTCGAATCGCTCAACCAAGAGGGTGCGATAGCCCCTGGAGGCGGCATCAACCGCGGCGCCCAGTCCACTGGCTCCGCCACCGATCACCAACACATCCCATGGCTTCGCTTGTTGGCCTAGTTGACGCAGAATGTCAGCTCTCATTGTCACACCTGTAACTCCCAGCCTCAAGCGAGACACACTGAACGTTACCATCTGCGGCGCAATCTGGCGCGTGCAGCGGCGTCCATACCCATGGCTCACTAACTGGCGAGGCCTTGATCAAGCGCTAGAAGCTATTGCTTTCCGGCGACGTTGCTTCTTTACACGCCCTTGCCGGGCATGTTTCTGCGGTCCGAAGCGTTCTGCGTTCATTGCGCGGCTGAAAAGCCCAGGCTACCTCAATGGCTACAGGAACAGGATGAATTGTGCGCCGGCCAGATACACTGGCCGGCACACAAGTTTCGTGCAGGTTAGTAGATGACCTTCAATCCAAACTGGATGATGCGCGGCTCAAACGTGCCGGTGATTGTGCCGCCACCGATGCTGGTGGGCGCGGAGGTGTTGTTGTCCGTGCCCGAGACGGTGCCGCCGCCCGAGCCGCCGGGCATGTAAAGGTTTGTGTGGTTGAAAATGTTATAGAGCTCCGAGCGGAACTCCACCTTGATTCTTTCTACCGGGGTGTTAAACCGCTTGTTGAAGTCCAAATCGGTTTCGTAGAACGCAGGCGTACGGCCATAGTTCTTGGGTAAGTTGCCAAACGGGCTCGACGGCCCGTCGGCAGCGGTATTGCTCACATAGGTTGAAGGAATCGTCAAAGCCGCCGGGTTGATATATTGAACGTACCCGTTGGAGAGCTGCGTCCTCGCGATATAGGTCGATCCGGGAACAAGGTTGGGGCGATACAGATTCTCTCCGCGCCAGTTTTGAGTAAGCATCGGCGATGTTTGATTGGCCGATGCCGGCGCATAAGTCAGGTTGAAGGGCGTTCCGGCCTGCATCGTGTTGATGGCGCTGATCTGCCATCCGCCGATCACGGCATTCACCGCACTGTTGCTGCTGCCCATGAAGCGGCGCCCCTGCCCAACCGGCAGGTCATAAACCAGGCTGGTGACATTGTCGACAGGCAGGTTATAGTCCGATTGCCCGTAGTCGCCATTGAGGTTATTGCCGTCCTGCGGGTCCGGCGTGTTGGCCTCGAGCGTGGACGAGGCATTATCCAACGCGTGAGACCAGGTGAAGGAGTTCAGCAAAGTCAACCCGTGGACAAAACGCTGCTCGTAGCGGGCTTGCAGTGAGTTGTAGTGGGAGTGGAACTCGTTCGTAGCGTCGGTGATGTCGCCGTTGTTGAAGGTGGGATAGAGGGTCGGATTATTCAGCAGGTAACCTCCCCAGTTCGGGTAGGGACGCGACCAGCCGAGCGCCGGGTTGTTGTTAATGAAGCCGAGCGAGGGGTTCTTCTGGTTGGCGTTGATGAAGCCCTGCAGATGAACGCCGTGGTTGCCCACAAAGGCCACGTCGACAAGTATGTTCTTGGCCAGGGACTTCTGCACGCTCAGGAAGTAGCTTTCAGCGTATCCATCCTTGGTGTTTTGGGGGATATAGTCGATGTCGTCAGTGCCCGCGCTGAAGGTAGTGGCCAGCCCTGCCGGGTAGCCCTGCGAAAGCCTCACGTAACCAGCTGTGGTAACGGCCGAGGGATTGGTTACCGACGTAAACATCGCATTGGGTGCGTTGATGCCCAGCATGTTACCCGAACCGGCGCGCCAGTAGTGGATAAAGCTGCTGCCGAAGCCGCCGCGGATTGCAATGCTAGGAGTCAACGCATAGGCAAAGCCGATGCGCGGAGCATAGTCGCCCAGTGCGGGATTGACCAGGGTGTTGCCATAGACGCCGCCCCCCGTGTAGGTAGAAATGCACGGAGATGCGCCGCATAACAGGGTGGGGGCACTGTAACCGGGGGTCAGCGTCAGCATGGTCCCCGTTGAGGGGTTGAAGTTGGAAATGAGAAGGTTCTTCTGCGAGTAAGGCGAACCGTACTCCCAGCGCACGCCCAGATTCAGCGTCAGCTTGGGGCTGATTTTCCAGTCGTCCTGGGCGTACAAGCCGTCCATGGTTTGGAGCACGTGGGTGACGAAGTAGGTCGACAGCGAGTAGGCGCCACTTGCTCCGAAGAGGAAGTCAGCCCAGTAGGTGTCGGCAACGGCGCTTGTGCCATTGGGGCAGTTTGCGGCGTTGGAGAGCCCTCCAACCGTCGCCGGGCAAACGCTGTAGCCATGGTTGAAGGTGAAGGAGCCATAGAGCGGATTCGAGTCCTCCACTTCCATCCAGATATGCTCGTACTCATAGCCGAACTTGAAAGAGTGCTTGCCCTTGACCCAGGAGAAGTTCACCTTGGGGTCAAGCACTGACGGGTTTTGCCATTGCGGATTCGTGCTCTGGCGTCCGAAGGAGGTAAAACCGCCTGAGATGGCCATCGAGGGCAGGCCGCCGGAAACGTTGGCGATGCTCGGCAGGCCGGGGATGGCGCTTTGCGGGAACGCGGTGCTGCCGATCGCGAACGTCCACTTGCCGGCGTCGGTGCCGGAGAGCGCGAAGCGCGCGTCGAGAACCTTGTTGCTGCCCATCAACTGCGTGTAGCCGAGCGCAATCTGCTGATCGTGAATCTTGATTTCGCCGTTGGTCTGCATATCGATCGGCTCGGGGATCAGGGGATAGTTTCTCCCTGTCTCCTTGCGATCGCTGAGTTTCAGGAACCAGGAGGTCTTCGCGCTCTGCTGATAATCCAGGCGAAGGTCGCCCTTGTCAGCGTCGTCCGTGAAGGGCGCATTCAAGGGGCAGTCGTTCGTGGCCACACCCGTTGTGGATAAGCCAGATTGCACCGTGCACTTCCCGGGCAGTACGCCCTTGAAGAGTGATGCAATTGTTTTGGAAGTCGGGTCAATGTCGGCCTGGGCTTGAGCGGGCCAACTGGCAAACGGCGTGCCCGCCGGTACGTATGTGCCCGGATGCCACGGATCTTGCACGGCGACGGCAAGACTGCCACCGAGCTCATTCAGCGTGGGAACGGTATCAACCACCGTGGGCGTGAGCGTCTGCCGGAACCCCTCATAATCGAGGAAGTAGAAGAACTTGTTCTTCATGAACGGTCCGCCGAAGTCCACGCCAAACTGATTGCGGTTGAAGACCGGTTTGAAAAACGGATACACAGCGCCGGTGACGGCATTGCTGGAGACCGGCTTGATGTAGCCGAACGCGTTCAGATCCGTGTTGCGAATGAACTCGTAGAGCGTGGTGTGGAATTGATTGCTGCCGCTCTTGGTGGCAACGTTGACGGTGGCGCCTGAGGAGCGGCCGTATTCCGCACTCTCATTGTTGGTCACCACTTCAAACTGGGCGACGGAGTCCGGCGGCGGCGCGATGGTCTGGTTGTCGAACCCCTGATTGCTCTCGCCATAGGCATTGTTATCCATGCCGTCCAACATGAAGTTGTTAAACATGCTGCGCTGGCCGTTGACGTTGAACGACCCTGCGCGCGTCAGGCTGGTAACCGCGGTGGTTGTTGCATCAGCCGGCGCTGGGCGCGTGCCGGTGACGTAATCCACCAGGTCGGAAAAGTTCCGGCTCACCAGGGGCAGAGCTTCAGTTTGATACTCGGTGACCGTCTGGCCGCGCTGGCTGGAATCGGTCTCAAGCTGCAGCGCGACGCCGGTTACTTCCACCGTGGTCTGGGCTGCGCCTACCTTGAGAACCAGATCGATGCGCACGCGCCCGCCGACCGGGATCGTGATGTCCTTTGCAACGGCATCGGCGAATCCGGCGGCCTTGGCAGAGATGGTGTAGATGCCGTAGCGAAGCGACGGAACCTCATAGTCGCCCGTGTCGTTCGTCGTTGCCGCGGAGGCAATTCCCGTCGCATTGTTGGTAACCGTAACGCTCGCGTTGGTGACTACGGCTCCTTTGATGTCGTGAATGGTTCCCACCAAGCTCCCATTTTCATACTGGGCGTAGGCATTGAGTGCGGGGAAAATCAACAAAAGCGCGATCGCCAGGTGAATCCACCCGGAAACTCGACTTCCGCATTTCGCCTTGCCGCCTGATGCTTCCTCGCATACGCTGTGCCGCTGTGTGCTCTCCTCAACGCAGACTTCAGAATGTCCTAGCTGCATTGTGCCGACTTGTTGTCCCATAAGCCGATTCCTCGCAATCATGACGCCTCCAAGAGTTCCTAATTCGCGATTGTTCTTTACAATTGTTAAGGCTTCATCAAAAACAAAAAATCCACCCCAAACACAGTCAGATTGCCTCTCGAGCCGCGTTTCCGCTCACCCGATCAGCGAAGGCCTGTATTTGGCGGTGGATTTCTCTTAGTCCTCTTCCGCGAATGGAAAGTAGCAATATTGCATAGCGCGTGTCAATGGCAAAATTCGCCCAATCGGAGATTTCTGCAGAATCAGGCGTCCACAGCGCCCTGTTTGCTCGACGGCGAGCCTTTGCCGCGCGCCCATCCCTCGCGGCTCTTCGAGGGAAAAGCGCGAGGAGTGAAATTGGCCGCATTCGCTGCCTTCAAGACGGCTATTGCGGATTCGAAGGTCTGCCGGGTGGCGCCAGAATGAAATACTGCACTGGGAGATGACGTGAGATCGGAAAACAAGGCCGGAAGAACTCGATCGCTGCTTTGCTCCACTGTTGCGCTTGTCGCGTTAATGGCTCTAACTTGCCCGATTCACGCTTCGGCTCAAACAACCCTGAGCATCTCCGCGGCAGCCAGCCTGAAGGATGCGATTACGGAGGCTGAGGCTGCCTATAACCAGAGCCACGCGCATCTCGAATTCAGCAATAACTTCGGTTCCTCGGGAACCCTGGCCATGCAGATTGACCAGGGCGCGCCGGCGGACGTATTTCTATCGGCTGCTCCCAAGCCGATGGACGATCTGGAAGCAAAGGGGTTGATCGTTGCCGAAACGCGCCGCAATCTGCTGCGAAACTCGCTGGTGCTGATCGTTCCGCTCGATTCTGCAATCAAGGACTTTCAGGGGCTCACCGGGAACTCCGTGCGGGTGATTGCTCTTGGTGACCCGGCCAGCGTTCCGGCAGGGCAATATGGACGGCAGACGCTATCGTCGCTTCATCTGCTTGCCAGTCTCAACGCCAAGCTTGTCCTTGCCAAGGATGTTCGCCAGGTTCTCACTTATGTCGAGACTGGAAATGCGGATGCGGGCCTTGTGTATGCCACCGATGCACAGATCTCCAGCAAGGTTCGCGTTGTGGCAACAGCTCCCGATTCGACGCATGATCCCATCGTTTATCCCGTCGCAGTGGTCAAGGGAAGCCGCACTGAAGCGGCCGCGCGAAGTTTTGTGGAGTATCTCAGCGGCCCCGCCGCCAAAGCCATCTTCGTGAAGCATGGATTTACAATAGCGGCACCGTGACTCTGCCCATCGATCTGTCCCCGCTCTATATCTCGCTGGCCACCACATGCGCAGCCACCATCGCCACGTTCTTTCTCGGAATGGCCGCGGCCAGGCTGATGTATGGCGTACGCGGCAGCCTGCGCGCCTGGATCGATGGCCTGTTGACGCTTCCCCTGGTTCTGCCGCCCACCGTTGTCGGCTTCTTGCTGCTCCTGCTTCTAGGCCGGCGAAGTTTCATCGGCCATGCGCTGCAACAGATCGGCATCACCATCGTCTTCTCCTGGCCGGCAACGGTCATTGCCGCAACCGTGGTGGCTTTTCCGCTGATGTATCGGACCACTCTGGGAGCTTTCGACCAGGTCAATCAGAATCTTCTCGATGCGGCACGAACTCTTGGAGCCTCGGAGCGCGTGGTCTTCCGCCGGGTGCTTTTGCCGCTGGCTGCGCCCGGCGTGATCGCGGGAACGGTGCTGGCATTTGCCCGTGCGATGGGTGAATTCGGAGCGACGCTGATGCTTGCCGGCAATATACCGGGCCGCACCCAGACCATGCCGATCGCCATCTTCTCTGCCGCCGCGGGCGGAGACATGCGGGAGGCCTTTCTCTGGGTCGGTCTGATCGTGGTTATATCGCTGGCAATCATTCGTCTCTTGAATCGTGAGAACGCATTGCGCAGGCCCGCCCACAACCAGGTGGTTTCAACCTTGGCTCCAGCTCCGGTTACTCCGTTGCCGGTCAAACTGGATGAGACTGCGCCCTCCGCGACGCTCGATATCGACCTCCTCAAGACCCTCGACCAATTCGAATTGAAGGTGAAGTTCCGTGCCGGCAAGGGAGCGCTTGGCTTGCTGGGCGCCTCCGGCGCTGGAAAATCCATGACGCTGCGAATGATTGCCGGGATTGTCGCGCCCGATCATGGTCGAATTGTCCTGAACAGCCGCGTTCTCTATGACAGCGAAGCTGGCAGGAACATTCCCGCAGCGCGTAGAAAAATCGGCGTCGTGTTCCAGGACTACGCCCTCTTTCCAAACATGACTGTGGCCGAGAATGTCGGCTTCGGGTTGAGAGCCCTGCCGGCGCGCGAGCGGCAGGCGCGTGTCAGCAAGCAGCTCGAACGAATGCACATTGCCGAACTCGCCGACTGCAATCCGGCGCAAATTTCAGGCGGCCAGCGGCAACGCGTGGCCATTGCGCGGTGCATGGCCATTGAACCGGATGCGCTGCTCTTCGATGAGCCGTTTGCGGCCCTGGATCCGCACCTGCGGCGGCAGACGGAAGAACAGCTTCGCGAGACCCTGGCGACCTACAACGGCGTGGTCATTTTTGTAACCCACGATATGGAAGAGGCTTTTCGCTTCTGCACCGATCTGCTCGTCCTGGATCGCGGGAGGGTGATTGCCGGCGGCCCGAAACACCAGATCTTCGAGCGGCCGCGGACGGTGGCTACAGCAAGGTTGACCGGGTGCAAGAATATTGTTGCTGCCCGCCGCATCGGTGCGGATCGGATCGCTGTGGACGCCTGGAACTGCGAACTCCAGACTATGGACCAGGGCCTCGATGCGCTGACACACGTCGGGATTCGCTCCCATCAGGTCGTGTTCCAGCCAACTGCGGATGGGGAAAACACTTTTCCATGTTGGCTTGTGACCACCAGCGAAGCGCCGCACGAGATGACTCTTTATTTGCGCTTGCACGCCGCACCTCATGCAGGCGAGCCGCCCCATCTGCAGGCTGATGTCCCAAAAGAGCTTTGGCGCAAGCTGAGCGTTGAGCCTCAGCCATGGCGGGTCAAGCTCGATCCAGCACGGTTGCTCTTGCTCGAGAATTAGGGCGCCGCAAATGCTGCAAACGCAACGCGGGCTTTGGCTCCTGAGGGAATGTTTGTCGCCGGGAAGAACCTGTTCGGAGATTCTCCAGCCCTGTAGCCCAAAACGTTGGATGGCGTTGCTTCCATGGGTCCTTCTTCAAACCTTTACGTGCAAAACCCGGCCCGTTTGGATAAGAATAGAGTTGGAGAGATTTTCCCAAAGGATTGAGGAACGCTTGACACCCACGCAGATAGAAATTCCCAAGTGGAACGCCCAGCAGTTCGAGCGGCTGGTTCTCGATGGCAGTCCAAAGATTGCGGTTTTCGATTGTGATGGAACGCTTTGGAGCGGCGACGCGGGCTACGGATTCATGATCTGGTCTCTTGAGCAGGGCTTGGTTTCGCGCTCCACCAGCGACTGGATCGATACCCGCTACCGGGGCTACCAGTCCGGCAAGGTGAGCGAATCGGAGATGTGCGGCGAGATGGTGCGGATCTACGCCAACCTGCGCGACCAGGAGTTGCGCGCCGCCGCGGCCCAGTATGTGCAGGAGTTTGTGCGCCCCCGTGTATTTCCTGAGATGGCCTCGCTGGTGGCCACCCTGCTCCAGACTGGCGTCGAGATTTGGGCCGTCAGCTCCACCAACCGCTGGGTGGTTGCTGAGGGCGTGCGCGACTTTGGTATTCCAGAGGAGCGAATTCTGGCCGCGGAGGTCCGCGTCACCGACGGCGTGATCTCCAGCCAAATACTGGACGTGCCCACTGACGAAGGCAAGGTCGCCACATTAAGGCGGGTAGGGATCACGGTTCCCGACGCCGTCTTCGGCAACTCCATCCACGATCTGGCCATGCTCCAAATCGCACGCCGGGCCTTCCCTGTCAATCCCTCGCCCGCGCTGCTTCAGGCGGCGGCCAAGAACGGATGGGGCTACTTCCGGCCCCAGGGCGCGGAAGGCGTCCTGGCCGCCGTCGGGGGAGAATAGAGCGTTTTCACTGATCGTGCAAGGTCACTGGCCGCTCGATTCGTTACCATAAATCCCATGCCCCAATTCCCTCCCGGCCAAACGCTGCTCATCGATGCCGACGATACCCTCTGGGAAAACAACATCTACTTCGAGCGCGCCATAGCCGCATTCATCAGCTACCTGAACCACCACGAGTACTCGCCCGCCGAAGTGCGCCAGGCCCTCAACGCCGTCGAGCGTGAAACCATCCTCGCCCACGGCTACGGCCTCACCAGCTTCACCCGTTCGCTGGTCACGTGCTTTCAGCGCCTCAGCCCCGCTCCGGTCACCGAAGAAAAGGCCCAGCGCATTCTCGGCTTCGCCCGTTCCATCGCCGAGCAGGAGATCGAGCTGCTCCCCGGCGTCGCCGAGACTCTGGCCGAGTTGGCCGGCCGCCACCGGCTTATCCTCATGACCAAAGGCGACCAGGCCGAGCAGGCCGACAAGCTCTCCCGCTCCGGCCTCTCCAGCCACTTTGCCGCCGTCGAAATCGTCGCCGAAAAAGACCCACAGACCTACCGCCAGGTCATCGCCCGCCATGAGCTCGCCCCCAACACGAGCTGGATGATCGGCAACAGCATCAAGAGCGACATCAACCCCGCCCTTGCCGCCGGCCTCCACGCCGTCTTCCTCTTCCACAAAGACACCTGGGTCCTGGAACACGCCGCCCCCGACCCCGCCCCCCAAGGCCAGCACCTGCTCGAACTCGATTCCTTCGCCAAACTCGGAGCAATCTTTTAGGCATTGAGATCCGGCCAGACGCACCAAAATACTGGGTGCCCCAGGTCTCGCTTTTGAGACCTGGGAGACAATAAACCTCGACAGCGTATGTTTTCCAGGAGTCCTATGTACTCGCCAAAATTCAACCAGGTCGCCGACCGCGCCGTCCTCATCGAGGCTATGCAGGCATACCCCTTCGCCATACTCTTTGGCCCGCAATCGACCCCGCAGGCTCCGGCGCCTCTCGTTGCCACCCACCTCCCCCTCGTCGTCAAAGACGAGGGCGAACACGGTCTCATCGAAGGCCACTTCGCCAAGGCCAATCGCCACTGGCAATCCCTCGCCGGGCGCGAAACCCTCGTAGTCTTCTCCGGACCGCACAGCTACGTCTCGCCCACCCTTTACGTCGATCCGCTCTCCGTTCCCACCTGGAACTACATCGCCATCCATGCCTATGGAACCCTGTCGCTCGTCGAAGACGAACCCGGCAAAGACGAGTTGCTGGCCGGCCTCATCCAGTCCAACGAGCCGGCCTTCGCAGATAAATGGCGCACCATGCCCGACGGCTTCCGCCGGACCATGTTGGCGGGGATCGTTGGCTTCCGCATCCAAATCACCCGCATTGAAGGCAAATTCAAAATCAGTCAGAACCGCGACGAAACTGAGCGCAGCAACGTCCACGCCGCAAACGCCGCCGGAACCCCCGACCAGCAAGCCCTCGCCGGCTGGATGGCGAGACTCGATACCGAAAGTATCATTTGATACCAGAAATGCGCTATACTGATACCGGAGGTACTCCATGATGCATCCAGACCGCGTTGCCGATGTGATGGGTGGAAGGGCAATCCTGGGCAGCCGTGTTCTCTCCGTGCAGGATCTTGAAGCCGCCGTGGTAACCGGCCTGCCCAAACGCGCTCTGCGCCTGACGCTTGCTCGCGCCTGCTCCTCTGCCCAGTACGCGCGCGCGCTGCTTTACCGCGTAGTTCCCGAAGCCACCTACAAGCGCCGCACCCGCCTCACACCTTCTGAAAGTGAACGCACTGAGCGCCTGGCCAGGGTGATTGCCACGGCAGAGTATGTGTGGGACAGCCGCGACGACGCCCGCGAATGGCTCGCCAAGCCACACCCCGAGTTGGAAAACCGGCCGCCCCTTGAGGCCGCCCTGACCGAACTGGGCGCACGCCGCGCCGAAGAGTTGCTTGACCGCCTCTTCTACGGCATTCCCGCCTGAAAATCCTATAGCGACCGAAAAGCATCTTGCTAATCATGCGAACTTCTGACATTGCGCTGTATTACAGACTCGGCGATTCACCTAAAAACAAAAGCGGCGGCCTTGTTAATAGAACGTGAATTTGTCTCCAATTCACAAAGGGGTAACATAATCGACTCATGCATTGCTTCCGCATCGGCGACGCCCGCTTTCCTCTCTTTGACGCCACGGGCGCGCGTCTCTACGGCGGACGCTGGAACTCCCCTGGCCGCGCCGTAATCTACGCCGCCGAAACCTACTCCGGCGCAATCCTCGAAATCCTGGTCCATGCCAACCTGAACCGCTTGCCCCGCACCCACGCCCTCCTCACCATCGAAGTCCCCGCCGATGTTACGGTGGAACGCCTAGCCGCCTCCGATCTTCCCGGTTGGGACCTTCCCAATCAAGCCATAAGCCGAGCCTTCGGCGACCGCTGGCTCGACGATGCCCGCACCTCTGTCCTGCTGGTTCCCTCCCTGGTCACGCAGGGCCGCGAACACAACGTCCTGCTCAACCCCGCTCATCCAGACTTCGCGCGCATCGCCCACTCCCGGCCTGAGCCTGTGGCGTGGGATGAAAGGCTGTTTGCGAGGTAATGCATGGTAGCGATGCGACTCGGATAGCCGCCTATCCTGCAACCGCCCCATTACCGAAGAGGGAGACCCATTTCGCAACATTCTCCACTTTTGCTATACTCGTAGAGTTCACTCCAGTGCGGAGGTGGCGAAATTGGCAGACGCACCAGCTTGAGGTGCTGGCGCCCAAAAGGCATAGGGGTTCAAGTCCCCTCTTCCGCACCAACGATTCTCCTGTCCGGCAGACCCGGACAGACCTGGAAAGCAGATTAAGAAATGCAGATCATTCTTTACGTTGTCATCGTCCTGCACGTGGCCGTGTGCCTCTTTTTGATTGGTGTCGTCCTCCTGCAGCAGGGCCGCTCAGCCGACCTGGCAGGCGCCTTCGGCGGCCAGGGTTCGCAAACCGCCTTTGGTCCCCGCGCCGCGGCAAACGTACTCACCCGGCTCACCACCTGGTCTGCCATCATCTTCATGCTCACCTCGATCAGCCTGACCGTGCTTTACGTGCGCTCTACCGGCTCGCACTCGGTGCTTGAAGGCGCCAAGCCCGCCCCGGTCTCCGCACCCGCCAAGTCCGGCAAGTAAGGCCGACGGCTTTTCCTGAAGATCCTCCACAAGCGGCAGGCCACACGGCCTGCCGTTCTCATTTGTGACCTGCAATTCCTATAGTTTGAGCCTCTTGCAAAATTCCATTGAGACTGCAAAAAGCGTCAGGGCACGACTTCAGTCGTGCCGCCAGTTCAGCAGGAAGATGTTGGGCTTTAGCCCCTGCGTCTCTTTGTTTTCAATTGTTTGCAATTCCGCAGCGGCTAAAGGCTAAAGCCGGAATCCTATTTGGATTTTTGCGGCACGACTCAAGTCGTGCCCTGACACTTCAAACGTTCCCGACGTCGAATTTTGCAAGTAGCTCGTTTGCTTATTCCTGAAGAATTCCGTTGACAATTGTATCTTACAGATATATCTTGCAGCTATATGAAACGAAACCAAACCGCCTATGTCATCCTCGGAATCCTCGCCATCCATGACAACCAGTCCGGTTATGAGATCCGCAGGACCATCCAGCAGACCGTCGGCTTCTTCTGGGGCGAGAGCTTCGGCCAAATCTACCCCACCCTCAAGAAGCTGGCTGCCGATGGCCTGATTGTTCCGAGCAAGTCAACCTCCGCGCCCAGGCCAAGGCGGCAAGAATACTCGATTACCGCAGCCGGGCTCGCCTGCCTTCAGGAGTGGCTGGCCGTTCCCTACCGCGATGATCCGCCCCGTGACGAGTTTCTGCTCAAGCTCTTCTTTGGCGACAAAGCCGCACCGAGTGTCTCTATCGCACACATCCGCAAGTTCCAGGAGAAGCACCGCCGCTTGCTCGACACCTTACTGGAAGTAGAAGGCCTGGCGCGTGTCCACAGCTCTCACTATCCCGGCTTTCCGTTCTGGATGCTCACACTCACCTTTGGCGTGGCGCAACTCCGTTCCGCGTTGGAATGGAGCGAAGCCGCCCTGGCCATGCTTTCCTCCACCGAAGTCGGCATTGACCCGAAGACCGCAAGTCCGCAACCACCAGCCAACACCGCCGACAAGCCCTGAGCTTCCCTTGATTTCCACAACCGGCATTCCGCAACCGGAGGTCCTGAACCGGCGCACAGCACGCGCACCAAAGGAGAACGCAAAATGCAAGACACTCTTCGCCCCAACCGCTGGTCGCAACTCCTGGCCTGGGCCATCGCCAGCCTCTTCATTCTCGGCTTTTTCTTTTCTCGCATCGGAACCTGGACCGGCCCAATCTCCGGCGTCTGGTTCGTCGGCACGCAAAAGCCTCGCCGCGGATTCCTGTGGATGCTGGCCTTCTATTTCATTCCCAGCCTGCTCATCGGCTGGCGCAAATTTCCTCTCTCAGGCCCCGGACCCGCATTCCACTATCTCGGCATGACGCTGCTCGTCTCCGTCCTCGGCATTCTGCCATTTACCTTCCATCGCCTCGTCAGCCCGCGTCTTCCTGGACTGCTTTCCACGCTTCCATTTCCGCTTGCTGTCGTCGCGTTCAAAATCCTGATCTCGCCGCCGCTGCACATCGCCGCAGCTCCTTCGGCAACCATCCCACTATTCCTCATCTCCTGGTTTGCGGCAACGCTCATCTGGATGTGGAACCGAGAATTCAAGACCGCCAGAATCGCCTTGGCCGCACTCCCCTTTGCGGCGGCCTACGCCCTGGCAGCTTATGGATTTTTCCATCGGCTCAACGCCGCATTACTGCCTGCGTCATTGCCCATCGCCACGGCCTTCGCTTGGGTATGCCTTGCCGGAGCCATAGCCCTGAGCATTTTTGCGATTCTCAATGCCGGTAAACACCTCACCTGGGCCGAGCGGCCGCAGACCGTCGCCCTCCTGCAAAGCCCCGCCACCGGCAACCCTCTGCATGTCGTCACCGAAGGAGGCCGCGAAACCTTGCTCAGCAGTTCCGGCGAGCGCTTCCCCATCCGAAACGGAATCCCCACATTCCTCAAGCCGGAAGACCTAACCGGAGACAACGGAAAATACAACCACTTGTATCAAGTTATTGGCGGCTTCTACGACGACACCCAGCGCATCTTCATTGCTCTCAAAGGCTTCAACCGCGATGCTTACTTCCGCAGCTACATGAGCCTGCTCGAAGTCAAACCCGGCGACTCCGTGCTTGAGACCTCAGTCGGCACCGGCCTCAACTTCAAATACCTGCCCCGCAGCGTCAAGCTTTCAGGCCTCGATCTGTCCCCTGAAATGCTGGTTAACTGCCAGGCCAACCTGCGCCGCTGGGAGATGAACGCCGATCTCTACCTCGGCAATGCCGAGAGCCTGCCCTTCACCGATTCCAGCTTCGATGTCGTCTTCCACGTGGGCGGAATCAACTTCTTCAACGACCGCGCCAAAGCCATCCGCGAAATGATACGCGTGGCCAAGCCGGGAAGCCTGCTGCTCATCGCCGATGAAACGGAGAAGCATGTGAAGGGAGTCTATGAGAAAGGCCCTGGCGGCTACCTCTACAAGAATCGCAAGGCACCGGTCAGCGCGCCCGTCGATCTGGTCCCGCCCGAGATGCTGGAGATCCATCTCGAAATTGGGAGAACCGGCGAATGGTACATGCTCACCTTCCGCAAGCCGCTTCAGGCCCTAGAATAGAACCATGATCCTTGAGACCTTTCCCGTCGGCCCTCTGCAATGCAACTGCACCATCCTGGGCGACGAAGAGGCCGGCGAGGCTATCGTCATCGATCCCGGCGACGAGGTGGGCCGCATTCACCGCCGCCTCGCCGCGCTCGGCCTCAAGCTCAAGCAGATTCTGGTCACGCACGCCCACATCGATCACGTGGGCGGCGCGCTCAAGCTCAAACGCCTCACCGGCGCGCCCATCCTGCTCAACCAGAACGACCTGCCCCTGCTCAAGATGATGGAGATGCAAGCCGGCTGGCTCGGTGTGGAAACGCCGGAGACCGCGCCCCCCGACGCCAACCTGGCCGACGGCCTCGTTGTAGGCCTTGAACGCTACCCAGCCGAGGTTCTCTACACCCCCGGTCACACCCAGGGCTCGGTCTGCCTCCACTTTGCGCCGCTCAAGATGGTCATTGCCGGCGACACGCTCTTCGCCGGCAGCATTGGGCGCACCGACCTGCCCGGCGGAAACTCCAGGCAGCTTCTGGATTCAATTCAGTCTCGACTGTTGGCTCTCCCCGAGGAAACCAGGGTATTGCCCGGCCACGGCCCCGCAACCACCATCGGCGAGGAGCGCCTCAGCAACCCGTTCCTTCGCGCACTGTAATCAGGCCAAAATTGAATCATTTTAGTCCTCCACCGGCGTTACCGACCCGCGGGAGATGAAACTGTGCCCCATCCATCGGACGTCTTTGTTTTTGTCCGATGGGTGGGAGTCCGTAGAACTCCATGACGACGCCTTGTTTTGTTGAACTTGCATTTTTTGTTTCTTTGTAGTAATTTATTTTTCAATAACTTACAAACAATCTTTCAAGCAACGCTTACGCCATAGACCCAGGATTATTACCACCTTGATTCGTTTTCAAATAGTTAACAAGGCCGGTGACTCCTGTGGAAAACTCCCTCTCCGGCCCCAGCAGGCTCACCACCAGCCAGCCGGACTCCGCAAACCCGAAAAAGTACCCCGGATGGACCCAGACGCCAAGCTCCAACAGCTCCAAGACTGTCTGCTCGTCGGGCTGGAGGGCAGGAATCCGCAGCACCGCGTACCATCCGCCCTCCGAATCGAGCCGCTGCACCGCCGGTACCTTCGCCAGTTGCCGGTCCAGCTCCGTTAGATTCAATGCCAACCGATCCCGAATCTGGTCTTGAATCGCCTGACGCCCCTCGAGCCATGCCGGCAGTGCGCACTGCACCGGCGCATTCATGGAAAGAAAGGTGTCCGCGATCACCTCGAGTCGCCCCATTGCCAAGGCGGCTTCCGGTCCAATCGCCGCAATCCACGCAGCCTTCATCTGCGGCAGCCCGGCTATCTTGCTCAGCCCGCTCACAACGAACACTCGAACGCCCTGAAGACCTGCGGCAAAGCTCCGTTCCGCTCCTCCCAGGCCGTAATCGAGAAACACCTCATCCACAATCAGCGAAAGATCGTTTTCCCAGCACAACCGTTCCAGCCACTGGGCTTCCCACCACTTGGTGAAGTGCCCGGTCGGATTGTTGGGATGCACCAGCACAATCGCGCGCGTCTCGGGCGTAATTGCCCGTCGAAATCCCTCCGGATCGGCCTGCCAGCCCTGGTCGTAGATCAAGGGCGCGAACTTCAGCCGCACATCGTCCAGAACCGCGAGAAAATCAAAGAGGGGATAACCCGGCTGCGGTACCACGATCTCGTTCCCCGGATCGCAGAGCAGGCGAAACAGAAAACTATAAGCCTCGCTGGTGCTTGTGGTTAGAATGATTTGTTCAGGCTTAACCAGAGCTCCGTGCTCCGCATAGTACTCGCAAATCGCCTCCCGCGCACGCGGGCTCCCGCAGGGTTGCGGATCGTAGTCGAGTGCGGCAGGATTGGCGAGAGCCGCCAACAACTCCGGAGCGTACTGAAAGCCGCACCGGGTTGGATTCGAGGCCGTCAGGTCGGCAATCGGAAGCCCAGCCTCTACGCGCAGCCGATGAGCCCGCGCCAACTCGCTCTCCTCGGTATTCCAGTTCGTCCTGCGCGAAAAGCTCATAACTTGAATCCTGTCAGCCGCTCATCGCCTTTACCTCATGTGCCGCATTTGGCTCATGCACAATAAGCACAGGCGTCCTTTTCAACCATACACGGGCGCTATCGAGGAGGAACATTGGGTCTGCGCGCGGTTGTCTTCGACTATGGAATGGTATTGACCGGTCCGCCTGACCCCGAGGCTCACGCCGCCCTGCTGCGCATCACCGGCTTGCCCCTCGACCGCTTCGAGAGCCTCTATTGGGCGGACCGCCACGCCTATGACTTGGGGTCGCTCAGCGGCATCGCCTTCTGGCGGAAATTCCTTTTGGATGCCGGCCTGAGCCTTTCACCGGGCGCGGCCGAAGAGCTGAATCAGTGGGATGCCCGCTTGTGGACCACACAGAACCTCGCCATGCTGGCCTGGCAACAGCAGCTCAAGCAGCGTGGTCTGCTCACCGCGATCCTCTCCAACATGGGGGACACCGTATTGGCCAGCATCGAGCGCGAGTACGCCTGGATACAGGACTTCGATGTGCTGGTCTGGAGCTATCAACTCCGCATCGCCAAGCCCGACCCCGCCATTTATAACTTTGTGCTCAAAGAGCTCGGCACTCTTCCGGGGGAGACTCTCTTTCTCGACGACAGGCTGGTCAATGTCGACGCCGCGCGGGCACTGGGAATCCAGGCGCTCCAGTTCTCCACCGTCGACCGGCTCCGCGCCGATTTGATCCGCTCAGGCCTGGATAGCGAACTCCCGCTTCCCTGACGCGATTCCCTGGCCAGACCTGCGTTTGCCGCAACCCTCTTCACAGGCTGCGGAAAAACTCGTTCGGGCGGTAGGCCAGGGATTTATCCCTGGCACAAAGGCAGCAGAATCAGCGCGGGCTTTAGCCCCTGAGGTATGCTTTTTGCCGCTATTGACCCAGAACAGGCCTTTTTACACAGCCTGCTTCAGGCCCTACTTGTTCAGGTGGTAGCTGATTCCGACTTTCGCGGCGAATTCGTCAAGCCCAGGGTTGCTGGCCACGATGAAGGCATTCGAGAAATGAAAATAGGTAAAGGGGTCCGCGCGCAGTTCAACGTTGCGAGTCAGTCTGATTTCCAAGCCGAACTCACCCTGAAAAGCAAGGCTCACATAGGACGCATCTGGCGATAAAACCTTGATGGGAAAGGCGACAACCCCCGCCTTGCCGGTCAGGAATGGCTTGATTCTCCTGTCGCTCCGCCAAAGCGCGCGAAAGCCGAAGGGTGTGATTCCTATCCCAGGCACCAGCTTGTTGGTGTTGGACCGTGGATTGCCCCAAAAATCGGCGACAGTCGGTTCGCTCAGAATCACAACAGGGAGGAACTCCACCACATAATCCATCCGTGCTTTCAGGACGTTGGGCCAGAAATGACGGTCGTACTCCACCCCGGCTGTCCAGAGATCGCACTGCAAAGCGGCGCCAAAGAGTTGGTGATCGCCATAGGAGATCATTCCATTCACGGCGATCTCGCTCTCCACCGGTTTTTTCGCGCGGGTCTTCGGCGTCTCCCCAGTGTCAAATTCCGCAGGGGAATTCGGAACCACTGTGGTCTCATTCTCCGGCGGAGGATTCACCGCCAGCGGGACGTCCGGTGGCAACGAGATATTCGCCGTTGCCGCGGCCTCAGTGCCCGCCAGGCTGTTTGACATCGGCGGGGCATTTGTCTCGAGCGCAGTCTCCGTCTCTGCCGGAGCGTTCGAGACCAGCCGGGGGTTTGTAGCCACCCCGGTCTCTGTCAACTGGGAGTGCGCTAGTTGCGGCGGAAAAAGGCAAAGCGCGGCCAGAATCGCAAGGCAATTGAGGCCAAAGCTGCGCGCACACTTTCGCGGTGCGACGACGGACTCAAAAACTGGATTGAAAGACAAGAGTTCTCCTGGAAAGTTGTTGTGGATAGGCCAAGCCCTGGCAATCAAGAATGAACCAACCGGTGCGACCAATATAGCATGAGCTTCCAGGCTGGACACATACCATTCTTCATTGCCTGCTCCCTGCCACCGCGCCCCCAGATCCGGCCGCTTCCAGAAAAGTGCATCACGCTCATGATGAACAAGTTGCCATCCTGGCAAGCCGGTGAATCTGCGTTCCGGGGCCTCGCCGCAACGGGGCCCGTCCTCCCCTCAAATACAACCGCTGGCTGAGTGCTTTACACTTGTTTGGGTCTGGTCCGCAGCCAACTGAATCGTTTTACACGGGACCGCGAGCCAAAATTGAGACGGCCGCCTCCTGAAGTCACGCTGATCCGTCCAGACATACCTGAGGAGTTCGACGAATGCATTCAATTCAAAAAGCAACAAATCTGCGCACGGACAAAATGACCGTGCCGATGCGGGCATTCATGGGAGCCGCTTGTCTCCTGCTGGCTTCGACCATGACGCTGGCCCAGAGCGTGCCCGTGGTCACGGGCGACGCACGGGTGGACAAGCTGCTCAGCCAGATGACGCTCAATGAAAAGCTGACGCTGATCCACGGCACGCATGAAGATCCAGCGGTATATCAGGGACAGGCCGGCTACATGGCCGGGATTCCGCGTCTCGGCATTCCGGGGCTGCGCTTTGCCGATGGGCCGCCGGGAGTGCTCACGCGCCATCCGTCCCAGGGCGAAACCGCCACCATGGGTGTGGCCGCCACCTTCAGCCGCAAGTCGGCTGAGGACAATGGTCTGGTGATCGGCCGCGAAGATCGTGCGCTTGGCATGGACGTCTCCCTTCAGCCGTTTGTGAACATCGATCGCGACCTCGAGTTCGGCCGCGGCTACAACACCTTCGGCGAAGATCCATTCCTGACCAGCGAGATCGGCGCGGCCGAGATCAAGGGCATCCAGTCCCAGCACGTCATGGCCCAGGTCAAGCACTTCGTCGGTTACGACTCCAATGGCGCCAGCACCTACATCGATGACCAGACGCTGCACGAGGTCTATGTCGCCCCGTTCGACGCAGCCATCAAGGCCGGCGTCTCGTCGATCATGTGCTCCTACAACCGCCTGAATGGCACGTTCGCCTGCGGCAACGAATCCACTCTGACCAAAATCCTGCGCGACGAGATCGGCTTCAAAGGCTTCGTGACCTCGGACTGGGGTGCGGTCCACGCAGTCACCTTCATCAACGCCGGACTCGATATGGAAATGCCCGGCGAACCGGCGCCAGGGGCCGGCGGTTTCTCCCTGCCCTCATTCTTTGACTTGCAGCCAATTTCACCACCGCCTCCGGTGCGTCGCGCGGCTGGAGGCGGCGGAGGGGGCGACATGTTTGGCGGTCACATCCCCGAAGAGCCAGCCAGAGGCCGTGGAGATGGCGGCAACTTCGGCGTCAAGCTTGATCCTAAAAAGATGGCTGAAGCCCTCAAGGATGGCACCGTCAACGAAGCCACCATCACGCGCGCTGCCGGCCGGGTGCTCTATGAGATCGTCCACTTCGGCTACATGGACGGCCAGCAGAAACACGACGTCACCGAGCAGTCCATCGAGGCCAACGCCAAAATCATTGAGAAGACCGGCGAAGAAGCCGCCGTCCTTCTGAAGAACGAAGGCGCCGCCCTGCCCTTGAAGGCCGCCGATCTCGATTCCGTGGTCCTCATCGGCCCCACAGCAGGCCAGGTTGACTCGATAGGCATCAACGGCGAGCGCTCCGTTGGCCTGCCCCAGCGGCAGGTCGGCCCGCTCGAAGCCCTCAAGAAAATCTCCGGCAACCCCAACATCAAGTATGCCGTAAACGACGACATGACCGGCACGCCTGTTCCGGCCAGCGCATTCAGTCACGACGGCAAACCCGGCCTGCTTCGCACCGGCAGTGGCGACCCCAAAGTCGACACCCAGGTCGATTTCACGGCCGGCAATGCCCTTGCCCCTGACTCGGTCGTCACCTGGAAGGGCTCGCTCACAGCTCCTCATGCCGGCGCCTACTGGCTCTATCTGCAGGCCATGGGCACCAACGCGAGTATCTTCCTCGATGGCAAGCGTCTGGCCAGCACGGGCGCATCGCAGGGCGGCGTTCATGGCGATATTCTCCAGGCTAACCAGGACAATGCCGTTCCCACCACCGACCACCTCGACAATGTGCGCCGCGCCGTTGAACTGACGAATGGACCGCACGAAATCGAGATCGATACCAGCCTTGACAGCTCCAATGCTCCGGTCCAGGTTCGCCTCAACTGGTACACCCCCGAACAACGCCAGGCCGACCACGAGGCAGCCATCGCCGCCGCCAAGAACGCCAAAACAGCGGTGGTCTTTGTATGGACGCGCCTCTCGCCTGTCTTTGGCCTTCCCGGCGATCAGGACAAACTGGTCGAGGAAATTGCCGCGGTCAACCCCAACACCATCGTCGTTCTCAACACCAGCCAACCCGTTGCCCTGCCCTGGGTCGACAAGGTGAAGGCAGTCCTTGAGATGTGGTGGCCCGGCGATGAAGGCGGCTGGTCCACGGCCAATCTATTGCTGGGAAAAGCCAGCCCCGCCGGTCGTCTGCCGGTCACCTGGGGCAAGAGCCTGGAAGACTACCCTGCCACCGACCCCAAACACCCCGAACGCTCCCGCAAGGGCGTGGACGGAAAAACCACCTACAGCGAAGGCGTCAATGTGGGCTATCGCTGGTTCGACAAGGAAAACACTGCCCCGCTCTTCGCCTTTGGCTACGGGCTCAGCTACACCACCTTCGAATACTCCGGGCTGAAGATCGAAAAGGTCTCCGGCGGCGGCCTCGACGTGCAGGTCCATATCAAGAACACCGGCAGGGCGGACTCGGACGAGGTTCCGCAAGTCTACCTGGGAGCGCCCGCCGAGATTCCCGCGGGCGTTCAGTTCCCGGTGCGGGCTCTCGTCGCCTTCGATCGCATTCACCTGGCAGCCGGCGAAGCCAAAACCGTCACCCTCCACGTGCCGGAGCGCCAGTTGCAGTACTGGTCCACGGCCAGCGGCAAGTGGGTCACCGCAACCGGCAAGCGCACCGTCAGCGTCGGCGCATCGTCTCGCGATTTGCGCCTCAACCAAACCATCGACTGAGCAACCTGCCTCTACACGGAAATGCCGGGGCTATTGCCCCGGCATTTTCGTTCCCCATGAGATTGCCGCGCCTTTGACTTTGCGGACAAGTGGGCAAGGCTGGCCCGTCGACCCAGGCACACCAAACTGACCCCTGATCCCTGACCCCTGACCCCTGTCTTTGACCCCTGACCCCTGATCCCTGACCCCTGTCTTTACGATGCCAACCCCAGCCCCACCAGGTTGGCGGCAACAATGATGATGATCATGCCGGCCCAAAGCAGGCGCAGCGGCCTGCGTCCTACCCCGGCCCACTCGCCCATCGCCAGGCCCACCAGGCCAGCGCACAGAACATAAATGCTCATGTGCAGCATCCAGTTCACATACGACAGGTGCTGCGGAATATTCGCCGCGCCCCAGGCGTAAAAGAAGAACTGCAGGTACCACATGATTCCGCCGGTTGCAGCCAGCGCGCCATTCTTGAGCAGCGTTCCACGAGTCTGCGAAAGATCGGCGCGAAGGGATATCCTCTTCAGCGCGCCCAGCCGGATGAAGCAGTAACTCAGATTGATCAGCGCGCCCCCGCCCATGATGAATACATAACTCGGCAGCGCAGCATACAGCGGGTTCACCCCAAGATGAAGCGCAGCGGCTTCCATCGGCTTGGCCGCGTCGATGGCAAACGACATGCCCGAAGAAAATATGCCGCACAGAACCGCCAGCAGAAGCCCCAGCTTCAAATTGAATTCCCTGAGTTCCCCGCGCAGTTGCAGCTCTTTCTGATGGCCGGCATAGGAGACGACCGCTACGCCAATCAGCGCAACCACCACCCCCGCCATGGTGAACAGCCCGCTCTTGGTCGTAAATAAAATCGCGCCCTGGCCGTGCAGCAGCGGAGGCATCAGCGTGCCCACCATGAGCGTGACGCCGATGGCGACGCCGACGCCCAAAGAAATCCCCAAATGGCGCATCGTGAGGCCGTAACTCACATTGCCCACGCCCCACATGGCTCCGAAGAGCGCAACTTTCAACAGCACATGCGGGCCGATCGATTCATAGAAGCCTGGAAAGTTCGGCAGCAGCAACAGGCTCACCGAAATCGGCAGCAGTATCCAGGAGAAGATGCCGGCCACGGCCCATGTGGTCTCCCACGACCATTTCCTCACCTTCTCAATGGGCGCATAAAACGATGCGGCCATTGCCGCGCCAACGATGTGCCATCCGATCCCAGCCAGTATTACCGGCATTGTTTCTCCTCTTCTCCACGCTCCCGGCACATCTCATGCGATGCCGGAAAACTGGTTCAAAAAATAACTAAAGCTCGACTGCAAAAGTGTAACTTCCCGCCGCTAACTCAAACCCATTCTGCTGGCCGGAAGTCATTGCCTTGACCTGCTTGCTCTCCGCAAGCGGAATGCCCTCCAGCTTGTACCGCCCAGCCTCGCTCGCATTCAAACCAAGCCAGCCCGTGGTATTCGCGGGAATCGTCACATGCCACACCGCCGTAGTTCCCTTCACCGACCAATCCGAATGAATCATGCCATACGTTGAGGCGTAGTCGAACTTCACGCTCCCAAATCGTTGATCGAACACCGGATGCAGCACCACCGTGTGGAAGCCCGCGTCAAGCGGCGTTGCATCCACGCCCGCGGCATAGCGATAGATCCAGTCCGCCACCGCGCCGTAGGCATAGTGGTTGTAGGAGTTCATGCTCGGATCGTCCTTCATCTGGTCGCCGTTCCATCGCTCCCACATCGTCGTCGCACCGTGCTCCACCAGGTAGCCCCACGACGGATACTGCGTATTGAGCAGCAGCTTGTAAGCCAGTTCCGAGTGCCCGCTCCTGGTCAACTCCTCGAGCAGATACGGCGTGCCCAGAAAGCCCGTGCTCAGCAGGCCATGGTTGGCCTCGATCTTATCCACCAGCTTTTGTGCGGCAGCGGCGCGTAGGCTGTCCGGCACAAGATTCATGTGCAACGCCAATACATACCCGGTCTGCGTAGCGCCACCGTTGCTCTTTGCGTTGGGATTGTTGATGGCGCCAAAGGGCGAGGGGCTGTTGTCCGCGCCAGCCACAAAACCGTCGTCGTGAACATACTGCTTCTGGAATGCCGCGCGAATCTTCTCGAACAACTGCGCATACTTCTCCGCATCCTGAGCGCGGTTCGTTGCGTGAGCCATCTGCTGCATCAGCGTCACGTCATAGGCCCAATAGGCGGTCGCGATCAGTCCCTGGTCCGTCTTTCCCTCGGGTGAGAGCCAATCCCCAAACGGAGTCCCGGAGTTGTTCATCCATAGTCCATCGGGATTCGAGGCTTCGATAGCATTGAGATACTTCTCCATCGCTGCCCAGTTCTGTTCGATGACGCTGGTGTCGCCGGTTTGCAGCCACGATGTCCACGGAATGATCACGCCAGCGTCGCTCCAGCCTGCACCGGAGCCCGATGAACTTTGCGCGGTTCCCGGCGCATAGATGCCATAGTACGGAGTCCCGGTCTGTGTCCCGCGCATATCTCCGGCAAACTTCCGCGAGAATGCCGCCAGGTCCATGTTGTAACTCGCCGCGCGCCAGAATACCTGCGCATCCGCCATCCATCCCAGTCGCTCGTCGCGCTGCGGGCAGTCTGTGGGCACACCGACAAAATTCGACCGCTGCCCCCACAAAATATTGCTCCACAGCTTGTTGATCATCTCGTTGCCGGTTTCGAGCTTTGCCGTGAAGGGCGCGTCCGTGTGGATGACTTCCGCCTTCACCGCGTCCAAGCCCGGCGCCGCTGTCGGGCCCGTGACCTCGGCATACCTGAAGCCGTGGAAACTGAAGGCTGTCTGAAACTCGACCCCGTACCCAATCTTGCTGTGAACACGATCGGCGGATTCGGCGGATTCGGTGAACGTAGACACAAAAGTGTCTGTAGCCTTTGCGGTACGAAGATTGTCGGTATAGATTGTGCCATCTGGGTTGAGTATCTCCGCAAAGCGAATACGGACTCGAAAACCATCGTGGAGTCCATGCAACTTCACTTTTTCTAAGCCAGTAAGGTTCTGCCCGAAGTCGTACACGTAGACCCCAGGCTTGGGCTCCGTCATCGAAACCGCGTGTACCTCGCGCTCGATCCGGATTGGCTGAAAGTCCTGGGCTACGATCCGCACTGGCGCGGGGTGAATGATCGCCGCTTTGTCCTTGATGACGTCGGGAAACCGCGGATCTGATTCGCCTGTGAAACCCTCGTCGAGGTTAAATGACTCCCCGTCATAGAGCTCTGAGCGGACACCGTTTCGGGCAGCCTGCCAGCTCGTATCGGTTGCCACCCACTCCACGGTTCCGTCTGTGTGCTCAATGCGCAACTGCGCCCGCAGTGCCGGAGGCGTATCTCCATAGTTGTTCGGCTGCTGGAACCACTCCAGCGGCGTGGAGTACCAGCCCGGCGCCAGCCAAAAGGAGATCGCATTCTTGCCCACCACAAGCAGATTCGTCACATCGTACGTCTGGTAGACGACCCGCTGACGATAGTCTGTCCATCCCGGCGCGAGCACCTGGTCGCTTACCTGGCCCCCATTCAGGCCCGGATTCAGGCCCAGGCCCCCGTTCAGGCCCAGATAATAGGCTCCTAGCGCCGTGGCGTAGAGCCGCGCTGACTTGACCGGTTTGCTCACCGTGAATGAATGCCGCAAAGTCTTCACACTGTCCGGAATCCACGGATGACCTAGCGGCGCGCCTCTCGGTCCCGGCGCCTGCTGCGGCCAGACAACCGCCGTGTCCCATCCCGAGTCGTCAAATCCCTTCTCTTGCCAGCCCGAAGCCGCATGAATTGCCGACTTCCAATCCGTCCCGCTCGAAAACGTCGCCGTGGTTCCGTCCGCGTATTCCACCACCAGCGTGGCAATCATCGGCGGCGCATCGGCCGTGGCTTTTCCGCTGTGATTGTCAACATAATGCACCGTCTCAATGGCGATCGTGTTGGCCCCGGCGCTCAGCTTGCCTGTAACTTCGGCGCGTACAAACTTCTTCCACGGCATTTGCTTCCACGGCGGAAACTTGTCCGACGTCAGCACCTGCGCGCCGTTGATCCATGCTGAAACGGTGTCCTGCCCGGTCGCGTAGAGCGCTGCCCGCTGCACCGCCTTCGCCAGTGTCACCGTCTGCCTGTAAGCAATATGCTGCTCCGCGGCCTTATCGGCATTGAGCACCTTCAGGTCCGGGCTGGTAATCCAAACCGACGGGGCGTGGCGCACCGCATCCTCCTCCGGCGTCTCGTAGCCAATCCACTGGGCGCGCCAGGCCTCTTGGCTCACAAGCCCCGTCTCCCACCAACTGATGTCGCTCTGCGCATATGGCTTCCCTGCCGCGTCCCACACTTTCACCAGCCAGAAGGAGCGCGTAGACGCCGCAATTGCCGGCCCCTTGTAGCGCACATTCAAAGACTCGCCCGAATCGATCCGCCCGCTATCCCAAACGTCCGCCTTGCCTTGGCGCAGCAGTTCTTCGCGCGAAGCAACCAATACCTCGTACGCACTCTGCTTCGCGCCTCGCGCCGGGTCCTGCAACTGCCACGAAAACCGCGGCGCAGGATCGTCGATCCCCAGTGGCGTCTTCAGGTTGTCCACGCGCAACTCCACCGGCCCTGTAAATGCCGGAGCCGCAAACGCTGCAAACGGCACTGCTGCCGCGGCAAGAACCAGCCCACACGCTATCCCCCGCATCGTTCCCTTGTTCATGTCCCCGCTCTTCGTCTGAAAGAAACCCGTCCATTGTGCAGCTTGCCGCCTTGCTTTGGGAAGCCATCGCGCCTCGCCAAGCGAACCCTCGCGCAAATTTATCAAATGAAATAATTTCTGGACGGGATAACCTTAAACAACCAACAGACTCTATGTCAAAGGCCGTCCCCACGGTGTGGTGAGCACGGCCCATGGTTCAACGGAATTAAGAATGAACCTCGGAGCCGCTTGCAGAATTGCCTTCAGACTATAGATTGTGTCAGGGCACGACTTCAGTCGTGCCGCAAATGGCCAATTTAGATTCCGGCTTTAGCCGCTGCGGAATTGCAAATTACTGAAAACAAAACCGCAGGGGCTAAAGCCCAAGATGACTTTGTGGCTTTTCCAGCACGACTGAAGTCGTGCCCTGACACTTTTGCAGTCTCAATGGAGTTTTGCAAGAGGCTCCTCGGTGGAACTCTAGTTTTGTGCCTTGGCCGCCAGTTGCAGTTCGACCGTCTTATCGGTCTCCCCCCGCCGCACTGTGACGTGGAACTGATCGCCAACCTTGCCAAAGATGCGCTCTTTGGCTTCCTCTCCCGTGCTCGCCGTCAACGGGTGGCCCTCAACTGCCACAATCTCGTCCCCCGGCTGAATTCCGGCTTTGGCCGCCGCTGAGCCGGGGTCCACTGCGCTGATGATCGCCCTGTCTTTATCTGCAAGATCGAGTTGAAACCCCGTCGAACCAAATTCCCCAGCCTTGATGTAACCGTTTGGCTTGAAATGGTTGGCGCAAATATCCAGTGAAGCCGGAGCCAGCGGCCCTGCGCCCATGCAGGGAACGAATTCGCCGCGCCAATTGACCAGACCTCTGACGATGAGGAACATATTGGGAGACTTCGGCCCACCCGCGGGCGGGTTTTGCGCGGAACGCACCAGACTCACCTCCTGCTCGGCGCCGTTGCGTCGCACCGCCAACTGCAATGCCTCGCCTCGCCGGCCAAACACGGCCTTCGCTGCCGTCGTTCCCGGTGTGGGCTTCACAGGCTTGTCTCCCACAGCAGTGATCGAATCGCCCACCGCCAGGCCAGCATGAGCCGCCGCGGAATCCGCATCAATGGCGGTGATCACCCCGTCGTCCTTGCCCGTGGTACCGATCGTCAGGCCCGAGTATCCCAACTCTTTTACCCGGATGAAGCCTGCCTGCTCAGCCATTTGAGCGCACTTTTTCACCACCGGAGCGCCAACCGGGCCAATGCCCACACAAGGCGCCGTTGCGCCCTCCCGGTTCACAAGGTCGGTTTCGAATTGCCCGAAAGCCTGCACTGCTCCGCAGGCCAACAAACACGCAGTGAGCAGAAGTACTCGAGAATTTGTCAAAGATCACCTCCGGGGATTGCCAATCAACATCGCTTTGTCTTGAACGCGCCTTTCTGTTCGAATATGAATCATTCCTGAAGAGCGCCCGCCGACTTGCCGACCCGCTGACTTGCCGACCCGCTGACTTGCTGACTTGCTGACTTGCTGACTTGCCGACCCGCTGACTAGCTGACCCGCTGACTTGCTGACCTGCTGACTTGCCGACCCGCCCAAAGCCCTCCGCCCGTTACACTCTCCCCATGGCCCTTCGCCTCTTCGCCGCCACCACCAGCCAAGGCAAGCTCCGCGACTTCCGCACCGCTGCCCAGGCGCATTCCATCGCCATCGATCCCCTTCCCGCGCTCGCCAACATCCCCGCCCCCGAAGAAAACGGCGTCACCTTCACCGCCAACGCCACCCTCAAAGCCGTGTACTACTCTCGCTTCGCGCCCGGCATCCTGGTTCTGGCCGACGACTCCGGCCTCGAAGTCGACGCCCTCGACGGCGCTCCCGGCGTCCGCTCGGCCCGTTTCGCCGCCGACTCCGGCCTGGTCGACTCGCCAGACGCCAATGACAACTCCGATGTCTGGAACAACATGATCCTCCTCCAGCGTCTCGCCGCTGTACCCCTGCCCCAGCGAACCGCCCGCTACTGCTGTGTGCTGGTGGCCGCTCGCGATGGCCTCCCCTTGCTTACCGCTCAAGGCACGGTTGAGGGCCTCATCCTTGAAGCCCCTCGCGGCACCGGCGGCTTTGGCTACGACCCGCTCTTCTACCTGCCCGCCCTCGGCAAGACCATGGCCGAACTCGACCTCGAAACCAAGCACACCCTCAGCCATCGCGGTCGCGCCATTGCGGCACTGTTGCCCATGCTCCAAGCCTGAACACCCCCGCAAATCTCGTTCAAGACGTCAAAGCCCGCGGAGCGCCTTGACGGACGTGATGTGCGACACCAATAATGCAGGTTGAAATAAACACTGATTCTCTGTCCCTCAATCTGGAACAGCCTCCACCTGAAGTCCTTAGGAGTCAACACTTCCATGGCCACTGCCCAACAACCTGCCGCGCCCCCGATTCATCCGCCTGTCCGCCCAACTGTTCGGCCAGGCGTTCGGCCGATCCGCGCAGCCGAGGGAAACTCCTTCATCTTCCGCAAGCTGCACTCGCTGCTCGGCGTAATCCCCATCGGCGCATTCCTCCTCGAGCACCTGCTCTCGAACTTCGAGGCCCTCAAAGGCCCAGCCGCTTACGGAGCCCAGGTCAAATTCCTCAATAGCCTGCCCCTGGTGCGCGTGCTCGAGTGGGTCTTCATCTTTCTGCCCATCCTCTATCACGGCATTTACGGTGTCTACATCTGGCTTCGCGGCAAGTCGAACATCGTCTACTACCCCTGGGCCGGCAACTGGATGTACACAGCCCAGCGCTATACCGGCCTGGTTGCAGTTCTGTATATCGGCCAGCACGTCATACGCCAGCGCTTCATGGGCATCGACCTTCCTGAGCACCCCATGGCGGCCTTCGCCAAGGTGCAGCACGAACTGGCCAACCCGTGGATGGTTGCCGTCTACGTGATCGCCATGATCGCCATCTGCTGGCACTTCTCTTACGGCATATGGCTCTTCGCGGCCAAGTGGGGCATCACCCCCGGCGCAACCGCCCGCAAGCGCTTCGGCTATGCCTGCGCCGCGCTCGGCGTCGTGCTCGCGGTGATGGGACTGGCCAGCATCTGGGCCTTCATCGGTCCCAAGTTCCAGAACGCGCCGGAAAATCCGCCTCCGGCTGTGTCCATGTCGGTTGCCCCGGCCAATTCCGGCAGCGCCTCGATCGGAATGACCATTCGTTCTTAGCTAGGAGCTAGGAGCTAGAGGCTAGAAGCTAGTAGCTGTTTTCCCTTGGAAAGGAAATTCGTTCATGGCAGCACCCAGAATCATCGTCGTTGGCGGAGGTCTCGCTGGACTCGCCGCAGTCATCAAGATCGCCGAAGCCGGCGGCACCGTTGACCTCTTCTCCATCGTCCCGGTCAAGCGTTCTCACTCGGTCTGCGCGCAAGGCGGCATCAACGCCGCAAAGAATCTGAAGGGCGAGGGCGACACCACCGACAAGCACTTCGACGACACCATCTACGGCGGCGACTTCCTGGCCAACCAGACCCCCGTCAAGGCCATGTGCGAGGCCGCCCCGGCCATCATCGATCTGCTGGACCGCATGGGCGTGCCCTTCAATCGCACACCGGAAGGTTTGTTGGATTTCCGCCGCTTCGGCGGCACGCTCTACAACCGCACCGCATTCGCGGGAGCAACAACCGGGCAACAATTGTTGTATGCCCTCGACGAGCAGGTCCGCCGCCACGAGTCCGACGGCAAGGTGCGTAAATATGAAGGCTGGGAGTTTCTCTCCGCCGTGCTCGACTCGAACGGCGTAGCCCGCGGCATCACCGCCCTCGACCTGCGCACCATGGAGCTGCGCAGCTTTCCCGCCGACGCCATCATTCTGGCCACCGGCGGCAACGGGGCCCTCTTCGGCAAAAGCACCAACTCCGTCGTCTGCACCGGCTCTGCCAACTCGGCCGTCTTCCAGCAGGGCGCATACTACGCCAACGGCGAGTTCATCCAGGTCCATCCCACCTGCATCCCCGGCGAAGACAAGCTGCGCCTCATGTCAGAATCGGCCCGAGGCGAAGGCGGCCGCGTCTGGGTTCCCCGCACCGCGGGCGACAAACGCCCCATCAAGCAGATCCCCGACTCCGATCGCTGGTACTTCCTTGAGGAGTGGTTCCCCAAGTACGGCAACCTCGTCCCCCGCGACGTGGCCACACGCGCCATCCATAAAGTTGTGTATGAGTACGGCCTGGGCCTCGATGGTCAGCCAATGGTCTATCTCGACCTGACCCACATCGACCGCGCCACGCTGAATCGGAAACTGGAAGGCATTCTTGAAATCTATGAAAAATTTGTAGGGGACGATCCCCGCGACGTGCCCATGAAGATCTTCCCCGGCATGCACTACACCATGGGCGGCCTCTGGATCGACTTCGATCAGATGACCAACATCCCCGGCGTTTTTGCCGCCGGCGAGTGCGAGTACCAGTACCACGGCGCCAACCGTCTGGGCGCAAACTCGCTGGTCAGTTGCATCTTCGGCGGCTTCCGCGCGGGGCCAAACGCCCTTGAGTACGCCAAGGACCTGACTGCGGCGGAAGGCGACGGAGGCCACGCGGCTGAAATCGCGCGCCAGGGGGAAATCAACGGCAAGCTGCTCAAGAATGAAGGCACGGAGAACCCCTTCAAACTCTGGCGCGAACTGGGCCAGACCATGACCGAGCACGCCACAGTCATCCGCTACAACAAGGGCCTCAAGCAAGCCGACGAAAAGATCGTCGAGCTGCTCGACCGGTACAAGAAGGTAAACCTCGCCGACCGGAGCCAGTGGGCCAACACCAGCTTCGCCTTCGCCCGGCAGTTGAAGAACATGCTGGAGCTCTCCCGCACCGTGGTTCAGGGAGCGCTCTTGCGCGACGAGTCTCGCGGCGCACACTACAAACCCGACTTCCCAGACCGCAACGACGAGAAGTTTTTGAAGACCACCAAGGCCAGCTTCACCGGCGACGCCTCCGGTCCCCGCTTCGAGTACGAAGAAGTCGATACGCAGTTCATCAAGCCCCGCCCGCGCAGCTACACCGCAACCAAGTGACGAATCGGCGATGTTTTGAAAGGGCACGACTTCAGTCGTGCCGCATCGACCGATCAAAAGAATCTGGGGCTTTAGCCCCTGGCAAATGGCGAAGTTTTGAAAGGGCACGACTTCAGTCGTGCCGCATCGACCGACCAAAAGAATCTGGGGCTTTAGCTCTGGCAAATGGCGAAGTTTTGAAAGGGCACGACTTCAGTCGTGCCGCATCGACCGACCAAAAGAATCTGGGGCTTTAGCTCTGGCAAATGGCGAAGTTTTGAAAGGGCACGACTTCAGTCGTGCCGCATCGACCGACCAAAAGAATCTGGGGCTTTAGCCCCTGAGGGATCAAGAACATCATGGCAAACAAGACCGTAGCATTTGAGATCAAGCGCCAGGCCAGCCCCGATGCACCCGCCGTATGGGAGAGCTTCGAGCTCGAGTGGCGGCCCGGCATGAACGTCGTCTCCGCCATGATGGAGATCGCCGCCAACCCGGTCACCGCCGACGGACGGGCGACCACTCCCATCACCTACGACTCCAATTGCCTTGAGGAAATTTGCGGCTCCTGCGCCATGCGCATCAACGGCAAGGCCCGCATGGCCTGCTCCGCGCTGGTCGACAATCTTGAGCAGCCCATCCGCGTTGAACCGCTCACGAAGTTTCCGCTCGTCCGCGACCTCCAGGTCGATCGCTCGGTCCTGTTTGAAAACCTGATGAGGGTCAAAGCCTGGGTTCCTGTCGACGGAACTTACGATCTGGGTTCGGGCCCCCGCGTCTTCCCCCAACAGCAGGAAGCCAATTACCCGCTCTCCAACTGCATCAGTTGCTGTTGCTGCATGGAAGTCTGCCCGCAGTTCAATGACGACACCGGCTTCGTAGGCGCGGCCACCATCGCCCAGGTCAAGCTCTTCAACAACCACCCCACCGGCAAGGTCTTCAAGGAAGACCGCCTCCGCGCCCTGGCCGGCGACGGCGGCATCCAGGAGTGCGGCTTCGCCCAGAACTGCGTCGACACCTGCCCCAAGCAGATTCCGCTAACTGACGCCATCTCCGACATCAGCCGCGACGTCCTCATCCAGAAGGCGAAGGACTTCCTGCGCAGCTAGTGGTGTCCGCCACACAGATGGTCGTTTATGTTTTGAAAGGGCACGACTTCAGTTGTGCCATAAACGGCGCAAAACGAGCCGGGCTTTAGCCCCTGAGGGAAGTCTCTTCTGCGAATTCCGCCCATCTGCGGGCATCGGTAAAGAACTCTATTTGCGGCGGCCTACACTAGAATTGAGCTTTGCAGAATATTGCTGCCCGTTGGCGCACAATTGCATTCTGAGGACAAGTACAGAAGCCGCGCACGGCGTAGAACCTCAAACTTTCAAGAACCTTCACAGTAACTGTCAGGGATCTGCCCGGTCCGTACCGCTACATAGCCCCCCTACCCCCCTACCTGGTGGTATTAGGGCCACAGTGTACTTTAGTACCGTAAAATTCGCCACCCTCGACTTGTTTGCGCTCTCCCCTGTATAGCTGTAACGCTGTGAAACGGTGACAAGGTAATTTGCCGCCCTGAAGACACGGTGCGAGATTCTGGCATGATCGCGCACAAGGAAGCGGTCTCAAGCCGCCGGCTTCAACCACTCCGCCACAGCCTCAGGATTCCGTGCAATGACCATCAGATATGCCCGCGCCGGCGCATCCGGATTCTTGCGGCACTGCTCCCAATCCCGCAATGTCCCCACCGGAATCCGGTAAGTAGCCGCAAAAACCTCCTGCGTCAGCCCCAGCCGCTCCCGCAGCTTCTTTACATTCACCAGACGGATCAATCCCGGAGTGTCATACACCGGAACCGGAACGCTATCCGGATCGGAGAGGGCCGCGGCACGAATCTCCTCGTCGGTAATCGCATCTACAGCCGCCCAATCCGTGCCAGTATCGCGGTAGGGATCGCCGGGTTCACGGTCGACCGAAATAATACCAATTTGTTTCATCTCCATGAGCCTTTCTCACCGAAATTATCCGCGTAGTATCGAACTCGCGCACCGTGCTTACAACCACCAAAATTTGCTCTCTGCCCTTACCGAGCGTCACAATCCGTTCCTCGTCGTAGTCGAACCTGTCGTCGATCCAGAAATGTATGTCCGGTTCTTCAAGCGCAGGAATTCCTTCTTCAAGAGACAAACCATGCTTGCGACGGTTCAGGGCATCCTTCTCCGGATCCCACGTATACCGCATAGGCAAAGCATACGGCTAAGCCGTAGATAAGTCAACCATCGGATCTAACAATTACTTCCCTGCCCCGATCCCCCACTGAAGCCGCAAGCCGCCCCGAATTGTAATCGGCAAACTGGGATACCCGATTGGCGCGATGTTTCGCTCGTTGAGCAGATTCTCCGCCTGCCCATAAATCCCCAGCCACGACAGCAGGTTATAGCTGCCGCCGAGGTCCAGTTTCGCGTAGCCATGATCCAGGTTCCGGTTCGGCAGCAACAAGCTGTTGCCCCCGTATTCATCCGCATACTCCAGATAGGTGGAGTCGTCGCTGCGGCTGGCAAAGGCTGACGTAAAGATCGCGCTGAACTTCCGCTCCGCGTAGGTCGCCGTGAAGAAACCTGTATGCGGCGCCCTGCGGAATGGCCGAGCGCCAACCAGCGGCGAAATGGCGCCAATGGGAATCCCGTTGTAAGTCGGCGCATAACCGCCGGTCAGTGCCTCATTGTCGCTGTCGAAGGAGCGTTGCACCACGGCATCGAGATACGTGTAACCCCCGCGCAGGAAGATATTGCGACCAATGCCGCCTTCGACGGTGCTCTCAATGCCTTGCGCCCGGTAAGCCTGCGTGTTGACAGCGAGCCCGTAATCGTCGGTGTAGTAGTAGCCAAGCGCGGTCTCCAACTGTTGCTTCTCGGCCGCCGTCAGGCCGGGAATAAGGTTAGGCAGAAGCACTCCGCCTACGTATTCAATCTCTCTTCCGTACTGGTTATGAAAATAACTGGCGCGCAACATGAGCCGGTCGCTGAAAAAGCCCTGTTCTCCTCCGCCTTCGTAGGTGCGTACGGCGGGCGCGGCCAGCGGTCCAATGTTGAGCTGCTGAGCCACGGACTGGTAACCATTCGCCACCAGAAAGGCATAGAGTGAGCCGAACTGGTCGGTCAGCGCCGGTTCGCGCACCGCATCGCCGAAATTGAACAGGATCCGCGTTCCGCTCAAGACGCCTTTGCGCGGACGAACCGCATAAAATGAAACCCCGGCGCGCGGCGACAGTTGGGTTCCAAACAGCGAATAGCGCTCCACGCTGCCGCCCAGCGTGTAGAAAAACCGATCCTTGAAGTCCCCATGCACCGCCGCAAGGTAATCGAAGTTAGTTCGCCCGGCAACCTCGTGAGTAGCGTAGGAAGGAACGCTCTCCAGGCCTCGCTCGTTTTCATAGTGGAAGCCGCCCAGGGCGGTCAGGTGCGGCGTAAACCGGTAGTCGCCCTGATAGGAGATCTGATCGAGATTCGAAGCGAGTTGGTATTGGTAGGGATAAGTCTGAGCATAGTCCAGCACCGCTTGTCCCGTTGCAGTTGTGCCGTTAGCCCCGGTAATCGTCACCACGTCGCCCAGGCTATCTCCGTATGCATCGAAGTCTCCGCCGCCGCTCATCTGCCACAGATCGTACTGCTCGCGCTTGCGCGTCAACCCGTAGCGGACACTCTGGTGAAAGTCCGCCGTGGTCTGGTTGTCGATCGAAGCGCTCATGAAGATGTCCTGATCCTTCTCCGTCGCCTGATCCGCAACGTGATAAAAGTCCCAGGTATTCGGAACCCCCGTCGCATCCACGCCATAGTGCAGCGTTGCGCGAATCTGCGTGTTCCCGTTCGGTTGCCAGCCAACATTGGCCGCCGTGGTGGCCACGTGGTACTCATCGTCGGGCAAATCGTTGGCGGTCTGCAGCCAACTGAAGGCGCCCAGGTAATCGAACTTGTTATGCGCGCCGGCGAGTTCAAGTTCCTCGCGCGAAGTATTCAAGGTTCCTCCATCGCCATGGAACAGCAGCGACGGAAAGCTCGTTGTCCCGTGCGGTGTCGTCAAGCTCACCACGCCGCTCGCCGCATCGGCGCCGTAAAGGCTCGAATTAGGCCCGCGATACACCTCTGCACTCTCGACCGCAGTCGTAGAGAGCGGCCCAAAGTCGAAGCGCCCGCCCAGGTCGCCTGCGCTCACCCCATCCACAAGAATCTTGTTCGCATCCGAATCGCCGCCACGGACAAAAAGCGAAGTCTGCCCACCCATCTGGCCGTCCTGCACCACAAACGTGCCCGGCATCAGACGCAACGCACTTACCAGGTCGTTTTGCAGAGCCAGGTCCAGTGGACCCAGCACGCTGGTTGCGGCGCTGGTCTGCGCCTGCGGTGTTGGTGTTCCGGTTGCGGTCACCACGATCGACTCGCGTACCCACTCCGGTTCAAGCACCACGTTGCGCTCGATGTTGTCCAACTGCCCGGCGTAGAAGCCCGGCGTCTGCAACTGCCGGAAGCTCTTCGCCGAGACCACCAGGAAGAACCGCCCCGTTGACCCGGTCAGAATCTGAAAGCTGCCGTCGGCCATGGAAACCGCGGTGGCAACCTCTTTGCCGTTGCTAAGCAGCACCACATTGGCGCCAGTGACCTTGGCGCCCGAGGCGTCAGTGACCACGCCGTGGATGGACGCAGCCTGGCACAGCGTTGCGAATGCGGTAAACAGAATGGCGGCGAATACAGGCAGGAACGCGCGAGACAGAATTCGGACAGAGCGTCCGCGCAATGATGCGGAAACAGGCATAGTGGCTCCTTCGTTCCCCTCGGAACGCAAGCGGGTTAAAAGCGCCTCGGACCGGTCTCCTGACTTGCGCCTTCTTCAGCCACCTTCCCAGAAACAAGCCTAAGCGGCTCGCCTCCAGTGGTTTCCTCGTGGGCCGCTCGCGATGGGCGAAACAGCCCTGGCTGAAATCCTGCCTCCGATGACCTATACGACGGTTACTGGGGCGGGGGCGCTCACAGTTGCGGGGCAGTGGCGGAGTTTCACCGCCTTCCCGAGCATCCTGGCGATTGCCGTGGTGAACTACGCTGCCCCCTCGAAGAAGCAGCCGCTATGCCATGGAACGATTTTCCATGACATCAACATTTATAGCTGGGCTGGGTCGCGAAGTCAAAACGCACCGCGACAAGTGGTGTGAACTCAAAGTGCGGCCCGCGTGGCCCATCAGATTCGAAAGCCTGGAGACGCATTGCAAGGCATGGTGACCCCGGGAAGACTCGAACTTCCGACACGCAGTTTAGGAAACTGCTCAGAGCCAACATCCAAAATCTCATAGAATCAGCGGTATACCATTATTTTCAGATACTTGCAGCATTTTTCGAGTGGCACCGAGTTGCACGGGGATGTACACAAGTGACAAACCAAGTGACCCCAAAACGGACACCAAATCAAAAAACAGCCTCCGACGCGCAGTTTATTCGTTTGGCTGGATACTTTGAGCAGTTCCTTGACATCGGCCAGAGGAAAATGTGGCACCTTTTCCAACCTAGGCGGAGATCGACACCCTCTCTCCCGCCACATGAGCAGGCAGTTTTTTAGAATACTCGCATAACATTTAGTTTCAAATACTTGCCGCGTGCTTGAGTGACCCCGAGATGCATTTGGATTTTGAGCGCGGCCACGCTAAGTGACCCCAAAACTTGCACCAGATTCGGAGTAATCTCTAACACGCAGTTTATCTGCTTGGCTCTGCACTGTTGGCCCGATTATCGAGCATTCGCGGCGGAGCTTTTTCGATGCCGATCTTTTCCCTCTCCCCTTTTTGAATTGCTCAGTTGCTTCATTTTGCGATGGGGCTTGGCCGACTCCCGTATTCTCAAGAGGGGCTGTTCACCGCCATCAAGCATCGTTCGCCTCAGGAGATACTTGATGTGAGCGCCGCGCTTCATGCCGAGATAGCCGAGATTTTGGCACACGTCGAAAGAACGCGAAGAGTAGGCGACTGGTCAGTGGGTGGAATGCGGGGGAATGCCCTCCCTGCGCCGGAATGCACAATCACCTACCGCTGTATCCGAAGGCAAAGTCCACAGTGCAAAAGAAGCTTTAGAACTGCCAGACAATTCCGGTGGAGATGCGGCCGAAATTGGTGGGCAAGCCGGCTATCCGGTATGGGACAAGCAAGGGAGCGGGGCCGATGAGGGCGAAATTGGACCACTGAAAGCCGCCGCTCACGCGGAATGCGACGTGCCGCGCGAGCCTTGAGTCGAGGCCTCCTCCGGCAAGTGTCGAAAAAGATGCGGTACCGCCTGGTGCTTGGGCCGCCCCCCAATTCTTGTTCAGGCCGATGTCTCCCCCCAATCCCTCCACAAAAACGGATTCTCTTTTGAACTGCCAAGTGTATTGCACGCCGCCCATGATGGAGACGGCATGTTGCGGCGCACCCAGGTTGGTCCCTCTGTAAGAGGCGACATCCACCTTGAAACGCACGCGGTGCCAGGACGGGAAGGCCACGGCGGCATCCCATCCGTTCAACGGCTGCCGCGATCCGGGGACTCCATTGAAGGAGTTGGAAAGGAAAGCATAGCCGCCGTAGATCTGGTAGTGCGCGGGGCCCTCCGATTGGGCGTGTAGGGCTGCCGACAGGCACAGCAGTGCGATCAGGGAGAAGAGACGAAATGGCATTCAGGGCCTCACGTTATGGAGTCTCCCCATCTTATTCTTGCCGGCTTGGTTGAAGCCTTCTACTGACGGTTCTGTCCAAGATGGTAGACGATCCCGCCATTGTAGGACATGACGTCGAGGCCAGGGTTGCTCGGCACCATGAACGCGTTCGAAAAATGAATGTCGCCGTAGCCGACGCGCACATCGAATCGTTGCGTCAGTCTGGCTTGCATGCCGATGCCCATCTGCAAGAGAAAGTTCTGGTAGGACGCACTAGACGCAAGTACCTTTTGGTCGAAAACGATCATCCCGCCCTTGATAATGAAGTAGGGCTTGATGGATTTCTTGCTCCGCCACATCATGCGTAGGCCGACCGGCGAAAGCGCCACACCGGGGACGAGTTGCCGGGCGTTGGTCAGTGGGTCGCCATAGTAATCGGTCTTGGCCGGTTCCAGCAGAAGGGCTACCGGCAGAATCTCCGCCACATAATCCTTCCGTGTTCCCAGGAAGTAGCCCCAGGAATGGCGGTCGTACTCCACCCCACCCGTGTAGAGATTGCTCCACCAGGTGTAGGCGAAGATGTGATAATGGCCAAAGGAACCCTCCCCCTCCAAGATGAGTTCACTGTCCACGGGTTTCTTAAACCAGTTAAGAACTGGCTGGACCTGTGACCCCGCCGCGGCATCCGCCCCCATTGGGCTCGACGCTTCTGCCGAGGCATGCGTCTCTGCCACTGTCTCCGTCTCCTGAGAGTGTGCCACTTGCGGTGCAACAACGCAGAGCGTGGCAAGAATGGAAAGGCAGCTAAAGGCAAAGGTCCTGGCGAAGCAGGCCCGACTC
>Ga0224555_1000732_pt1 | contig 49936 bp, 44 predicted proteins | sample 714S23034metaG_FD_180687 | JGI IMG/M metagenome (GOLD analysis project Ga0224555, IMG submission 180687) | Peat soil microbial communities from Stordalen Mire, Sweden - 717 S2 30-34 | ecosystem: Environmental > Terrestrial > Soil > Wetlands > Peat | place: Sweden: Norrbotten County, Stordalen...
CACCCCCGTACCCACCCCCACTCCCGCACCGGCGACCCCGACTCCCAAGCCCACCCCGCTGCCGCCCGTGACCGCGGGCGCGAGCCCGTCGAGCAGCCCCTCCGCGCTGGAGGACGCCTTTGCCCAGATGACGATCCCGCCGGCAGTGGCAGGCGCCAACGGCGTCTCGCTGGCGTCGGCAGTTCTCAGCTCCGCCGGAGGCATCGCGTTCGAGTGGGCCGACGCCCTGATCCTTCTTGCGGCGCTGGTAAGCCTGCTGCTCTTCCTCGGGCCGCTGCACGGGCGCAGGCTGCGCTGGCACCGCAAGCAGAGCTGATCCCGGCACCACCGAGACCGGGCCATCCCGGGCCCCCTGACCTCGAGCTGGGCGGTCGTGAGACCGCCCGCGCCCGGGGTCGCACCCGTCCCGGCGCGGCGCGGGGCCTAGACTGAGGTCACAACCGGGTTTCAATTCCGTGCTCCCGGTCGAGCGAGGAGCGACAAACCATGACAGGTGGCGCACTCACAGCGGACGGGCGGGCCCGCGTCCTCAACGATGGCAACCAGATGCCCCTGCTCGGCCTCGGGGTCTGGCAGACGGCCGACGGGCGGGAGTGCGTCGATGCCGTGCGCTGGGCGCTCGAGCTCGGGTACCGCCACATCGATACCGCCCAGGCGTATGGCAATGAGGAGAGCGTCGGGAAGGGGCTGCTCGCGAGCGGCGTGCCCCGCGACGAGGTCTTCATCACCACCAAGTTCTTTCCGGGCAATCGGGATCCCGTCGCCGCCATCGAGCAGAGCCTGCGGCGGCTTGGCGTCGACCACGTGGACCTGTACATCATTCACTGGCCGCAGGGCGGGGCCACCTGGGCGTGGCCGGGCATGGAGCGCGTACGCGAGCTGGGCTACGCCCGTTCGGTGGGTGTCTCCAACTTCAGCGCCACCCAGCTCAACGAGGTCATCGAGGCCGGGACCATCACACCGGCGGTGAACCAGGTGCAGTTCAGCGCGTTCGAGTACCGCCGCGGCCTGCTCGAAGCCTGCCAGAAGCGCGGCGTCGTCCTCGAGGCGTACAGCCCGCTCGGCACGGGCCGGCACCTGGGCAACGAGACGGTCCGCCAAGTGGCAGATCGCGTCGGGCGGACGCCCGCACAGGTCCTGTTGCGGTGGTGCATCCAACGCGATGTGCCCGTCATCCCCAAGTCCACCCACCGCGAGCGCATCGAGGAGAACACCCAGATCTTCGGCTTCCAGCTGTCGGACCAAGAGATGCGGGAGCTCGACGCGCTCGACCGGACGGCGGGCACCGACCGCGCCCTCGAACACCCGTGGTGGTGAGGAGGTAAGTCCCCTCGACGGATTTGGCGGAGCGAGAGGGATTCGAACCCTCGATACGAGTTGACCCCGTATACCGCATTTCCAGTGCGGCGCCCTCGACCAGCTAGGCGATCGCTCCTGGGCGATTGTACCGAGCGCCACCCGGGCCCATGCCCGCGGGGCCACCCGGACGGCTCGGGCGTCTCCGTGCCGGGCTCAGTCGCCGGCGGATCCGAGGCCCCGAGCCGACCGGATCGTCCAGCGGCTCCCCGGCGGAGGATGATCGTGTCCGGGTTCGCGTCGTTCAGATGGAGAGATCACGCCATGCAGCCAGAGGACATTCTCAACCGGGTGCGCGAGGTCGCGACCGTCCGCCAGGTCTTCGGTGAGCCGTACGAGAAAGGCGACATGCTGGTGGTGCCGGTCGCCCGGATCTGGGGCGGCGGGGGCGGCGGCACCGGCAACGATCAGAGCGGCGGTGCCGAGAAGGGCCGCGAGGGACAGGGCGGGGGCTTCGGGATCGTCTCCCGGCCTCTCGGTGTCTACGTGATCCGTGAGGGGACGGTCTCGTGGCAACCGGCCGTTGACGTGACCCGCATCGTGCTTCAGGGCCAGGTGGTGGCCATCGTCGCGCTACTCGTGGTGCGAAGCGTTCTGCGCCATCGCCGCGGGCACTAGCCTGGATCACAGGCGCGGATGGCGAATCGTGGTGCCCAGCGAGGAGACGAGGACGGACCTGCCCTCTGCAGATTCTCTTCGTGACGAAATATTCGTGACGAAATACTTTTCGAAATACACATGAGGGGTGGAGCCGGCCAGGGAACCGGCTCGGCCGCTTCGGCGCGGGGCCGCCTCTCCAGCTCCGGGGCCTCTCTGGGCCCAGAGCCTCTCCGTATACTCGCCCCCGGAGAGGTGTCCGAGTGGTTGATGGTGCCGCTCTCGAAAAGCGGTGTGGTTAATAGCCACCGCGGGTTCGAATCCCGCCCTCTCCGCGGGTCCGTGTTCAGGCTGTGCAGATGGTGCGTCGCCTCCTCCTGCTGGCGGTGATGGGAACCGCCCAACTCTCCCTGGTCTCGGCCTGCGGGGGCCTATCAGGCGGACTCAGCGAGTAGCAGGCCGTCTCAAAGGCGACGACGCAGGCTCAGCAGATGTCGTCGGGTGAGCCCAAGCCTCCCACCGGCAATTGGCGCCCGCGGTGGCAACGGCGGGGTGCCGCTCTTGACGGTCGCGAGGGGCTCTGCGATCGCCGCGATCCACGCCCGGCCGGCCGTCCTCAGCGCTTGGCGCCGCTGGTGCGGTACTTCCGGTGGAAGCTCATCAGCTTCATCACGACCCACAGGATGGCGAGCACCACCAGCACGTCGAAGATCACGTGAAGGAGGGTCGGCAGCACGAAGAAGACGCAGAAGAGGACGACCAGGACGAGCAGGACGGCGGAGAGCGGGTGACGGGCCAGGTGCATCATGCCCTCCACCTTACGCCCCCTCGCAAAGGGCTGCCGTCTGGAGGCGGCAGGGCGCAGCGGCGCCGCTGGCGGCGGTTCGGACACGGTCCTAGACTGGGTCCGACGGTGACACCCTCACCGGGTCCAGGAGCGCGGGAGAGGAGAGCGCCAGTGCCCACGACCGGACGGAGCACGAGGGCGACCCTGGCGGCGGCGGCCCTGACGCTGACGGCGTGGATGACGGCCTGCTCGGCGAGCACCGTTCACCAGCCCTCCCCCACCTCCTCCCCGACCGTCAGCGCCACGGCGCCCCCCACCCCGCCGCCAGTCCCCACCGCGACGCCCACCCCAGCCCTCACCGCCTCCTGGCCCGTCTACCACCAGAACCCTGAGCGCACCGGCCAGTCCGCCGCCACGCCCGCTGTCACCACCCTGGCGACGGCATGGAGCGCCAACCTGGACGGTGCGGTGTGGGCGCAACCGATCGTCGTCGGCGGCAACGTGATCGTCGCCACCGAGAACGACACCCTCTACTCGCTCAACCCCGCCACCGGGACGGTGGTGTGGCAGGACCATGTGGGCACGCCGGTGCCCCAGTCCGACCTCCTCGGCTGCGGCGACATCTTCCCGCTCGGCATGACCGGCACCCCTGCCTACGACCCGGCCACCCAGTCGATCTTTGTGGTGGCGGAGGAGATGGGGCCGATCCACGTCCTCTACGACTTCAATGCGGTCACCGGCGCCGTCCTCTGGTCCCGCCAGGTGGACATCTCGAGCTCCCTGGAGTACCCCGCGGCCGTCCAGCAGCGCCCGGCCATGACGGTCGCCAATGGCTACGTGTACATCGGCTTCGGCGGCCTGGACGGCGACTGCGACCAGTACGTCGGGGCGGTGGCGGCCGTGCCCACGAGTGACCAGGGGGCGACCCTCGACTTCATGGTGCCCACCAGCCGGGAGGGAGCGGTCTGGGCGACGGGTGGCCCGGTGGTCGGGCCCAACGGCGACATCTTCGTCGCCACCGGCAACGGTGCCGCCGAAGGGGGGACCTGGGACGAGAGCGATTCGGTCCTGGAGCTGAGCCCCACGCTCCAGCTGGTCAGCGACTGGGCGCCCTCCCGCTGGGCCTATGACAACGCCCACGACCTCGACCTCGGCTCGGTGGCACCGACCCTGCTTCCCGACGGCTACATCTTCATCGCCGGCAAGAGCGGCATCGGGTACGTGCTCCCGGAGTCCGCCCTGGGCGGGGTCGGGGGGGAGGTCTACAGCCATCAGGTGTGCGGGGGCGCCATGTCCTTCGGCGGGACGTCCTTCAACGGCGACACCCTCTACCAGCCCTGCTCCAACGGCGTGGAGGCGATCTCCGTCGCGTCCGACGGCAGCTTCTCCATCCTCTGGCAGACGTCCTCCGGGGCCAATGGGCCTCCCGTCCTAGGCGGAGGGAGCCTCTTTGCCGTGAACACGGGCAGCGGCACCCTCTACGTCCTGAACGCGGCCACCGGCGCCACCCAGGCCCAGATCTCGGTCGGCTCGGTGCCCCACTTCGCCTCGCCCACGCTTCTCGGCGACGTCGCGCTGGTGGGGACCCGCTCCGGGGTGGTCGCCATCTCCGGGGTCTGAGACGCGCCGCCTAGACTGGGTCGAGTGTCAGGTCTGATCGTCATCGCCGTCCTCGCCCTCGGGTTCGTGGCCCTGATGTGGTGGAGCAACCGCCTGCGGCCGACCCGCCCGCGATACCGGAGCCGCTACCGGGGGCCCACCTACCTCGACATCCACGATGAGCTGAAACGGCGCCGCCGCCACCCATGACCCCGCCCGGGTGAGGCAGACTCGCCCGATGCGCCCCATCGCCCCTCACCGTGTCGCCCACCTCTACCGGCTGCACTTCGCCGACACCCGGCGGGAGCGGCTCTTCCTCTCCTCCGCCGGCTTCTTCACGGCCTTCGCCGCCACCCGCGGGATCACCCACGCCATCCGGCGCGGGGTCGGGCCCTTTCACGACCTCGGCGTCGGCGGGCGCCACCTCCATCACCTGGTCTTCGGGATCGCCGGGCTGCTCGGCACCGGCTACCTCTGGCTGGTCGAGGTCGGCACCGGCGATGGTGCCCGTCCGGAGGGCCCCGCCTCCAAGCTCACGGCCGTGACCTACGGGGCCGCATCCGCCCTAACCCTCGACGAATTCGCTCTCTGGCTCAATCTCAAGGACGTCTACTGGACCCGGGAGGGGCGCGAGAGCGTCGACGCCGTGGTTCTCTTCGGAGCCGCCCTCTCCGTCGGGCTCTGGGGCGGCCCCTTCTTCCACGCCCTTTACCGGGAGGGCCGCCGGGGGTGGGAGAGAGCCGAGGGTCTCCATCCCGAGGAGCAGCCCGCGCGATAGACCGCGAGGCGGCGACCAGAGCGGCTCGGGAGGGGGCAAGAGCCGGTCGGAGGGGCGGGGGGCGGCGAGCGCGTCCCCGCTCGGCGGCACGTGGGTAGAGTGAAGTGGTGAGCCCCATCCCTTCCGGCACCTCCTGACCATGCACCGCTGGGCGCATGGCTCCCCCGCGGAGAAGCCGAGCGGCCGGGTGTCCAACCGCCACCTCGCCCGCCGCGTGTTCGGCCTCTTCCGCCCCCACCGCCGCCAGGTGGTCCTCGCGGTGGGGCTGATCGTGTTCACCTCGGGCCTCGGCGTCGTCAACCCGATCCTGATCAAGTTCGTCTTCGACGCCCTATTCCCCCGCGGGGGCGGGGGGCCCGACATGCGCCTGGTCGGCATCTACGCCGGGCTGATGATCGTCATCCCGGTGATCACCGGCACTGTCGGCATCGCTCAGACCTACCAGATCAACAGCATCGGCCAGCGGCTGATGGAGGACCTGCGCAACTCCCTCTACACCCACCTCCAGGGGCTCTCGATGCGCTTCTTCACCTCCACCCGCACCGGGGAGATCCAGTCCCGCTTCACCAACGACGTCGGCGGCATCCAGTCGGTGGTGACCGACACCGCCTCCTCGATCGTCTCCAACGTGGTCGTCATCGCCAGCACCCTGGTGGCGATGCTGGTGCTCAGCTGGCAGCTGACCGCGCTCTCGCTCTTCATGATGCCGGTCTTCCTCTTCCTCACCTACCGGGCGGGGAACGCACGGCGCAAGGTCACCCTCCTGGCGCAGGAATCCAAGGCGGAGATGAGCGCCATCACCCAGGAGACGCTCTCCATCTCCGGCATCCTGCTGGGCAAGACCTTTGGCCGCCAGCGCGAGGAGATGGACCGCTTCCGGTCGGAGAACCGCCAGGTCGCCGACCTCTCGATCCGGGCGGCGATGGTGGGCCGCGTCCTCTTCGCGATGGTCCAGGTGTTCTTCTCGATCGCCCCGGCGCTCGTCTACCTGGTCTCGGCCTTCGTCATCTACCACAGCAGCGGCCTGAGCTCGGGGATCACCGCCGGGACCATCGTGGCCATCACCACCCTGCAGAGCCGGCTCTTCTTCCCGATCGGTCAGATGCTCCAGGTGTCGGTCGAGGTCCAGTCGTCGCTCGCCCTCTTTGAGCGGATCTTCGACTACCTGGAGATCCACCAGGACATCGTCGACGCGCCGGATGCCGTCGCCCTTCCCTTCCGGCGGGCCGGCGCAGAGATCGAGATGGACCACGTCTACTTCCGCTACGAGCCGGCTCACCTCGCCACCCAGCGGAGCGCCGCACACGCCGACCAGGAGGCGCCCCGGGCGTGGGCCATCGAGGACCTCGAGATGCGCATCGCGCCGGGGCAGCTCGCCGCCATCGTCGGCCCCACCGGGGCGGGCAAGACCACCATCTCCTACCTGATCCCCCGGCTCTACGACGTGACCCTGGGGGCGGTGCGCATCGACGGGCACGACGTCCGGAGCCTGACCCTCGCCTCCATCGCCGACCAGCTGGGCATCGTCACCCAGGAGACCTACCTCTTCCACGCCTCGGTACGCCGCAACCTCCTCTACGCCCGGCCCGAGGCGAACCAGGAGGAGCTGGAGGCGGCCTGCCGTGCCGCCTTCATCCATGACCGGATCACAGAGCTTGCCGACGGCTATGACACCGTGGTCGGGGAGCGCGGCTACCGGTTCTCAGGTGGAGAGAAGCAGCGCATCGCCATCGCCCGGGTGATCCTCAAGTCACCGCGCATCCTCATCCTCGACGAGGCGACGGCTGCGCTCGACACCACCAGCGAGCGGCTGGTGCAGGCCGCGCTCACCCCTCTCATCCGGGAGCGCACCACCATCGCCATCGCCCACCGGCTCTCCACCATCCTCGCCGCCGACGTGATCTTCGTCATCGACCACGGCCGGCTGGTGGAGCGGGGCACGCACGACCAGCTGCTCCGCATCGGCGGCCTCTACGCCACCCTCTACGAGCACCAATTCGCGCCCCAGGGCGCGCCCCAGCGCGCACCCCAGCGGCGCTCGGTGGGCCCCGTGGCCGGGGTGGGTGACGACGACTCGAAAGGGGTTGTCGCCGCCGGCGCCTGAGCGGCGGGCCGGAAAGCCACCTCCGGGCGCGGTGCTGGAGCTTCTGCACCCAGGAGGTTGAGTCGGGCAGCTGCTCATGTGTGCAAGCGCACCAGTCGCTTCATCTCCCCGTCCCCCACCCCTGTCAGACGCTTAAGGACAGTAATGTCCTTAACCACCTGAACAGGGGTACCCCCACCAGCTCAGCCGGCCCTCAGCCGGCGCGGAGCCCCCGGAAGAAGTCGCGGAGCAGCCGCCCGGAGTCCTCTGCGAGCACCCCCTCGGTGACCTCCACCCGATGATTGTTACCGGGGTGGCGGAGGACCTGGTAGACGCTGCCATCGGCGCCCTTCTTGGGATCGCGCGCTCCGTACACGCAGCGGTCGATCCGCGCCTGCACCATCGCCCCGGCGCACATCGGGCAGGGCTCCAGGGTCACCACCACGGTCACCCCCTCGAGCCGCCATCCGCCCAGGCGCCGCGCGGCGGCCCGCAGCACCCGGATCTCGGCGTGCTCGGTGGCATCGCCGCCCCGCTCCATCCGGTTGCCGGCAGCCGCGATCACTCTCCCGCCGGCCACCGCCAGCGCCGCCACCGGGACCTCACCGCGCCGGCCGGCCCGCGCCGCGAGCGCCAGGGCGCGGCGCATCAGCAGCTCGTCCTCGTGCATCCCCAAGGAGCTTGCGCCAATAGGCGGTTGATGCGATGCGCCGCTCAGGCCGCCGAGGTCAAGGAAGTCGCGAGCGCCCGCTACTCCGAATACTGCTCGGCGATGCGCCGCAGCGAGTCCTGCCAGGTCTCGGCGGGGCCCTCGGCGTCCGCGCCGCGCGGGAGAGAGCGGCGGAGCCGTTCCCGGGTGCGATCGATCTCGCGATCCCGACGGCGCTCCTCGAGGGTGCGCACCGCAGCGACCGCGTGGTCCAGCTCGGCGGCCACCTCCTTGATGGCATCCGGACCGTTCGCTGTCCGCAGGGTCCGGTTGAGCCGGGTGGCCGTCTCCGGGGTCAGCCGGGCGCCGGCATCGCGGAGCTGATCGGCGACCTTCCGCCGCGCACCCTCCAGACCTCGGCGCCGCTTGGCCTCCTCCTCGGCATCGGCCCGCTGCCGCACCACCAGCGCCCACCCCTCGTCGATGAGGCCCGGGTACTGCCAGGCGAGGCTGAACTTGCCGGAGCTCATCCCCTCGACCAGCGCGGCTACGTGCGCCGAGAACTGCTGGCGAGGCTCTCCGGAGAGACTGCCGATCAGGTCGGCGAGGATCGGACGCGCCTGACCATGGGCGCGGCGCACCCAGCCGGGCAGGTGGAGGTGCTGCGGTTGGGGAACATCGCCGGGACGCGCCGCCGCGGCCAGACCCTCGGGACGGTGTATGCCGGGAAGGCGCGGCCCGGGGCTCGCGACCGGGAGACGGTGGCCGGCGCGGAGGGGTCGCGAGTTGCTCGTCCTGGTTTCGTCGGTCTCGGCCGGCTCCAGGGCGGACGGAAGCGGTGCGGAAGTAACTGTCACTCGATGGGCATGACTGATTGGACGCCGGAATCGTACCTGACCGGCCCCGCGGCTCGCCCGCCCGTTACGCGAACGCCACCATCAGGCGTCGTCCGGGATGGTTTCGCGATCAGCGGCGCGCCCCCGCGGTCCGTGACCGCACCGCCCGCGGCGGCCTCAGGCCCGCGATCTCCGCCGACGGGCAGAAGTCATTCAGGACGCATACCGGACAGCGCGGGTTGCGCGCCGCGCAGACCCGGCGCCCGTGCAGGATCAGCCGGAGCCCGAGGGCGGTCCACTCGGCGGCCGGGACCATGGAGCAGACGTTCTCCTCGATCTCCGCCGGATCCGCCGACGCGGTGAGCTTGAGGCGGGCGGCGAGCCGGGTCACGTGGGTGTCCACGGCGAAGCCCGGCTTGCCGAAGGCGACGCCCAGGACGACGTTGGCGGTCTTGCGGCCGACGCCGCGGAGGGTCACCAGCTCCTCCATCCGATCAGGCACCTGCCCGCCGAAGCGCGCCACCACCTCCTCGCTCATCTCGATGATCGAGCGGGCCTTGGCCCGGAAGAAGCCGGTGCTGCGGATCAGCTCCTCCAGCTCGGCGGGATCGGCGCCGGCGAAGGCGCCCGCCTCCGGGTAGCGGGCAAAGAGTCGCGGGGTCACCAGATTGACCCGCTCGTCGGTGCACTGGGCGGAGAGGATGGTCGCGACCAGCAGCTGCAGCGGTCCCTCGTGGACCAGGGCGCACTCCGCCACCGGGTACTCGGCCTCCAGGCGTTCAACGACGGTGGCCGCCCGTTCGCGGGCGCCGCGGGGAAGCCGCCCGGTCCTCGCCATGCACGCAAGGATCGCACCGCCGGGACCGCCGCCGGTGCGGTGCGGGCGCCGCCGGTGCGGTGCGGGCGCCGCCTCGGGGTCGCGGCCTTTCTACAATCGGGAGGTCGACCCCACCCCATCGGAGGCTCACCGTGCGCCACAAGATCACCATCGTCGGCGCGGGCAACGTCGGCGCCAGCGTGGCCCTTCGTCTCGCCGAGCGCGACTACGCCGACATCGTACTGGTCGACATCGTCGAGGGCCTGCCCCAGGGCAAGGCACTGGACATCCTCGAAGCGGGGCCGGTAGTCGGACACGACAGCCAGGTCACCGGCACCAACGGCTACGAGGAGAGCTCGGGCAGCGACATCGTGGTGGTGACGAGCGGCGTCGCCCGCAAGCCGGGGATGTCGCGCGACGACCTGGTGATGACCAACGCAGGCATCGTCAGCAGGGTGGTGCGGCAGGCTGCGGCGGCCTCCCCTCAGGCCGTGCTGATCATCGTCAGCAACCCGCTCGACGCCATGGCCCAGGTCGCCCTCGCGGTCAGCGGCTTTCCCCGGCGCAGGGTGATCGGGATGGCGGGGGTGCTCGACACGGCACGCTTCCGGACCTTCATCGCCCAGGAGCTGGGCGCGTCGGTGCGCGACGTCCAGGCCTATGTGCTGGGCGGGCACGGCGACACCATGGTCCCACTCACCGAGCTGACGACGGTCGCCGGAAGGCCGGTGGCCCAGCTGATCGCCCCCGAGCGGCTGGAGCAGATCGTGCAGCGGACACGCGACGGTGGCGCCGAGATCGTCAGCCTGCTCAAGACCGGCAGCGCCTACTACGCACCGGGCGCGGCGGTGGTCCAGATGATCGACGCCATCCTCCTGGACACCCGGCAGATCCTCCCCTGCAGCGTCCACCTCGACGGCGAGTATGGCGTCACGGGAGTGTTCAGCGGGGTCCCGGCCCGGCTCGGTTCGGGTGGCCTCGTCGAGGTGGTGGAGATGGACCTGAGCGGAGACGATCAGGCCGCCCTGCACCGCTCCGCCGCCGCGGTCGAGGAGATCGTCGGGGTCATCGAGGCGAACCGGCCCCAGATCGACCCCCTGCTGCCGAGCCTCTTTCACCACAGCGAGGACTGACCGGCAGCCACCCATCGTCCAGAGCTGGGGGGGCTCCTCGCCGAGGGCCGGGGGCGGCTACCCCTCGCCCAGGGTCAGGGGCGGCTGCTCCTCGCCCAGTGCCATCGGCGGCTGCTCGCCGTCACCCCAGGTGGGCAACGGCTCCGGGTCGGTGCCCGGTGTGGTCACGGTGGGGAGCTCCGGGCGCGGCGCCTTGAAGTGCATCCCCCAGAACGGGCCGATCGACACCAGCAGCTCGAGCGCCGCCCTGCGCACGTCGGAATCGCCCCATTCCGGGGTCCGGGAGTACCGGTAAAAGGCGATGAAGGCGAGCACCATGACGGCGAGGATCGCCGCCAGGACGATGGCGACGGTCACCGCTCCCGCCGCCTCACTCGGCCGCCGCCTTCTCCCCCGCCTTGGTTCCGGAGCCGCTCAGCCTGCGCGCCACCCAGCGCAGCGGGTCCCAATGGGCGTCGGCCACCCGCTCCTTGAGCGGGATGATCGCGTTGTCGGTGATGTGGATGTCCTCGGGGCAGACCTCGGTGCAGCACTTGGTGATGTTGCAGTAGCCCAGCCCGCCCTGGTCACGGAGCAGATCGCGGCGATCCAGGACGTCCTTTGGGTGCATCTCCAGGCTCGCCACCCGGACGAAGAAGCGCGGCCCGAAGAAGCGCGCGGTCAGATCGTGGGTGCGGTTGACGTGGCAGACGTCCTGGCAGAGGAAGCACTCGATGCAGCGGCGGTGCTCGTAGAGGCGGCCGATGTCCATCTGCTGGATCCGCCACGGGGTGCCGTCGTCGGGGGCGGCGGTGAAGGGCGGGATCAGCTTGTTGGTCTCGTAGTTGCGCGAGACGTCGGTGACCAGGTCCTTGATCAGCGGGAAGGACTTCATCGGCTGGACCGTGACCGGCCCGCGCGGCAGGGTGTCGATCCGCGTCTTGCACATCAGGACCGGGCGCCCGTTGACCTCCGCGCTGCACGAACCGCACTTGCCGGCCTTGCAGTTCCAGCGGCAGGCGAGATCGCTGTCCTGGTTGCGCTGCACCCAGTGCACGGCGTCGAGCACCACCATCTGGGTGACCTCGGGGACCTCGTGGGTCACGTAGCCCATCTCGCCGCCGGGCTGGCCCTTGAAGACGCGCAGCGTGATGGTCTCCCCGGTGAGCCCGCCCTCCGGGAGGGGCGCCCCATCGACCGGCTTGGCTAGCCCGGCGCCCGGCTGGGGCACCCCGCCGCTCGGCTGGGGCACGGCGCCCGCCATCAGTGCGCCTCCGGGCCAGGGGCCGGGACCTTGCCGGCGTAGTGGGGCGGCAGCGCGGCCGGGTCGAAGAACCGGCTCCGCGCCAGCCGGGTGACGACGTCATCGGGCATCGGCTCGAGGGCGCGCTCCTCCACCTTCATGGCACCGTCCCGCTTGCGGGCCACCAGGTTGATCTGCCCGAGATGGACGTCCTTCTCCGGGAAGTCGAAGCGCCACTGCGAGCCCCGCGACTCACGGCGGGCGATGGCGCAGCGGACGATCGCCTCTGAGACGGTGAGCATGGACAGGACGTCGCGGCAGGTGTGCCAGCCGGGATTGAGCACGCGCCCGCCGCCGGCCCTCATCCGCTGGCTCCGCTCGGTGAGCTCCCCGATGGCTGTGAGCGCCCGGTTGAGCGACTCCTCGCTGCGGCCGATGCCGGCGTCGTCCTGCATCGCCTCCTGGAGGGCGCGGTGGATGACGTAGGAGTTCTCCGCCTTCTCCCCGAGGTCGGCGGCGAGCGGCAGGAGGACGGCCGCCTCCGCGTCCGCGATCTGCTTCTCGGAGACGGCCGGCTTGGCGCCCAGGCCCTTGGCGGAGTCGGCGGCCGCCTCGCCGGCGCGCCGGCCGAAGACCAGGATGTCCCCCAGCGAGTTGCCGCCCAGCCGGTTGGCCCCGTGCAACCCCGCCGCCGCCTCGCCGGCGGCGAAGAGGCCGGGGACGGTACTCGCCGCGGTCGCCGCGTCGACCCGGATGCCCCCCATCGTGTAGTGGATGGTCGGGCCGACCTCCATCGGCTCCTGGCTGATGTCCACCCCGGCCAGGGCCTCGAACTGATCGCACATCGAGGGGAGCCGCTTGCGGATGTCGGCGGCGCTGCGCCTGCTCGCGATGTCCAGGAAGGCGCCGCCGTGGGGAGAGCCCCGGCCCGCGACCACCTCCTTGTAGATGGAGCGGGCGACCACGTCGCGGCTGGAGAGGTCCTTCTTGACCGGGTCGTACCGCTCCATGAAGCGCTCCCCCTCGGAGTTGCGCAGGATGCCACCCTCGCCCCGGACCGCCTCGGTCACCAGGATGCCGCGCGCGCCCGGGGGCCAGATCATCCCCGTGGGGTGGAACTGGACAAACTCCATGTCCTGCAGCTCGGCGCCCGCCTCGTAGGCCATGGCGGCGCCGTCGCCGGTGCCCTCCCAGCTGTTGGAGGTGTAGCGGAACATCCGGCCCCAGCCGCCGCTCGCCATCACCACCGCGCCGGCGCGGATGACGATCAGCTCGCCGGTGTTGCGGAGGTAGCCGAAGACACCGCAGACGCGGTCGCCGTGGGTGAGCAGCCGGGTGAGGGTGCACTCCATGAGCACATCGGTCCCGGCCGTGTGCACCATCCTGTCCTGGAGGGTGCGGATCAATTCGAGCCCGGTGCGATCCCCCACGTGGCACAGCCGCTTCCAGCTGTGCGCTCCGAATGCCCGCTGCATGATCAGCCCGTCGTCGGTGCGGTCAAACAGCCCACCCCAGCGCTCCAGCTCGTAGACCCGGTCGATGACCTCGCGGCTGTAGAGGTCGACCATCCGCCAGTTGTTGATGAGCTGGCCGCCCAGCATGGTGTCGGCGAAGTGGACCTCCCAGCTGTCGGGGGTGTCGAGGTTGGCGAGCCCGGCGGCGATGCCGCCCTCGGCCATGACCGTGTGGGCCTTGCCGAGCAGTGACTTGCTGACCACCAGGGTCGAGCAGCCGGCCTCCGCGGCGGCGATGGCGGCGCGCAGCCCGGCCCCCCCCGCGCCCACCACGAGCACGTCGCACTCTCGCGTCTGGTAGCTCTCGCTCATCTCACCAGCAGGTGGGGGTCGGGCATGCCGGACTGGAGGAGGCGGATGTAGACCTCGGCGATCACCACGCTGAACATGCTGACCCAGGCCCAGGCGGCGTGGTGGCCGTTGAAGACGGTGACCCACCGCCAGAGCCGGAACCGGGCCTTGCCGGCCTGGGAGCACGAGTAGCAGTCGAGGCCTCCACCGGCCGCGTGGCGGAAGGCGTGGCAGCCCAGGCTGTAGCCGGAGAGCAGGACCGCGTTGACCAGCAGGATCAGGGTGCCGAGGCCGAGGTAGAGGTGGCCGCCATCGTCGAAGGAGGCGAAGGCGTCCACCCAGAGCAGGATCACGACGATGGCCGCCGGGTACCAGAAGAAGCGGTGCAGATTGTTGAGCACCATGGGGAGGCGGCTCTCGCCCCGGTAGCCGCGGCGCCGGAGCTCGCCGACCGCGCATGCCGGCGGGTCCCAGAAGAAGGCCCGGTAGTAGGACTTTCGGTAGTAGTAGCAGGTGGCCCGGAAGCCGAGCGGGGCCCAGAGCACCCAGAGGGCCGGGGTCACCGGGCCGGTCTTCCAGATCAGTGGCGAGAAGAAGGGAGAGAGGTAGTTGGCGTGCTCGCTGATGTGGTTGGGCCCCGGTCCGAAGAACGACGTCCAGAGCGAGTACCCCGTGAAGGCGCCCAGGGCGACCACGATGGCGAGGGGCTGCGCCCACCAGGGGGTGGCGCGGCGCAGCCGCACCCACAGCCCGACCCCGTGCGCCCTCTCGGCGACCCCGGCCACCGGCGACACCTGTGCTGCCATCGCAGTCTGATCCTAGCGAATTCGGGACGTGTGGCAGTGGCCGGGCCGGGACCTCCGCCCCGATTGCGGTCACCTACAGAATCGGCGGGCCTGTTTCGCACACCCTGACGCTTGGCACGAATCGCCAGGTTCCTGGTAATCTCGATCTCCAGCCCGACGACGGCCCCGCGCAGGCCCGCGGTCCGGGGAGCCTCCTGCCGGCGCCGTCGGGTGTCCGCCCGCCCACTCTCCGGAGCCACCCTCCCGCACCATGCCACCACAGCCCGGCCTACCCGAGCACCTCAGCGACCCGTACCGGGTGCGGGGCCTGCACGATCCGCGGCTGCACCACGACAACTGCGGGGTCGCCTTCGTGGCGACGCTGCACCGGGAGCCGACCCACAAGATCGTCAGCTCCGGCCTGGAGGCACTCTGCAACCTCGGCCACCGCGGTGCCACCGGTTCGGACCCGCTGAGCGGCGACGGCGCCGGCATCCTGATCCAGCTCCCCGACGCCGTTCTGCGCCGGGACTCCGGCCTCTCGCTCCCGCCGCCAGGCGCCTACGGGGTGGGGATGGCCTTCCTCCCCCAGGACGCCGCGGCCCGCGCGGACTGCGAGGCGCTGGTCGCCACCGCCTGCCACGACGAGGGGCTCCGGCTGCTCGGCTGGCGCGACGTCCCGGTGGAGCCGGCGTGCGCCGGACCGACCGCCCTGGCCGGGATGCCGGTCATCCGCCGGCTCTTCGTCGGCGCCTTCGGCCTCGAGGGCGACACCCTGGAGCGCCGCCTCTACGTCCTCCGACGGGTCATCGAGCGGCGCAGTGACGCGGTCGGGCTGACCCGCGACCGCTTCCACATCGCGAGCCTCAGCAGCCGCACCCTCGTCTACAAGGGGATGCTGACCGCCGACCAGCTCTCCGCCTTCTACCCGGACCTCCGCGACCCGGTGACCGTCTCCCGGCTCGCCATGGTCCACGCCCGCTTCTCCACCAACGTCCTGCCCCGGTGGGACCTGGCCCAGCCCTTCCGCCTCAGCGCGCACAACGGCGAGATCAACACGCTGCGCGGCAACGTCAACTGGATGCGGGCCCGCCAGTCGAAGTTCCGCAGCCCGCACTACGGCGCCGACATCAGCAAGCTCCGCCCAGTGATCGACGAGCTGGGGTCGGACTCGAGCCAGTTCGACAACGCGCTCGAGCTGCTGACCATGGCCGGTCGCTCGGTCGAGCACGCGATCATGATGATGATCCCCGAGGCCTGGGACCGGAACCCGCTCATGGACGAGGAGCGGCACGCCTTCTACGAGTTCCACGCCTCGCTCATCGAGCCCTGGGACGGCCCCGCCGCCATCGCCTTCACCGACGGCCGCCTGATCGGCGCCACCCTCGACCGCAACGGCCTCCGCCCGGCCCGCTGGCTGGTCACCGAGGACGGTTGGGTGGTGATGGCCTCCGAGGCCGGGGTGCTGCCCATCGCCGAGGAGCGCATCAGCAAGAAGTGGCGGCTGGAGCCGGGCCGGCTGCTCCTGGTCGACACCGAGGCTGGCGAGATCCTGGACGACGACGCCGTCAAGAGCGTGCTCAGCCGACGCCACCCCTACCGGGAGTGGATCCGCCAGGGAGCCGTCCGTCTCGACGAGCTGGATCCGGTCGCCGAGCCGCCCGATCCCGACCCCGGCACCCTCCTGGTCCGGCACCGCGCCTTCGGCTACACCGAGGAGGAGCTGAAGCTCATCCTCGCCCCGATGGCCCGCGACGGCGAGGAGCCGGTCGGCTCGATGGGCAACGACGCCCCGCTGGCGGTGCTCAGCGAGCGCCCGGTCAACCTCTTCGCGTACTTCAAGCAGCTCTTCGCCCAGGTGACCAACCCGCCCATCGACCCGATCCGCGAGGAGCTGGTCATGTCCCTGGCGACCAGCCTCGGGGCGGGGGGCAACCTGCTGGAGCAGGGGCCCGCCCAGGCCAAGCGGCTGGAGGTACCCACCCCGATCCTGAGCAACGCCGACCTGGAGACGATCCGCCACGTCACCCAGCGCCAGTTCCCGGCCGCCACCATCTCCACCACCTTCCACTCCGACGGCGGGGTGCAGGCGCTGGAGGAGGGGCTGGAGCGGATCTGCCGGCTGGCCTCGGAGAAGATCCGCGACGGGTACACGGTGCTGGTCCTCTCCGACCGGCACGTCGACGCCAACCACGTCCCCATTCCCGCGCTGCTCGCCACCGCCGCCGTTCACCACCACCTCGTCCGGGAGCACACCCGGAGCGGGGTGGGGATGGTCATCGAGACGGGCGAGGCCCGCGAGGTGATGCACGTCGCCCTCCTGGTGGGGTTCGGCGCCGAGACGGTGAACCCGTACCTCGCCCTGGAGACCGTCGGCGAGCTGCTGCGGCGGGGGCTGCTCCCGGCCGGCACCGACCTGGCCCGGGCCAAGGAGCGCTATATCCACGCCCTCTACAAGGGGGTGCGCAAGGTCATCTCGAAGATGGGGATCTCCACCATCGACTCCTACTCGGGAGCCCAGATCTTCGAGGCCGTCGGGCTCGCCCCCGAGCTGGTCCACCGCTACTTCCCGGGCACGGCATCGCGGATCGGTGGGATCGGTCTCGATGTGGTGGCCGAGGAGACCCTGATGCGCCACCGGATGGCGTTCCCGGAGCGGAGCGTGGACCCGGTCAGCCTCACCGGCGGCGGCGACTACCAGTGGCGGCGCGACGGGGAGGCCCACGCCTGGAACCCGACCACCATCAGCCTTCTCCAGCACGCGGTGCGCGGGGGTGGGCCGCAGAGCTACGACGCTTTCGCCGCCGAGGTCAACGACGAGACCCGCACCCTCAAGACGCTGCGCGGGCTCTTCGACATCCGGGGTGACCGCGAGCCCGTCCCCTTGGACGAGGTCGAGCCCGCCACCGAGATCGTCCACCGCTTCTGTACCGGGGCAATGTCCTTCGGCGCCATCTCTAAGGAGATGCACGAGACGTTGGCCATCGCCATGAACCGCCTCGGAGCCAAGTCCAACACCGGGGAGGGCGGGGAGGACCCGGAGCGCTACGTCGTCGACGCCAACGGGGACAACCGGCGGAGCGCCATCAAGCAGGTGGCATCCGGCCGCTTCGGGGTGACCGCCAACTACCTGGTCAACGCCGACGAGCTCCAGATCAAGATCGCCCAGGGGGCCAAGCCCGGTGAGGGCGGCCAGCTCCCCGGCAACAAGGTCGACGAGGTCATCGCCCGGCTCCGCTATTCCACCCCCGGGGTGGGGCTGATCTCACCGCCGCCGCACCACGACATCTACTCGATCGAGGACCTCGCCCAGCTCATCCACGACCTCAAGATGGCCAACCCCGAGGCCCGGATCAGCGTCAAGCTGGTCTCCGAGGTCGGGGTGGGCACGGTCGCCGCCGGGGTGGCCAAGGCCCGGGCGGACCACATCGTCATCGCCGGCTACGACGGCGGCACCGGCGCCTCCCCGCTCTCCTCCGTCAAGCACGCGGGTGTCCCCTGGGAGCTGGGGCTCTCCGAGACCCAGCAGGTGCTGGTGGCTCAGGGGCTGCGCAGCCGGGTCGTCCTCCAGATCGACGGCCAGCTCAAGACAGGACGCGACGTGCTGGTCGGGGCCATGCTCGGCGCCGACGAGTTCGGCTTCAGCACCGCGCCGCTCATCGCCTCCGGCTGCGTGATGATGCGGGTCTGCCACCTCAACACCTGCCCGGTGGGGATCGCCACCCACGACCCCGAGCTGCGCAAGCGGTTCGCCGGCACCCCCGAGCACGTGATCGCCTTCATGCTCTTCCTCGCCGAGGACGTGCGCGAGCGGATGGCGGCGCTGGGGTTCCGCCGTTTCGAAGAGCTGATCGGTCGCAGCGACCTGCTCCAGCCCCGCACCGACGTCGAGCACTGGAAGGCACGGCTCCTCGACCTCTCCGCTCTCCTCCACCGCACCGAGGCGGCGTCCGAGGAGACCCATCACACCCGTGCCCAGGAGCACCACCTCGAGGACGTCCTCGACCAGCGGCTCATCGAGCTGGCCACTCCCGCGCTGGAGCGCGGTGCCCCGGTCCGGCTCAAGCTCCGCGTGCGCAACGTCGACCGCACCGTCGGCGGGATGCTGAGCGGCGCGGTTGCCCGGCGCTACGGCGAGCACGGCCTCCGGGACGACACCATCCGGATCGACCTGCACGGCTCGGCGGGCGGTTCCTTCGGCGCCTGGCTGGCGCCGGGCATCACCCTCAGCCTCCGCGGCGAGGCCAACGACTACGTCGGCAAGGGCCTCTCGGGCGGCCGGCTGATCATCGCCTCCCCGCCGAGCGCCAGCCGCGCCGCCGAGGACAACGTGGTGATCGGCAACGTCGCCCTGTACGGGGCCACCTCCGGTGAGCTGTTCGTCAACGGCGTTGCCGGGGAGCGCTTCGCGGTCCGCAACAGCGGCGCGGTGGCGATCGTCGAGGGCGTCGGCGACCACGCCTGCGAGTACATGACGGGTGGCCGGGTCGTCGTCCTCGGACGCTGCGGGCGCAACCTCGCCGCCGGCATGAGCGGCGGCATCGCGTACGTGGTCGATCTGGACGGCCGGCTCCACGAGCACTTCAACCTGGCCATGGTGGGGTTGGAGGAGCTGGACGGGGAGGACGCCAGATTCCTCCATGATCTGATCACGCGGCATCACGAGTACACCGGGAGCCTGCTCGCCTCCCGCATGCTCCACGACTGGAAGACGTCGCTCGCCGCCTTCGTCAAGGTCATGCCCAACGAGCTGCGCCGGGTGCTCAGCCTCAAGGGCCGCCTGGACGTTCCTGCGTGATCGTCCGCGTCCCATGCACCCCATGGCGGGGTGAGCAGCGATGAGCCGCACCGGTTTCATGGAGCACCCGCGCGAGCCGCGGCACAAGCGTCCGGTCGCGGTCAGGGTCGGCGACTACCGTGAGGTCTACCTCTCCCACCCGCTCACCACGCTGCGCACCCAGGCAGCGCGCTGCATGGACTGCGCGGTCCCCTTCTGCCACCAGGGCTGCCCACTCGGCAACCTGATCCCGGAGTGGAACGAGCTGGTCCATGACGGGGAGTGGGAGCAGGCGATCACCCGCCTCCACCTCACCAACAACTTCCCGGAGTTCACCGGGACGCTCTGCCCGGCCCCCTGCGAACCCGCCTGCGTGCTCGCCATCAACAGCGACCCGGTGACCATCAAGGACATCGAGCTGTCGATCATCGACCGCGCCTTCGAGGAGGGGTGGGTGCGCGCCCAGCCGCCGGGTTCGCGCACCGACAAGCGGGTCGCGGTGATCGGCTCCGGCCCGGCTGGGCTGGCGGCCGCGCAGCAGCTCAACCGCGCGGGGCACCGGGTCACCGTCTACGAGAAGGCGGACCGCGCGGGTGGATTGCTGCGCTACGGGATCCCGGATTTCAAGATGGAGAAGCACCGTCTCGACCGCCGCCTCGCCCTCCTCGAGGCGGAGGGCATCGTCTTCGAGTGCAACCACGAGATCGGCAAGACCATCTCCGCGGAGGAGCTGCGCCGGCGCTTCGACGCCGTGATGCTCTGCGTCGGAGCTGAGCGCGGCCGCGATGTGCACACCCCCGGTCGCACCCTGCCCGGTGTCCACCTGGCGATGGACTACCTGGTGCAGCAGAACCGCAGGGCTGCCGGCGAGAGCGTCCCCGCCGAGGGTGCCATCACCGCCGCAGGCCGCAAGGTGGTGATCATCGGAGGTGGCGACACCGCCGCCGACTGCCTCGGCAACGCCCACCGCGAGGGGTGCGAGTCGGTGGAGGTCCTCTCCGTCTACCCGGAGCGACCCCAGACGCGCCCCGCGGGCAACCCGTGGCCCGAGTGGCCGCTCGTGCTCCAGACCTATCCCGCCCATGAGGAGGGCGGCCGGCGCCACTACCAGGTGATGGTCACGGGGTTCCACGGTGCTGAGCGCGTCGAGGCCATCGAGACCGTGGAGTGCGAGGTCCAGCGCGCGGGCAGCCGGAGGGAGCTCACCCCGCGGCCGGGAACCGAGCGCCTTATGCCCGCCGATCTGGTCCTGCTCGCCATCGGTTTCGACGGGGTTGCCTGTCCGCCCCTCGTCGAGGGGCTCGGGGCCCGCCTCACCGACTCGGGGGCGATCGCGGTGGATGCCGGCTTCTGCGCCGCGCCCGGCGTCTTCGCGAGTGGTGATGCCACCCGCGGAGCGTCGCTCATCGTCTGGGCGATCGCCGAAGGGCGCCAGGCCGCGGCGGCCTGTGATCGCTACCTGGCAGCCCGCATCCAGAGCTGATCCGTCAGCGGCTCCGAACCGCCGCGATCGGCGCGCGGAGGACCGTCTCCCCCATCAGCCAGCGGTCCACCGCGGCGGCGGCGCTCCGCCCCTCGGCGATGGCCCATGCCACCAGGCTCTGGCCGCGGCTCATGTCCCCGCAGACGAAGACGCCCTGGCGCGAGGTCGACCACGTGGCGTCGCGACCGACGTTGCCCCGCGCATCCAGCTCCACGCCGAGCTGGGCGAGCAGCGGGGAGCGCTCCGCCCCGGCGAAACCGAGAGCGAGGAGCACGAGGTCGCAGGGCAATTCCGACTCGGTGCCGGGCACGATGTCGAAGCTGGGCCGCCCGCCCTTCAGGGACATCGAGACCTCGGCCAGCACCAGGGAGGCGAGCTGGCCGTGCCCGTCGCCGGTGAAGCGCTGGGTGGAGACCGACCAGTGGCGCTCCCCGCCCTCCTCGTGAGCCGACGAGGTGCGCAGCTGCAGCGGCCAGGCCGGCCACGGCGTGCTCGGGTCGCGCTTCTCGGGGGGCCGGGGCATGATCTCGAGCTGGTGGACGCTCGTGGCACCCTGGCGAATGGCCGTCCCGAGGCAGTCGGCGCCGGTGTCGCCGCCGCCGATCACCACCACGCGGCGGCCGCGAGCGGAGACGGGGGAGTCGTCGAGGTCACCCTCCTGGACCCGGTTGGCGAGGGTGAGGTATTCCATCGCCTGGTGGACCCCGTGCAGGTCACGACCCGGGATCGGAAGGTCGCGGGGTGCCGTCGCCCCACCGGCCAGCAGGACGGCGTCCATCTCGGCGAGGAGCCTGTCGGCGGGCAGGTCCCGACCCACCTCGACCCCGGTCTCGAAGGAGATCCCCTCGGCGCGCATCTGGTCGAGGCGCCGCTCCAGGACCCACTTCTCCAGCTTGAACTCGGGGATGCCGTACCGGAGGAGGCCGCCCAGGCGGTCGGCCCGCTCGTACACGACGACGTGGTGGCCGGCCCGGGCGAGCTGCTGGGCGGCTGCCAGCCCGGACGGGCCGGAGCCGACCACGGCCACCCGCTTGCCCGTCCACATCGCGGCGGGCCGGGGAGCGACCCAGCCCTCGCTCCAGGCGAGCTCGACGACCATCTTCTCCACCGGGGCGACCGTGACCGCCTCGTCGTTGATCGAGAGCACGCACGACGCCTCGCAGAGGGCGGGGCAGACGCGCCCCGTGAACTCCGGGAAGTTGTTGGTGGCGTGGAGGCGATCAGCCGCCTCCCGCCAGCGCTCCCGGTGGACGAGGTCGTGCCACTCGGGGACGACGTTGCCGATCGGGCAGCTGCTGTGGCAGAAGGGAGTCCCGCAGCCCATGCAGCGCGCCGCCTGGTCGGCTATGTCCTGGGGGGATGGCGCGACGTACACCTCGCGCCAATCCCTGATCCTCTCCTCCACCGGCCGGCGCGCGGGACCCTTGCGCCCGCGGGTCAGGAACCCTCGCGGGTCAGTCATCTCGCGTCACCCATCCCGCCCCACGTTACCTGTTCACCGACCCCAGCACATGGGCCGCACGTCCCCGTCCTCAAGGGCCTGTCGTACCCTCCGCGCCATGATCGCCACCGATCGGCCCTATCTGACGACGCGCGGCACGCTCGCCTTTGCCCACCGGGGCGGCTCCCTGGAGCACCCCGAGAACACCATGGCCTCGTTCCAGCTCGCGGTGGATCTCGGCTATCTCCACCTGGAGACCGACACCCAGCTGACGCGCGACGGCGTCCTGCTCGCCTTCCACGACGAGACCCTCGACCGGGTGACCGACCTCACCGGACCCGTCCACGGGCGGACCTTGGAGGAGATCCGGCGCGCCGACGCCGCCTACCGCTTCAGCCATGACGGCGGACGCACGCACCCCCTCCGAGGGACCGGGATCGGCATCCCCACCCTCGAGGAGGTGCTGGTCGGCTTCCCGCACACCCGGTTCAATATCGACGCCAAGACGCGACGGGTGGTCGCTCCGCTGGCCGCCCTGATCCGGAGGCTGGGCGCCGCCGACCGGGTCTGCATCGGCTCCTTCTCCGACGCCCGGCTCCGCCGTTTCCGCCGCCTGAGTGGCGGGCGCGTCTGCACCTCGATGGGTCGGAACGCAATCGTCACCGCCCGGCTCACCTCGCTGGCCGGGCGGATGCCGGCCTTCGGAGCCTCCTGCGTCCAGGTGCCCACCTCCCAGTGGGGGGTGCGGGTCGTGGACCGCGCCTTCATCCGGGCCGCCCACCGGGGCGGGCTGCAGGTCCACGTCTGGACCATCGACGACCGCGCCGAGATGGAGCGGCTGCTCGACCTCGAGGTGGACGGGATCATGAGCGACCGGCCCACCCTGCTCCGCGAGATACTCCAAGCCCGCGGCCGGTGGGCCGGAGCGGAGATGGGTGGCCAGAGGGATTCGAACCCTCGACCTCCTGATCCACAGTCAGGCACTCTAACCAACTGAGCTATGGCCACCGCACAGGGATCGCGCCCGCGGGCGGCGCGCCCGGTGATTATACGGGTGCCCACCCGGCGATCCGACCGATGTCCGGCCGGGCCGGTCCTACACTGGAGCCTCGGCGCCCCCTTAGCTCAGATGGATAGAGCAGCCGCCTTCTAAGCGCGCAGGTCGCAGGTTCGAGTCCTGCAGGGGGTAGTGCAGCGTGTATGGATCCGGCCTTGGAGTCAGGGGGTCCGGCTGATCCTTGGCCCGACCTTCGGCTGCGAGGAAGATACAGAGCAACATCCGGCGTTCAGCCCCGACGTGCCGAGGGGACGCTGCCCGTGGTCGGAGGCGCCCGGTGGGCGAATGAACTGCGCGATCAGCCGGACGCGGGGGCCGCGAAAGCCTCGATGACGTTGGTCTCCTCGAACTGAGGCGACACCAGCACTAAGCCCCCGGCCACCAGCAGGACCGCTGGCGGGCCCAAGAGGCATACCCCGATGCCGTCGGGGCCGGGGTTGAACGCCGGGAGCGGCAGCGAGGCCACGGTGGCGCCGGTCGCCATATTGAGCGCGGTGAGAACGAAGATCCCGGACTCTGGTGGCCCCGGCGGATTCGCATCGGCGGGAGCGGCGTCAGTGGCCAGGGCGAGATACAGGAGTCCGTCGGCGCTCACCATGCACCGCTGCGCCACCGCGGCCACGTCGACGCAGTTGAGTGCTGGATACTGGGAACTCGCGTGGGCTCCGGGCCAGTAGACCGACCAGAGGGAGGCGCCGGTGAGGGCGTCGCGGCAGTCGCCTCCGGTGTCTGTCAGCACGCAGAGGCTGCCGGTGCCCCCCACCACGCTCAGCCACTGGCCGGCCACGTTCTCGAGGTCCCAGAGGGGCTGGCCCGACGCCGCGTCCAGGACGACGACGTCCGCACTCTCGCTGTAGCCGTAGATATTGGTGATCTTGGTGGCAAGCAGCGGCCCGGGCGCTGGGGCGATGACCGCCGGAGCGACGGCCGAGGGCAGATGGCTGATGGGCACGGCCACCACGTCGCCCCCGGTGGCGCCGCTATCGGCGGTCGCGGCGCTCTGCCAGTCGCCGTCCCAGCCGCCGGGCATGGCCCAGCTCCACACCCGACCGCCGCTCGCGGCGTCCACGGCGGCGACTCCCCCGCCACCGGTTCCGGCGCACTCGTAGCCGACCGCGACGTCGGGCCCCGCGCCGAGAATGCCGAGCACCTGGGCGAGCGTCCCACCCGGGGTGCTATCGACCGTTCCACCCTTTCCGGCGCAGGAGAAGGGGAACGGGTCACTCCAGAGCTGATGGCCGTCGGCTTCGCTGAGACCGAGCAGCGCTCCATCGGCCTCGGAGACCACCACGACCCCTCCGAGCATCAGGGCCGGAATCCCCTGACCGTCGTCACGAAGGTCGACGGTCCACCTCACCACGCCGGTCAGCGGGTCGTAGGCGGCCAGCTGGGTGACGAGAGGAAGAACGAGCTCAGGCGCGTTTCCGACATCGACCCCGGTCACAGCCAGAACGGTGGAGGCATCGGCGATGACCCCAAAAAGGTCGGGGTGGCCCGCCGGGGGTGACGAATCCCATTCGAGACCGCCCGAGGCGAGGTCAACGGCGACGATGCAGTCCGTTTTGGTGGCCGTGTCGTACTCGGTCCCGTATGCCGTCCCGCCCACGGCGACCGAGAGTCGTCCGACCTGCCCGGACCATGCCGGAGCGGTCGCACCCGTGCCGTCGAGGCCGAGTCCGGCGGGCGCCCCGGCCTGGCCGGGAATCTTCGAAAGTGCGCAGGCCCCGACCGACGGCGCGGATGACCCGACCTGACGGAGGGATGCCTGAGTCCCGCAGCCGACGATGCCGCCACCCGCCAAGAGGGCGACCGCGGCAACCATAACGGTGGGGTGAATTCTCACCTCATCAATCTACGCGCCCACTGCAACCAGGTTCCAGTTAGCTGATGGGTCGGTTAGGTTAGATCGAGTGAAAGCCGCCACACCCTCCGCTGGCCCAGGCTGACCACGCCAAAGTGTCACCTGGGTGTCCAGTCGTCGGGCCAGATGGTGCTAGCAGAGCTACACGGGGACTTCCAGAAACGTTTCTATCCCAACCACTTCCTAACGCTAGAGGCGGACCGTTCTTTGCAGGCCATTTGTCGAGGCAGACGCTGCATCCCAATTCACAGGGTACTAGGCGCTCGCCTAATCTATGGAGCAGCCGCCTTCTAAGCGCGCAGGTCGCAGGTTCGAGTCCTGCAGGGGGTACTGCTGTCGGGCCCTCGGTAGCAAGCCTTCCCGACCGCGGCCGGGCCTACTCCAGGGGGGGGCCGCTCGCTGGTGCCCCTGACACGCTCCCACAGAGCAGTCGATCGACTACGAGACAGGCGCGCGTGGTGCTGCTGCGGCGAGGCGGCCGTCTGGATCCTGGCTGCGAGGCGCAGGGCAGGCTCGCGGCAGTGATCGACGCGTTGGAACCTTCGGTGAGACAATCGCGTACCACGTGCATGCCACCACGCCGCCTGTTTCTTGGGGCACTTGCGGCGCTCCTCCTCGGAACCGCCGCTTGCGCCCCGTGCGGCCAGGATTTCGCCCTCTCCCTGGCCAAGGACAGCGGCGGGGAGACGTCCCCCATCACGGCGGCGGAGTGGTTCGCCGTCCACGGGGGTGTCTGGTCCGACGTCCCGACCACGGGGTGGCACCTGGTCGGCAGCCCGGGGCCGACCACCGACGTACGGTCCGGCTCAATGACGCTTCAGGTGCTGCAGGGTCCCGACGGCACCTGGCAGGTGGAAAGCGGCTCTGAGCCGGCGTGTTGACGCAAGACCGGGCAGCTGCCAACCAGATGCTGCTCGCAGTACTGCGCGGGGACGGCCAGAAACCTTTCTATCCCAACCACTTCCTAACGTGGAAGGCGGCCCGTGCATTGCAGCTTGTTTGACGAGGCAGATGGTGCATCTGAATTAGCAAGGTAATGAGCAACCGCCTAATCAATACACTAGCCGCCTTCTAAGCGCGCAGGTCGCAGGTTCGAGTGCTGCAGGGGGTAGTGCCCGACAGGGGGTAGTGCCCGAGCCGTTCTCCATTCAAAGCGGCTGTCTTCAGTTGCCAGGCCGATGGCAAGCCCCGACGCCCCTGGCATGGTCGAGGATGCGCAGGCCCATCTCGATGGGCCCCGGCCGGATGGCCGGCGCACTGGCGGGGCGGCCCCTAGCCGCTGGCCACCTGGGCGGACGCACTGCAACCCTCCTGGCCGAAGGCTCGTATAACACTTGGGACAACCCGAGGAGGCTTCATGATTCCAAGATGGACGCGTCTGGGCAGTGCCGTGACTGCGGTCGTTGCGGGACTGCTCGCGGCCGCCGTCACGGTGACGTCCCTCGGGGCGTGCGGCACTTCGCGTCCGGCCAGCGGAGCCGGTGAGACCACTTCCGCGGGAGTGGCCAGCACGCCGCCGTCGTCCGTCCCGTGGCTGGCGCTCCAGGCCCCAAGCCCAGCGCCTACCACCCCGTCGGCGCCCAGCTCGCCGCCCTGCAGCACCAACGACGTAGTCGTCTCTCCGCCCAGCGCCCCAGGCTTCGGGCTAGGCTCCGAGTACTTCGGGGCGACGGTGTCCCTGACGTCGGGCTCCTCCTGCTGGCTTCCCAGCTCCCCGCCAGCGACGTTCACGGATGCCAGCGGCGCCGCGATCCCGATCGCCACCATGCCGGGTGACCTACCAAGCTCGCCGATCACCCTGACCTCGAGCACCGCATCGGCAAGCATCAGGGTGCAGATCTCCGACTACCAGGCATTGCCGTCGGTGGCCAGCGTAACGCTGGTCCTCGGCGATGGAAGTCGGCTCGTGCTCCACGTGAGCGGCGTCAGCTCCGGCACCGGTCCGGGACCGGCGTCGGAAGCCGTGTACCTCGTCGGCATCGTCGTATCCACGCCCGCCGCGCCAACAGCCGCGCCATCGATGACTAGCGTCGCCGCGTCGCTCAGTACCGGCGGGCCAGCGATTGCGGGCCACGCGTACGACTTCGAGGTCACCCTGTCCAACAGCTCCGCCACCGCCACCCCGCTGTCTCCTTGTCCCGCGTACGAGGAGGGGCTCAAGGGCGTCAGCGCCTCTATCAGCACCTACCTGCTCAACTGCGCAGCGGCGACCCCCATCCCCGCGGACGGCGGAGAGACGTTTGCGATGCAGATCCTCATCCCGCCCTCCACCGTACCGGGGCAGTACACCCTGACCTGGGGCATTGTCAACTCGGCCGACGCGTATGCCAACAGTTCGATCTCGGTCTCGTAGTGCGGGCATCCCTCATGTCCGCGGAGGAAGACAGAGGAGACTGGCCTGCCCGAGGCTGACCACACCAGGGTGTCACCGGGGTCTCCCATCGTCGGACCAGATGTTGCTAGCGGAACTACCCGGGGACGGTCCGGAAACCTTTCTATCCCAACCACTTCCTAACGCTACAGGCGGACCGTGCTTTGCAGGCCATTTGACGAGGCAGATGGTGCATCTGTATTCGCGAGGTACTAAGCAACCGCCTAATCAATAGAAAAGCCGCCTTCTAAGCGCGCAGGTCGCAGGTTCGAGTCCTGCAGGGGGTACTGGTGGGCGACGAGACGAGCAGCCTGGGCGCGATAGCCGCGTGCCCGTCAGATGCGTTACACCGCCCTGGTTGCCCCCATAGCACGGTGTTCCGTCTTATCGGGTCAGGCCCACTTCCCTTTGCCTCACCCAGGAACCGGGGCTGGGCTCGCAACATGGAAACCGGGGCATGTACGGTCGAGGAAACCGGGCATGTCCCAGAAGCCACCGGGGTCGAGAAGGACGTTGACGTGGGAGCCCCCCGTCACCGTGACCGTCGTCGGCACGATCGAGTAGCCGGCGCAGCCCTCAGCTGAGACGGAGTACGTCCCAGCCGGCAACGTCAAGTCCACGGTGGTGGCGCCGCCGCTCCAGTCCCCATGGGCAGTGCTTGGATCCGTGAACGAGGCCGCCTCCCCTGCCGGAACTGCTACTACGCGGCAGCCATCGGCATCTGTTGGGCAATACGGCACCTCGACAGATAGTCCGGTCCACCGAGACGCCCCTGCCCCCGGCCGAACCACGAGGCCAACGACCAGGGCGGCCACCACCACAACGGCGATGGCCCCAGCAGCCCACAGCTTGCGTGTCATCGAATGACCACTGATTGTAGCTCTGCCGGAGTGGGTCCTCCGCTCGCGACCATGGGCGGTTGCGGCCCCGGTGCCGATTGCTCGAGCGAGAGTTACAGCACCCCGGGCTGGCCCAGTGTTGGGCTATGACACTTCAGGATACGTCCGCGTCACCGGGCCAATGCTGTTCAGCCCCTCCGGCGGGTATTGGGCCCCGGCGGCCCAGCAGGCGTTGGTCGCAAGGTCAAGGGAACCAGATTCAGCCCGCCGACGTTGTACCTTGAGCGACACTTGGTGCGGTCGGCGATTCTGACCCGCCATCAGCGCGGCGCGGCTACGGGAGCACTCGAATGCGCGACGACGGTGGCGAGATGGGCGGCGAGGACCAGCAGCCCGGCCGCGGTCGGGTCGCGGGCCAGCGTCTCGGGTGGCCGCCAGTCCGTCACCGATCCCTGTTGCTGGGTGTGGTCCTCGTGGTGGTCGCCGCCGGGGTTGGCGCCTTCGTGGCCGTCATGGCGACCAGAGACGGCACCAGCACATACAGCACCAGCACAGGCAGCGCCGGCACAAGCAGCACCGGCACCTGGTTCAAACCGAGTAGCCTAAAACTGTCCGTCAGCGTCGCTGCGGGCTGTCCCGGGTCCGACGTCGGCTACGCGGATGTGGTCAACACCTTCCCCGGCCCTCTACTGGTCCCGGCAGACCCCAGCGCCGGGCTTGTCTGCAGGTACGGGCCCGGCGTTAGCCTCGGAGCCAACGGAAGCGGGCGCGAGCTCCTGGTGAGTTCGACTCGCCTCGACAATGCCCAGGCCCAGCAGCTCGCCAGCGTGATCCGACGGATCGACCTGGCCGCCCCATCCGGGACGTTCTCATGCCCATTGGACGTCGGTGCTGCGGCGACTGTCGGGTTCTCGTATCCAGATAGGGTTGATGTCGGCCTTTGGTACAGGACCTCCGGTTGCCAGACCCTGGATAACGGAAGAATCGGAGCCTTCGAGGGCGCGAATCCCAGCTTCTACGACGCGTTCGAGACTGTCATCAATCGACTATCGCCACCTGCCGATACCGGCTGACCCGTGACGCCGACGGTGAGCCGAGAGTCCAGGCCCAGCGTCCCGTGCGCCAGACGGTCAGCGCGCCCGTCAGGCTGGATCTCCTCCCGTGACGGGCAAGACCATCCTGACCTGGCCCAGGCTGACCACGCCAAAGTGTCATCGGGGCGTCCGGTCGTCGGGACGTGAGCCAGCTTCAGCGAAGTCCCTGCGCGCGCGTGGCTCGGACCCACCAGGCGACCACGAGGGCCACCACGACGAGGGCGCCGACCACGAACGCTAGGGCGGCACCGGACCGCCCCGACAGAACCCACAGCATGACCACGATGAATCCGAGCCACGCCACGCCCAAAACGGCGGCCACCGCGTACCGGACCGGCTTCGGTGCTCTTTTCAACACTCAGCGATGAGCCTACCCCCTATCCGCGGCCCACGGCGACAGCCACCAGGGTCCGGGAATGGCAGGTCCCTACCCTCCGAGTTCTGTTCCCTATTCAAGTTGAGTACGGAAACAAGGGCACGACGGGCCCCATCCGTCCGTCGGCCACGTCGCATGACGCTCCTCCCACGCGACGACCAAAATCTGCCCGGAACTGGCGACGGAACGATTGGGTCGATTCGCCCTACCGGCGGCGCGCGAACCAGGCGAAGAGGACGCCACCTCCGAGGACAACGACAGCCGCAGCGATGACCATGTACCACCAGAACCACACCGGCGAGGGGACTATGGTCCCGTGGAGTGAAGTGGTCGTGGTGATCGAGCTGGTGTCGAGTAAGAGCATCCGCTTGACTCTAATGGAGTCTTATGCCACCTACCAGTCCCACCCGTAACAACTTCCCCGCCCGTTCCGAAGGCCGCTTTGGGCACATTAACGCAGCCTCGCCTGGCCCAGGCTGACCACGCCAGAGCACTACCCGAGTGTCCGGTCGTCAGGCCAAATGCTGCCAGCAGAACTACTAGGGGACGGCCCGGAAGCCTTTCTATCCCATCTACTTCCTAACGTGGCAGGCGGCCGGTGCTTTACAGCGTCATTGGCGAGGCAGATGGTGCATCTGAATTCGCGAGGTACTAAGCAACCGCCTAATCAATAGACAAGCCGCCTTCTAAGCGCGCAGGTCGCAGGTTCGAGTCCTGCAGGGGGTACTGGCAGGCGACGAGACGAGCAGGTTGGGCGCGATAGCAGCATACCCATCACACGCGTTACACCGCACTCGTTGCCCCCACAGCACGGTGGTCCGTCTTACCGGGTCGGGCCCACTCAAGCGCGCCGTCGCGTGACGCCAGGGGAGACCCGCCGGTCCCGTGACCGCGGGGAGATGCGGGCGGGGCCGGCTGTTCAGGGTTGCTCGAGGACTTTCCCGGTCCGGGTCACCATCAGGACGACGCTCACCTCGCGAGCGGCGATGCCGAAGGGGAGCGGGGACACCCGCGCGCTAACCGTGTAGTGCATGGTGCCGTCGCTGTCGATGCGTTCGGTGCAGGTGGTCGGGCCCACGGCGGCGAAGTCGCTCAGGTTGTCCATCCCGCAGCCGGTCTCGAGCGTCTGGGCGGCATCGAAGTCATGGGCGGTGAACGGCTTGAAGTCACCGTTGAGGCTGGGAGGCAGCGGGAGGTTGGGGTCGCCCCAGACAAAAGCGTCGGCGCCGTTCCAACAGACGTAGGCGCGGAGCCCCACGGTGGCGCCGAACTCGGCGCCGACCATGGTGCCTCCGCCGAACTCGTGGCACGTCCAGTTGGAGCCTCCGCCGTCGCTTACCGAGATAGAGCCATGCGGTACGGACTGCGAGGGAACCCAGCTGACGACGACCAGCCAGGCGGCGATGGTGGCGGGGAGCAGCAGCCACGCTGCCCACCGCCAGTGATGCTCCTGCTCCCAGCCGGCGGCGACCCCCTCAGCCTCCGACCCGCCGTCCTCCCGCCAGGCGACCACGCATGTCGGCATCATGATCACCAGTTCGGCCATCACCACCAGGACCCGTCCGGCGATCCCGCCGTCGATCGCGTCGCCAGCCGACACGGATGAGCCGGCCATCACCGCCACGTACGAGAGGAACCAGACGAGCCACAGCAGCAAGACGGCCGGCCCGATCCAGCGGAAGCCGCGCCGGTAGGCGAGGTCCCGGACGGCGGTCTGCCGCTCGTCGAGTCCCGGGCCGCGCCGGAAGGCGAGCCATCCCGTGGCCTGCAGCAGGAGGATGTCGAGCCCGGCGAGGGCCACGACCACGACGATGCCGAAGCCGTGCAGGGGCAGCGCCGACGCTAGCAGTGCGGTGAGGGCTGCGACCGCTGTCACCGCGACCCGGCGCATGGTGCCGGTCATGTGGGGATCTCCACGTGCCCGTTCTTGTCGACGATGACCTGAACCTCGACGCGCCGGCTGAGGAAGGGCAGCAGATCAGGGGAGACGGTGGCCTCCCAGGTCAGGGTGTATGTGCCGTCGATGCCGGTGGCGGTGGTCGGGGCGCACTGCGCGGCCGTGACGGCGACCAGCACGGAAGTCGACCAGCAATCCCCGGAGTAGGTACCGCTGCTCCCGGACGGCTCGAAAGCTCGGTGGCCATTCCAGCACGCGTTTGCGAAAACGGGCAGTTCGGCGGATACGCCCCATCCCGCATACACCGTGGTGAAGAAGTTGCCGCATGTAGGCGACGTAACCCGCTGAGCGCCGGGCGTGGGGGACGCGGGCGGGGAGATGTTTGACACCGCCGAGTTGTGCAGGGGAAGCACCATGACGCCGACCGACGCCAAGAAGGGGAGGACGAACACCATCACGACCAGAACGGCCGCGACACGGGCGTGTACGCTGGTGGTGCGGGGCAGTGCCGGCGCGGCGGGCTCGGGCGGAAGGGGCGCCGGCTCGATGACGGCCAGCACCATGCCGGGAAGGACGAAGAGGAGCTCCAGGAAGACGAAGAACCCGCCGCTTCCGAGTGCGTGCTCCGTCCACGTCCTGCTCTGTGTCGAGACCACGTCCGCGAGTAGGAGCACCCCGACGATGACGGCGAAGACCGGATAGGCGAGGCGGTGGGCGCGGTTGCGGAGAGCCTCCTGGCGCTCATCGACCGAGCCGTCCGGTGCGGTGGCCATCCGCTCCGTCGCTCGCCCCAGGGCGATGTTGAGGAGCACGAGGAAGAGCAGCAGGAGGACAGTTGCGGAGCCGAGCTGGGCCCCAGGGGACGAGGTGGCAACGACACCCACGCAGTCGGCCGCGATGGCCGCGACCACGCCACGGCGGACGGCGCGCCGGCCCAGCCAGCTGCCCGGCTCCTTCCGGACGCTCGCCACCACCCCCCAGGTGACCAACAGCAGCATGAGGTAGCCGAGCGTTGGCAGGATCGACGGGATGACGCTCGCGCCGGCGGCGCCGAGGGGGACGAGCGCCAGCACGAGAAGGGCGATGGCGAGCGCCAGCAGCACCCCGACGGGGCCCGGGCGTTTGCCGACGAGCCGACGGCGGCGAGGTTCACGGACCGGGGTTGCGATCACGGGTGGTCTCCTTCCACGGTTTCGTCCGGGGTGGAGGCCGAAGCAGGCGGCAGGGCGTCCGTCTGGCGCTGCCGCCCGTACAGCTCCTCGCTCATGGGGCGGAGCGGGGTGCGCGAGAAGATCGCTTCGATTGGCAGACTGAACACCTCGCTGAGCCGGAAGGCGAGCTCGAGGCTGGGGTTGTAGTCACCCCGCTCCAGGTAGCCGATTGTCTGGTGGTTGACCCCGACCAGGTCGGCGAGGGCCTGGCGCGAGAGGGCGCGCTCGAGGCGGAGCACGGCGATCCGGTTGTGCAGGCGAGGCGGCCCTCCCCCATCCGATGGGCTTTCGCGATCGCGCTTCACTACCATCGGAGGTATTGTTGTATCTCTACAACATTATGTCAAGTCTCAAGGCAGTGAATGGTTGGTCGGCGCGACGTCGCCTACGCCCAGACGCGTCGTTTGGGGGTTGCGCGCAGTTCGCTCCGGCAATAGCGACAGCGCGCCAAGCTGGCCCAGCCTGCCCACGCCAGGGTGGCTCGGTCGTCAGGCCAAATGCTGCTGGCAGAACTACACGGGGACGGCCCGGGAACCTTTCTATCCCAACCACTTCCTAACGTGGCAGGCGGCTGGTGCCTTGCACCTTCATTCACGAGGCAGATGGTGCAAATGAATTCGCAAGGTACTATGCGACCGCCAAATCAATAGACGAGCCGCCTTCTAAGCGCGCAGGTCGCAGGTTCGAGTCCTGCAGGGGGTAGTGCTCCGTTGTATGGATGTCGACGGTCACGCAACGAGGCCACCCGCAGTCACGTGATGGAGCCACTCACGGTCACGCGATGAGGCCACCCGGTGCCCCGTCTTCTGGTCAGGATGGTAGTGGGTTGGCGGCCCTCCTGTGTGGTCGGCTGAGGGTCTCCGCGGGGGAGGTATCCGACATCTGGTCGAGGTCGTCGCTGGCCTCCGGGGGCGTCTCAGCGGGTCGCGTCGGGAGCGCTCGGCCGGGCTGGCCGGCTTGGTTGTCATCGGTGTCATCGACGGCCGGGTAGCCGCCTCCATCCGGCCGCCGGAAGGGCCGATAGCTGCGGCCCCGCAGGATCACGTGGTGGGCGCTGTTGACCAGGCGGTCGAGGGCGCTCTCGGCGAGCACGGGGTTGGGGAAGAGCGGGTACCAGTCCTTGGGGGCGCGGTTGCTGGTGACCAGCAGGCTGCCGACCCGGAAGCGCTGGCAGATCAGCTCATAGAGGTCCTCGGCCTGGGAGGGAGTGAACTCGCGCATCCCGAAGTCGTCGAGGATGAGCACGTCGCTCTGCAGGTAACGGCGCAGCCGAGGCTCCCAGCTGCCGTCGGCCCGGCCGCCGGCCAGGTCGCGCAGGAAGGCCGAGGTCTTGGTGAAGAGCACGGTGTACCCGGCGCGGCATGCGGCGTGCCCCAACGCCTGCGCCGCGTGGGTCTTGCCGACCCCGACCGGACCACAGAGCAGGACCGACTCGTGGCGCTCGACAAAGCCACAGGTGGCCAGGTTGCGGAGCTGTTCGGCGGGGATCTGGGGGTTGAAGGAGAAGTCGAACTCCTCCAGGGTCTTCGGTTCTTCGAAGCGGGCTCGGTGAAGCCGCTCGGCCAGCATCTTCGACTGCCGCCGATCGATCTCGTCGTCGAGCAGCAACGCCAGGAACTCGACGTGGCCGAGCCGCTGATCCTCAGCCTGGGCCCGCCGCATCTCCAGGGTGAGCAGCATGCCGCCGAGTTTGAGGGCCTTGAGCTTGGCCTGCAGCTCTGCCGGCCTCACGACCGTGTCCCCCCGAGCAGCTGCTGCTCGCCGTGCAGGAAGGCACCGGCGGTGCTGACCGGTGGGTCGTCTTCCTCGACGTCCTGGTCGCGGGCCAGGATGTTGCGCACCGTGCGCAGGCTGCCGTCGGCGACCAGGGCGCGCTGGCAGGCAGCGTTGAGCTGGTGGGGCTCGTGGCTGTCGGCGAGTCGAAGGATGCCCTGGGCTTGGCGCAGACAGGCCAGCGGATGAGGCCCAGCGAGGAGATCGTCGACCAGGGCCTGCACCGCCGGGCCGAGCTCGACAGCGCGGCGCCGGCACCAGCTCGGGGTTCGCTGCAGGAAGGCGACCTTCTGCTCAGGGTAGTCGGCGTGGTCGACGTAGTTGCGCTCACCCGGCTGCAGGGCATGGGTCTTGACCAGGGTGGTGCCGTCGTAGATGCGGGCCACCCGCTCCCCGATCCGGACCTCCAGCCGCTTGCCGACATGGGTCCAGGGCACCGAGAAGAAACGACGCTGCACCTGGATCCGGCAGTCGGGATGCACCGTGGCGGTGGCCCAGTGGGCGAGCTCGAAGGGCTCTGCCGGCAGGCTCAGCATCGCCGGCCGCTCCACCGACTGGAAGATCTCGCCCACGGTCCCGGGCAGCAGCCCGTGGGCACGCCTGGCCGCGATGCCCCGGCTCCACTCCGTCCCCGCCTCGCGCATCGCCGGCACCATGGCGAACTCGCGCCCGCTCCAGAAGCTGTCCCGGGCGTAGGGCATGGCCCGCTCCACCCGCGGCTTGTCCTTCGGCTTCCTCACCCGGCAGGGGTCGAGGAGCACGCCGTAGTGCTCGGCCAGCTCGGCATAGGACCGGTTCACCAGCGGGTCGTAGATGTCGGGCCGGAGCACCCCCGTCTTCAGGTTGTCGACCCGGATCTGCCGCGGCGCCGCCCCGAAGAAACTGAAGGCGGCGACGTGCGCCGCCACCCACGCACTCTGGTCGCAGATCAGCACCGGCCACACGAAGGTCATCCGGCTGAAGGGCAGGACCATCACGAAGCCCCACACCTTGCGCGTCCTCTCGTTCAGCCGGTCCTCCCACCGCCCCAGCAGGCCGTAATCGACCTCGCCCACCTCGCCCGGCGGTGTCACCTCCTTGGGCACCGTCACGTCCTCCGGGCTCATTCCCCGAATGTGCCGGCGCACGTAGCGGCGGAAGGTCGACACGCTCACGGTCAGCCCCTGCTCGTCGCACAACCGCTGCCACACCGTGGTCACCGTGCTCGCCGCCAGACCCTCGACGATCGCCGCATGGAACCGCACCAGTTCCTGGGTCGGCGGTGCCGCGGCCGGGGCCACCCGGTCCGCGAACAGCTCAGGTACTCGCCGCTCCCACTCTGGCCGGCTGAGCGGCGGCCCACCTGGGGCCAGCCCCGCCGCCTCGGCCACCCCCACGATCCGGTCGATCCGGTTCCTTCCCATGCCAAAGCTGCGGGCCAGCTGCCGCCGGCTGCGTCCCGCCTGCCAGTGCTGGAGCACTGCTGCCACGTCTGCCACCTCGAATCTCCTGCCGGCCATCGCTCCCTCCTCGAGCTTTCAGTCCGGCCATCGTCGCTGTGGCACCGGGCGGTCTGACGAGGTCAGGAGGGTGGCCTCATTAGGTGACCGCAAGTGGCCTCATTAGGTGACCGCAAGTGGCCTCATCACCTGACCGTGAGTGGCCTCATCACGTGACCGTCGACATTCGACGGCCTCTGTTGAATTCGGGCCCCGCGCTTGCCTGCCGGATCGGCGCTCTGAGGAGCGCTTGCCTCACACACGAAGGACCGGCGCTTCTATTGAACCATTGGCCTCCCCTCCCCCGTCCGGTCTACGAGATGGATTCCGCGAAGCTCATGCTCTATAGCAACTCGTCCGACATCGGCACCCCGAGCCCATCCAGGAACTCAGTGGCCCGCTGACGGTGCTCGACTGTTCGCGCCGATAGACCTCTCGAACAGGACGGCGACCGCTGCCAGGCGCCTCGCGCCCGTCCCCAGCCTGGCGCGAGCGGTGAGCCGGGTAGCCAGTTGACACCGCCATCTGCCCTGTTATAGCCTTGTCTTATGACAATAGATAAAGATGTCAGCGCGGCAGGCGACCGGGCCGGGACCGCCCCGTCCGGCACGGGCGGCGACGACGGCCCGGCGGCCGCTGCGCGCTTACCGGCGTCACCGATCGAATTCCGACTCGACCCCGGCTCGGGCGTGCCGACCTACCTGCAGCTTGTCCAGCAGGTCGAGCACGCGCTGCGGCTCGGCTACCTCAAACTCGGCGACCAGCTGCCCAAGGTCAGGGATGTGGTGGCCTCGCTCGCCATCAACCCCAACACGGTCCTCAAGGCCTACCGCGAGCTGGAGACCAAGGGCCTGGCGGCCGGACGGCCCGGCCAGGGGACTTTCATCCAGGCCACTCTCAACCAGGTTGCCCTACCCGAGCTGACCGAGCTTCGCCGCTCCCTGCTCGGCTGGCTGGCCACCGCCGACGCGACCGGGCTGGACGAGGACGGGATGGTTGCCCTGTTCACCAGCGCGCTACGGGGTTTTCGCGAACGCCGCGGCGCGGCGAGCGGTGAGAAGGAGAGCGTCGCATGAACGTCATCGAAGCCATTGCTCTGGGCAAGCGCTACGGCAGCACCTGGGCGTTGCGTGGGTGCGCACTGGCGATTCCCGCCGGGCACGTGGCCGCTCTGGTCGGCCCGAACGGCGCCGGCAAGACCACCTTGCTGAACCTCGCAGTCGGCCTGACGGCTCCAACCGAAGGCACCGTCACCGTGCTCGACGGCCGGCCCGCCGGGTCCCCTGCCGCGCTGGACGGCATCGCTTTCGTGGCCCAGGACGCGCCCCTCTACAAGAACCTCTCCGTGGCCGACATGCTGCACCTGACCCGGAACCTAAACCGCCGCTTCGACCAGAGCTACGCCGCGGCGCGCCTCGGACAGCTCGGCATCCCGATGCGACGCAGGGCCGGCAACCTCTCCGGTGGCCAGCAGGCGCAACTCGCGCTGACCCTTGCACTGGCCCGGCGGCCACGCCTGCTCGTGCTGGATGAGCCGATGGCGATGCTCGACCCGCTGGCCCGGCACGACTTCATGGCTGCGGTGATGGCCGCGGTGGCCGACGGGGACGTGTCGGTGGTGCTCTCCTCGCACGTGCTGGCCGAGCTGGAGCGCGTGGCCGACTACCTCGTCCTCATAACGAGCGGGAGCGTCCAGGTGGCCGGTGAGGTCGACGACCTGCTCGCCTCCCACCGCGTGCTGACCGGCCCGGCCGCCGAGGCCGACAGCTACGCGCAACGGCTGGACGTCGTAAACGCCCGGCGCGGCGGGGCGCAGGCCCACCTGCTGGTCAGGACCAACGGGAGGTCCGGCCCGGTACCACCTGGCTGGGAGGAGCATCCCGTCAGCCTGGAGGAGCTGGCCCTGGCCTACCTGCGTGAGCCTGGCGCCGGGGCGCTCCCCGGTCCGACGCGCGCCAGGGGCGCCGAACCGATGGAGGTGACTAATTGGCAACGCTGACCACCGTGCAGCCGGCACAGGATGCCGGTCTGCGGCCGGTGCCCTGGCGAAGGATGACCTGGATTACCTGGCGGCAGCACCGACTCGCTTTGGCCGGTGTCATCGCCTTGCTCGGCGTGGCGGCCGCATACCTGCTGATCACGGGCCTGCCAATGCATCAGGCCTATGGCGCCGTCAGCGCATGTCGCCCCGCCGGTTCAGGTGTCTGCCAGCAGGCAGCCAACGATTTCTTGGATACCTACGCGCCTGGAGTCGGGGTCACCCTCGGCGTGTTTCAGGTGATCCCAGCTCTGATAGGAGCGTTCGCCGGCGCGCCGCTGCTGGCCCGGGAGTTCGAGACGGGCACCTTCCGCTACACCTGGACCCAGGGCTTCGGGCGGGCGCGATGGGCCCTCGCCAAGATCGCGCCACTCGCAGTCGCGGTTGCCGTTGCGGGCGGGGCGTTCACGTTGCTCGTCTCCTGGTACATGCAGCCGATATTCGGCGCGGGAGACCACAACGGTCCACTGTATCCCACCCTCTTCGACTTCCTCGGGGTTGCGCTCGCCGCCTGGATGTTGGCCGCCTTCGCCATCGGCGTCCTGGCCGGCGTCCTAGTCCGCCGGGTCATCCCCGCGATTTTCGCCACCCTGGCCGCGTGGGCTGGGCTCGCCTTCGTGACCGGGATCTTCCTGCGCCAGCACTACGAGGCACCGTTGGTGACGAGCAGCCCCAACATTCCTGCCTCCGCGTGGGTGATCAGCCAGGGGTGGTTCCGGGGCGGCAATCCGGCGAGCCTGGACATGATCAACCAGACCCTTCGCCCGGTCGACGTCCAGGCGGTGACGCCCGAATTGTTCCAACCCGGGCCAGCGGCCCCGGCCACGTTCGGCGACCCCGTGAAGTACCTCATCCAGCACGGCTACACGCAGTTGACGACCTACCAGCCGGCCAGCCGATTCTGGCCGTTCCAGTGGATCGAGGGCGGCTGGCTGCTAGCGCTCTCACTGCTCCTCATCGCCGCGACCGTTTGGCTGGTGCGCCGCCGGGCGACCTAAGGTGCCGGCACTCGTTGTTGGCCGGTAAAGGCGCGAACTGGTGAACCGCTCGTACGCGGCGACCCTATCACCAGCCCGACGACCGAGTGAAGACGGCTGAGTTCCGCCTACGGCGCACCGCCTACGCGGAGGCGCAGCGATTGGCGGGTGCGCTCCAGTGCCAGTGGCAGCACTCGCGCCTGGCCCAGTTCTTGGGGAATGGCACTGGAGGACACGAGGGCGTCCGGGAGGGCCCGGAAACCTTTCTATCCCAACTACTTCCTGACGTTGCAGGCAGCCCGTGTCTTGCAGCGTGTTGCGCAAGGCAGATGGTGCATCTGAATTCGCGAGGTACTAAGCGGCCGCCTAATCAATAGCCCAGCCGCCTTCTAAGCGCGCAGGTCGCAGGTTCGAGTCCTGCAGGGGGTACTGGTCGGTCTCAATTCCGGCACGGTGCCTCTAAGCGCGCAGATCGCAGGTTCGAGTCCTGCAGCGGGTATTGGTCGCTCTTACTTCCGACAAACCCTTCCACGCGGGCCACCGCCCTCGAACCCCTCCCCTCCGCTCCCCCTGCCCATGAGACCAAAGCCCTGAAGCTCACGCTCCGCGGTGGCTGGGAGATCGCCGTCTTCCGCCCGCCGCCCCGCTCTCGCGTCGCCGTCCACCACGCCCCTTTTCCGCCGGGGTGGTAGGCATTAACACCCCCGCCACGATGCGCCGTCGCCGCCCCGGGCCGGGAGCGTTCGCCATGCGGGGCTGCACCACCGGAGCCAAGTCATGGAGGAACTCGGCGAGCTCCGCGTCGGAGAGCCACAACGCGCCCATGCGGTAGCCCACGCCGTCGCGCGCCGGGTCGGGTTCACCCAGAGCGAGGTAGCGGTCGAAATCGCCGAGCAGTCCCGCGACGAAGGCCATGAACGCTCGCCGGTGTTCCTCGGTGGTCATGGCCGCGTCAGCCTGGGCGGCGGCCACCCGGAGGATGTACGTGCGCTCCACGGCGCCGCGGACCCGGTGTTCCGCGGCGATGCCGAGCACGCCGGCGCTCACCAGCAGACCGACGTGGCGGTACAGGCTGCCAGGAGGCACGTCGGGCAGTTCCGCGGCGAGCTGGCTGGTGGTGAGCGCCCGATCACCCAGGAACGCCTGGATGATCCGGAGCCGGATCGGGTGGAGGAGCAGGTCGGCCTTGGCCATCACCCAATCTTACCAACTCCTACCATATATGGTAGCGTTACCGATCATGGTAATGGTCGCTCAGGGCACCATGCTGGCCGCCCTGATCCCGCTCCTCGTGGTGGTGGTCGGCTTCGACATCTACTGCCTCGAGGACATCGCCCGGACCGATCAGGTCTATTACCTCCCCCGCTGGGCCTGGGCGCTGCTGTGCTTGGTGGTGTGCCCCTGGGCGGGGATGGTGTACCTAACAATGGGGAGATCGCACTGAGCGCCTCCGTCGTCACCGTTGGGCTGAGCAAGGCGTACGGCTCGGCGCAGGCGCTCACCAGGGTCAACCTCGAGGTGCCCACCGGTGCGCTGTACGGGCTCATCGGCCCCAACGGGGCTGGCAAGACCACACTCCTCGAGATCCTGGCCGGGCTCCGCCTCCCGACCTCCGGGGAGGTGCACCTGGCCGCTCAACGGGCGGCGATCGGGTACTGCCCCGATGTCGCCGAGTTCGAGCCGTGGCTGACGGCGACCGAGGTGATCGACCTCTCACTCAGCCTGCTGGGGCAGGAGTCGACCCGTGAGGCCGTGGCGACGGTGCTCGATCTCGTGGGCCTTGGCAAATCGGCGCATCGCCGCGTCGGAGGCTTCTCTCGAGGCATGACCACCCGTCTCAACCTGGGCGCCGCTCTGGTGGCTCAGCCCCAGATCCTCCTCCTGGACGAGCCCGTTGCATCCCTCGACCCGCTGGGGCGGGCGGACATCCTGGACCTGCTGGCCTCGCTCGCCGGCCAGACCACGGTGATCGTCTCCAGCCACGACCTCTCTGGGGTCGAGGAACTCTGCACCGACATCGGTGTTCTGGTGGGCGGGCGGCTGCTCTTCCAGGGCAGGACTGCCGATCTGCTGGCCTCGGTGAGAGGAGACCGCTGGCTCGTCGAGGTGCGTCCACCGGCGACCACCGTGCTGGCTATGCTCTCCGCGGCCCCCTGGGTCTCCCAGGTGAAGGAGACCGCGCCCGGGAGGATCGAGCTCCATGCCCCGGCGGCCGATCAGGTCGAGAGCCATCTGTCCAGGTTGCTCGCCGATGCCGGCGCTCGCGTGGTCGCCCTCTCACCGGTCCGCCCAAGCCTCGACGAGGCCTTCCTGGCCCTCACGGCCGCTCCTCGAGATGAGGGCCGGTCCTGATGACCGTGTGGCGCCTGGAGATCGCCCGACTCTGGCGGACGCGGCGCCTGGTGGCTCTCCTCGGCGTCTTCCTGGTCCTGGGCTTCGGTGAGCCGGTCCTCACCTACTACCTGCCCCAGCTGGTCAACGGGGAGACGAACGGGATCAAGATCGTGATCCCTCCGGCGACCCCAGCCCAGGCGCTCAAGGGCTTCTCACAGAACGCCGCGCAGCTCGGAATCCTCGTCGTCGTGATCGTCGCGGCGGCGAGCGTCGCCCTCGACGCCCGCCCCGCCCTCGCCTCCTTCTATCGCACCCGGATCCGGTGTCCATCACTGCTGATCCTCCCCCGCGCTACCGCTGTGGCTGTCGCCAGCGTGGTCGGGCTGGTGCTCGGCTCGGCCGCGGCCTGGTACGAGACCCGCGTCCTCATCGGGTACCTGTCACCCGCCCGGCTGGCAGCAGGGTGCGGTCTAGAGGCACTCTGGTTGGTCTTCAGCGTAGTGGTGGTGACCACCTGGGCGACCCTCGTCAGGAGCGTGCTGGCCGTGGCCGGCTGGAGCCTGGCGACGCTGCTTGTGCTCGCCTTGCTCGACTCCATCACGGCGGTCGCGCCCTGGGCACCGACCGCACTCGCCTCGGGAATTCAGGATCTTCTGCCCGGCGGCGGTGGCGTTCCGTGGCGCGCCGTCGCCGTCACCGCCGCTGCCACAGCCCTGCTACTCGCTGTCGCCACCAGATTGGCGGGGTCACGGAGATCCGACCGGTGAGCCCAACCGCGCACATCACTCATGGAGGACGTGAACGATGACCGCTCCTGACTCGTTCGGCGAGAGCTTGGAGGTGAGCTGGCCCTTGGGCACAACCACCGTCTACGGGACGGTGGTGCGGCCGTCTGGTCCCGGTCCTTTCCCCGGCGTCGTGCTGGTGGCTGGGAGCGGCCCCACGGACCGGGATTGGGACTCGCCTCTGCTCCCCGGGCCCAATGGCAGCGGACGCCTGCTGGCGGAGATGCTGGGACGAGCCGGCATCGCATCCCTGCGCTACGACAAGCGCGCCTCGGGACCCCACGTTGTCGAGACCATCCCCCAGCTGATCGGCAAGATAACGATGCAGAGCCACGTCGACGAGCTGGCCGGCGCTGTTCGCACGCTCGCAGCCGAGGGCTGGGTTCGGGACGACCGGATCTTCGCGCTAGGCAACAGCGAGGGCACCCTGCATGCTCTCAACTACCAGCTGGAGAACCCAGACCTTCCCTTGGCCGGGCTGATCCTCACCGGGCCGCCCGGCCGCGCCGTGGGCGTCGTCGCGCGCTCCCAGCTCGCGGCTCAGGCTGCGGCGATCCCGAACGGTGAGGCGCTTCTCGCCCTCTACGACGCGGCCATCGCCCGGTTCCTCGCCGGCGAGCCCATCGACCCGGATCCTGCCCTCCCCGAGGGCGTCAGGCTCCTCCTGAAGGCGCTGGAGACGCCGGCCAACCTGCCCTTCGCACGGGAGCTCTGGATCGCGGACGCGGCCACCCTGCTGGCTCGGACGGCGGTCCCCGTCCTCGTCATCATCGGCAAGAAGGACCTCCAGGTGGACTGGCAAGCGGACGGTGAGCTACTACAGCGCGCGGCGGCGGGCCGGGCGGACATCACGTTCCTCTTCCCCGACAACGCGAACCACGTCCTCAAGCATGAGCCAGGGCCGCGCTCCGAGCTCGAGCAGGCTGACGTCATGCCCAGGTACAACGCGCCGGATAGCTACTTGGACCCGGACGTCGCAGCCGCCGTCACGGCATGGCTGACCAACCACGCGTAGTGACGGAGCGGACACTCCCCACACTGCAGATCGGCCGGAGCGCACATGTGCCCACCGCGCCCCCTAGCAGCAACAGCTGAACCCGGGTAAGCCTCGAAGTCTCCGAAGCCGGAGCCGGGGACGTGCAGGGCGGAATCAGCCTGGGAGACGACCCGCTCGGAGCTCCCGAGCACCTCGGCCGGGATCCCCGTTACGGCCTCGGCGATAAGCAGGAAGTCGCCGAGTTCGAGGTACTGCCAATGGGCTGACACTCCGGCGGGCCGGTCAGCGATCTGCCAGGGTGTCGAGCAGTTCGCGGTGGCGCTCAAGAGAGGCGCGGAGCCTCGCCTGAAAGTCGGCGTCCTTGCGCCGACGCTCAATGTGGGCCCCGATGGCCTCCCGGATCTCGTCGCTGACAGGGATGCCATCGATGCGAGCCATCTCCCGCAGGAGATCCTCCTGGTCCACCTCGAGCCGTAGGGTCCTAGCCATAGTAGTGATGCTACCTTATGGGTACTTTCATGTCAAGGTATCGTAATATCGCAATACCGAGACTGGCTGAGACGTGCGCTGACCACCTCAGCCGGGTATTCCCCTTCGCTGATCGTCCGCGCCCCCTCCGGCTTCCCGACGACCCTGATACCATGGCCCTCAAGGCGAACGTTGGTTCGTCAATCGGGATTCGGTGCGTCCGATGCGGTTAAGCGACGAGGCCGATGGCCATGCCGCGGCGAGCGACGACCTCAAGGCCCAGCTTCAGTCGGCCCTGTCCACCATCGACCAGCTACGCCAAGAGAACGCCCGCCTCCAGGCAATGGTTGCGAGAGTGGCGGAGCCGACGCCAACTTTGCTGAAGTCACCGGCTGGGACCGCCATCCGCGATGTCAAAGTCGACGCCCACTCTTCCAACGGAGACAAAATCGCCCTCTTCCGCCGGCTCTTCCGAGGCCGAGAGGACGTCTACGCCGATCGGTGGGAGGCGCGTGACGGACGAAGCGGTTACTCCCCCGTCCTCCGACCCGGCGCGAGGCGGGAGCGGGGCCAGCGGCCAGACTCAGAAGTGCTCCTGCCCCTGGATGACGAGGCAGTTCGGAGCCACCTCCTCGGCCAGCAGGTCATCGGCATCTATCCCCTCCTGGACGACGAGACCTGCTGGTTACTTGCTATCGACTTCGACAAGTCGTCGTGGCAAGACGACATCGCCGCCGTCTGGCGCGCCTGCGACACACTCGGCGTGCCCGCCGCCGTGGAACGGTCGCGATCGGGACGAGGCGGCCACATCTGGATCTTCTTCGACCGCCCGGTGGCCGCCGCGATCGCGCGCAACCTCGGGTGCACCGTGCTGACCCAGGCGATCGACCACCGCCACCAGATAGGTCTCGCCTCCTACGACCGGCTGTTCCCCAGCCAGGACACGATGCCCAAGGGCGGATTCGGCAACCTGATCGCGCTGCCATTGCAACGGCTGGCCCGGCGGGAGGACAACTCCGTCTTCCTGGATCGCGACTTCCAGCCCTTCGCCGACCAGTGGCGATACCTGGCCACGGTAAGCCGGCTCCCGGCTGCGGATTGCGAACGCATTGTGCGCGAGGCCGCCCGCGCCGGGACGATTCTGGGGGTCGACGCCTCGTGGTTCGAAACCGATGAGGAGGCCGATCGCCCCTGGAACCTGACGCCGTCCCGGCGACGAGTCGAGGCGCGGATCGCCGGACCGCTGCCCGCTGCGGTTGAGGTGGTCATTGCTAACCGGGTGTTCATCGCCACGGTCGATCTTCCTCCGGCACTCGTCAGCCGGCTGCGGCGCCTGGCAGCGTTCCCCAATCCCGAGTTCTACCGGGCCCAGGCGATGCGTCTGTGGACGGGCAACAAACCTCGGATGATCGACTGCTCCGAGGACTTCCCCGCCCATCTGGCCCTGCCTCGAGGTACGCTCGATGAGGTCCAACGTCTGCTGGAGCGCCACGGCATCCGGGCTGATGTGCGCGACCAGCGCCAATCCGGCGTGCCCGTGTCCTTGACGTTCCATGGCGAGCTCACCCCAGTCCAGCAAGAGGCGGCGGACGCGGTTGCCGCCCACGACTTCGGCGTGCTGGCCGCACCTACTGCCTTTGGGAAGACGGTCATCGGTGCCTGGCTCATTGCCCGCCGCGGCGTCAACACCCTGGTGCTAGTCCACCGGCAACAGCTAGCCGATCAGTGGCGGGAGCGGCTGGCGACGTTCCTCGACATCCCGCCACGCTCGATCGGTCAGTTCGGAGGTGGCCGCAACAAGAGCAGGGGCACGATCGACATCGGCATGCTGCAAAGCCTGAGCCCTCGCGGCGAGGTCAAGGATCTCGTCGCCGATTACGGGTACGTTCTCGTCGACGAGTGCCACCACGTCCCGGCGGTGAGCTTCGAGCGAGTGCTCCGGGAGGCCCGGGCGCGCTATGTGACCGGGCTCACGGCGACACCCACCCGTAAGGACGGGCACGACCCGATCATCGCTATGCAATGCGGGCCCATCCGACATCGCGTCGATGCCCGGCAACAGGCCGAATCGCGTCCATTCGCGCATGTAGTGACCCCCAGGATGACGTCGTTCACCCTGCCCGCGGAATTGGTCGACCCTGGCATCCAGGAGATCTACTCGCGCCTGGTGGCAGATCGGCCGCGGACAGAGGGAATTGTGGCGGACGTCCTCGAAGCCATCCGCCGAGGCCACTCGCCGCTGGTCCTGACCGAGCGCACCGAGCATCTGGAACAGATGCAACAGCTCCTGGCACCGCATGTCGAGCACCTGGTCGTCCTGCGTGGCGGGATGGGAGCGGGCCAGCGCCGGGCAATCGCCGCCGCGCTCACCGCGATCCCCGACGACGCTCCTCGAGTCCTCCTGGCCACTGGACGGTACATCGGCGAGGGTTTCGACGACGCTCGACTCGACACCCTGTTCCTGGCCTTGCCCGTCTCCTGGCGCGGCACCGTTCAACAGTATGCCGGACGGCTCCATCGGCTCCACGAACGCAAGCGCGCGGTGACGATCGTCGACTATGTGGACGCCCTCGTGCCTATGCTGGCCAAGATGCACCAGAAGCGGCTCCGCGGCTACGCCGCCATCGGGTACTCGGTCGCCGCACCCTGATATGGTGCCAGCAGACGTCAGCATCGCGAGACGGCCTCCGGGCGCCGTTGCCATGAAGCCCTCAGTTCACTCGGCGGGCCACTAGGGTCGTCTGGCCCGCTCGGCTCGCCGAGACAAACTGGGTTACAGGGTCTTGATCGCCCGTTCAAGGTCGCGCCGGTTGACAACGCGGGCCACCAGCCACCGGTACCGCGCGTGTTCCGCTTCGTCGACCTCGCGGAAAATCACTCGGGAGTCGCCGATCCGGAGGCGCTTCCACGGCTCCCTGCCGGCGAGCGGCTTGATGTCGAGCCCCGCCGCTCCCTCAGCGAGCCGCGCGAGGTTGCGCCGGAGCCTCGCCTGGGTGGGAGAGTCGAGAGCTCGGACCTCCTTCTCGGCTTCGCGGGCGAAGGCGATGGCGTCCATCTCACTCAGGACCATATCTCCTGGACCCGCCCACCACGCGCACGTTGTGATGGCGTTCCATCATCCGCCTACCGGTGCAGCTCGGCACCGGCGTCACTCTGCAACTTGCGCAGGGCCTCTTCGACGCCCTGCCGATCCGGCATCTTCCAGTACGCACGGCGTCCACCGCGAACCGTCTCCCCTGACTTCTCGATCAGCCCATAGGCGGCCAGCAAGCGAAGACCTGGCCGCCACTCCCCCTGCCCCGTCAAGCGTCCCAACCGCTGGAGCACCCAGCGGCCGGCAAACTCACCCCCGTACGGTTCGCACCGCTCGGCCTCGGCTGCTGCGGCGCGAAGAACCGGAATCCAGTCCTCGCGCTCAGCCGCCAGCCGCATGACGTTCCGAAGGGTGTCTGGTGGTTCGCTCATCACTCTCAGCTTACACGCCTCTCTCAGATGACTGGTAGTGTACACGAGAGCGGTCTTGGCCGACAATTGTCTGACATGACCACCATAAGCATCCGCGACCTCTCCCGCACTCCCGGTGATGTCCTCGACGAGTTGGCCCGCTCCGGAAAGCCCACCGTGGTGACTCGACACGGCCGGCCCGTGGCCGCCCTCGTTGCGATTGACGAAGCCGCCCTGGAGGACTACATCCTCGCTGCCGCGCCCGAGTTCGTCCGCTCTATGAACCGGGCTACGGCTGACCTCAAAGCGGGGAGGGTGATCCCGGCGACCGCTCTCTTCGCAGGGCTCGACGAAGAGGGGTCCCCCCTCGCGGCACCGCCGTCCGCGTCCCCGCGCTCATCACGGCGGAGGGGCCCGGTCCAAAAGGACTGACAGCGGGAGACGAGACTCGAACTCGCGACATCCAGCTTGGAAGGTACGCGCTCTACCAGCTGAGCTACTCCCGCTCGCTTGACGCGTTTCTTGAGAGGAGAGCGCTCCATCCGAGAGACGTCCCAACCACTTCCTAACGTGGAAGGCGGCCCCTCCCTTGCACCTTGTTTGGCGAGGCAGATGGTGCATCTGAATTCGTGAGGCACTATGCGCTCGCCTAATCAATAGAAGAGCCGCCTTCTAAGCGCGCAGGTCGCAGGTTCGAGTCCTGCAGGGGGTAGTGCTCCGTTGTATGGATCCGGCTGATCCTTGACAAAGGGTCTCCGGGTGATCCTTGACAGGCCTTCGGGTGATGGCTGATAGCTACTTCGGTTGAGGCTTGACACTACGTTCGCGGCGCGGCCGCCGACCGCTCTCACGCGTGTGGGAGCCAGGTCGCGGCAACAACGTCGGGCGCTAGGAGTCGCAGGTCCCCTGAGCTGAGTTGATAGAGGCCAGCGTTCTGCGCGGATCCGCCCAGTTTGCTGGCGGAGGCAAGGCGACCAACGTTGGCCCGCCTGTTGTGGAACCGAGCTCATCGGATCCGAGAGCACCTTCGCTAACGCACATCGACGGCGGAGCGGACGTCGGTTTCGTCCGCGCCACCTTCTGGGCATCGCCACTTCCTGATCCCGGGCCGTTGGTATTCCGTTGCGAGTGGCCCAAGTATGGGATTCCTCTGACGCGATACCAGGTGGACGCCACCAGCATCAGAGAAGCGGCGTCACGCACTCCCGCGCACTGAGGTTCGAGCCCGTCAGCCCCGATCCGGGCGGAGACCCTCAGGGCTTGTAGGCGGAGCCCCGCAGGTTCCCGGTGACAATGGCGATCACCGGAGCGGCCTCGTCGCGACGATAGATCACCCGCCAGTCGCCCACCCGCAGCCGCCACAACCCAGCGCCTCCGGCCAGGCGTTTCGCATCCTCGGCGGACGGCCACCCCCTCCCTCGCCCCACGGTAGAGGTGGGACGACCAGACCTCCTCAGCTTCGTCGGCTCCGGCCGAGCCTCACGGATCTTGTCCCATGGCACGTGGACCTCAAACGGGCCCTATCCGTCATCTGCCAAGGACCTACTCAATCGTGGGCTTCTACGCCCCCTGGTTCTGCACCTGGCCGTAAGGCTGGTCGCTCATTTTGCCAGCCGCTCTGCTTCCGGCCCGATTGCCTCCGGGTCATGTTGGCGCGGATCGCTTCGACGGTGACGCGGGCCGCAAGGTCCACGTAGGGCCGCACCAAAGCGACACGGGCCCCGTCCGTTCATGCAGAGGCGGATTCGGCGATCCGCACGCGGGTCTTGTCACGAGCCTCTACGAGTGACCAGAAGGTCTCGGCGATTTCTGCTGGTTCGATCGCGGTTGCGGTTGCCGTCGCTGTCCCTTTGACGGATCCAGCGATCGTCACCTCGCCCACGTAGATATCGAACTCGCGTAGGCGCTCGGCGAGGATGCCGACGAGTTTGGATTTGGCGGCGTTCTCGAGCGAGACGCCGTCGTTGTCGAGGAGCTTCGAGAATGTGTCGGCCTGCGAGGTGGGCTCGCCCAGGGCACCATTGGCGACCAGGATCGCGGCACTCGGACTGGATTTCAGGTCTTCGAGCGCTTCCTGCACGCAGGTCAGCAAGCCCGTGATCCCGATGTCGAACACGCGCTCTACGTCCTCTGGACGGGTCGAGAGCACGTTCGTCACGCCGCCGTTTCTGAACGCGGTCCAGAGAACTGCGGAGACAGTCCCGAGATCCGTTTTGATCGTCGCGATAGTCGCTCGGATCATCGCTGGATCCGTCGCGTCGCACTGATAGGCCGTGGCGTCGATGCCGCTGGCCTTCAGCCGGGAGACGCCGTCGGCGAGTCGGTCTGCGCTCCGCGCGACCAATGCCAGAGAGTAACCCTCGCGCGCGAATCGTTCCGCGGTCCCGTGTGAGATTCCAGGACCGTAACCAAAGACAACCAGTACACCCATGATCGATCCACCTCCGATTTGCTAGCGATGAACAGACAGCGCTTCCCGATTCTGCGGCACAGTTAGGTTGCAGGGACCAGGATAGGCGCCGGTGGGCGCCCGGGTGGTAGTGAACGTCGAGGCCCAGCCCCTCGAGGTAGTCAGCTTCAGGTGAGCACATCACCCTCGGTTGACCCGGGCTGACCCAGACCAGAGTGTCACCCGGATGTCCGGTCCTCGGGCCAAACGCTGCTTAGCCCGGATCCACCGATGAGGTGAGGGTCCGGACGCAAAGACAGGCGACCAATCCAACTGGGACAATGGAATTGATCAAAGCCAACGTCTCAGCAGGGGGTCACCTGTCAGGTGCAAGTCTCT